>SXGQ01167613.1_pt1 | contig 26927 bp, 22 predicted proteins | sample 3178371 | NCBI WGS metagenome assembly SXGQ01 (sample SAMN11356859, study PRJNA531348) | freshwater metagenome | isolation source: freshwater sample F1-20 | place: China: Fuxian Lake, Yuxi | collected 2017-12-25 | reverse complement strand
TTTTTGTTATGCTGTACCACAGCATAGCAAAAAAATTCGGTCCTCGCAGGGGTTGAACCTGCGACTTTCCGGTTAACAGCCGAATGCTCTAACCAACTGAGCTAGAGGACCAAAGTGCCTTGCGGCGTCTCCAGAACCGGATTCGAACCAGTGACTTGAGGAGAATTGTTTATTAGCAGCAGACTGCTACAATCCTCCGCTCTACCAACTGAGCTATCTGGAGTGTGGTGGCTTGCGCCACCAAATCCAGCCAGCAACACGCAGCCAAAGGCCGCGGAGCTATCTGGAGTGTGATAATTGCTAATTCTAAAAGATGGGGGCACCAGGGAATCGAACCCTGGACTTCAGAGACCCAAACTCTGAATCATACCACTAGACCAGTGCCCCGCTTAATCATCTATCAAGACTGCTTCTCCACCAGGCTCTTTTAGGGCAAGAGCCAACCATTGACCCGAAGGTCTGTTTACGCCACGGGCGCGGGCTTCAGGTAGTGGGGGTTCAGGTAGCGCTGCAGGTTGAAGTACGTCAGCGTCTCGCCCTCCTTCACACGCAGCAGGGACGTCAGCTTCGTGTCAGGCACGATGGTGTGCTTGTTCTTCAGGTTGTGCTGCTTCACGTAGCCGGTGATCGCCTTGGTCACATTGGAGCGGGACTCCTTGGAGCCGCTGGACACGCCCAGGAAAGAGCACAGCTCGTTGGACAGAGGGGTAGGGATCTCGAAGATGGAGGGCTTGCGGGGCTTGGCCTCCTCGCCCTCCACGGGCTTCTTGGACTTGCGACGACGCTTGTCCGCCTCCTTCTGCAGGCGGGCCACACGCTTCTCCAGGCGCTTCAGCTCGCCCACCAGCGCGCCCACCGTCTCGCGCACGGTGTTCGCCTGGGTCAGCATCGCCTTCACATCGTCCTGTACGGAGGACGACGCACCCTCAGCGGCCTCCACGGGCGCGGCGGTCACCGCAGCCACCACGGGCGCGGCAGCCACCACGGGCGCCACCACCGCGGCAGGCGCGGCCTTCTTGGAGGCGGCAGGGGAGGCCGCCGCCTTCTTCGCCGTGGCAGGCGCAGCGGCCGCCACGGGCGCAGGGGCAGCCACAGGCGCGGCCACCTCGTCGGACTTCTTAGACACCTTCTTGGTCTGCTTCACGGCGGCGGGAGAACTCATTATACCAGATGCCGTGGAAGAATTCATGGGGGGAATACGCACATTAGTGACCCGCGGCGATTCAATTTTGGGTCAAGGCGTTTAGTACCCTTCGCCCTGGCGGATATTTTTTTTCGCGCCGTAGGCTTTTTTCGTCACAGCCTGATGCGGTAAAAAATGGCGGCTTAAAAAGTTTAATTTCGCCCCCAGTTTTTTCCTTTCCGCCCAGGCAGCAGAGGGACGTTGGTATGCCCAAGAACGCTGTAAAACCAGTACAGCTATGTTCTAATATAAAAAGCCGGAAGCATCCCACTGAGCGTTGTACCTATCCCACAAAAAAGGGCGATTTTTGTTTCCGACACTTGAAGAACCCTGTACGTTTTGAGTCTCCTAGGTCACCAGCTACGTCTACACGGTCATTGCAGGCGGCGGCACGTAAAATCCAGAAATGGTGGGCTCTGAAAAATGGATTACGGCTCTTTTTTCAAAGGGGTCCCGCATTTTTGAATAGAGATATATGCCATAATGACACAGAAATAGCCACCCTGGAACCTCTCAATAGTGTAAAACGCCATTATTTTTTTATAATAAAGGAGGCCGGCAAATTCTGGGGCTTTGATATCCGGGCCCTTCTAGTCCATTATGAACAAAGCGGTCGTCTTACAAATATATACACAACAGTACCTTGTGATAATGAAATAGTTGAAGCCTTCCGTAAACGGCTGGATAATCTGAGACGCTGGAAATATCCTTTAGCATTTGAAAACCGTGAGAATTTGACTGTAAAACAATCGTGGAATTTGAGAGTCCTAGATATGTGTTTGAGACTGGATATGCTTGGATATCGTATTGCCACTCGGTGGTTCTCCGAATTATCAATGTCTGATCAAAAAAGACTATATTTGACACTTTTCAACTTATGGGAAAAAGATTTGGGGTTGACAGATGAAAAACGGGCACAACTTGTCCCTGATTATTTATCTCCAGCAAACAAGCTTTTCAGATGGAACCCTGAAACCACTGTTACAAAGTCCGATTTGGATAGTATGCGACGGACAAATCTGAATATCATTGAGCGTCTTATCTCATCTGCTCCAGAGCAGTCAGATAAGACTCTTGCGGCCATGTACACGGTTATGGCCCTTTCCAGGGTTTCCTATGATTGTAGGGAGGCGTACCCCTGGTTGTCTGAGTAAAATTGTCTTTATTGCCGTCTTCTAGATTTTTGTTTTTTGGATCTAGAACGACGGTGACGCGTTTTTCTTATACGCCTCCGTCCGCCCATACGCTGCTTCTTTTGCTCGGCCTGTTCAAGTAATCCTACTATATTGCGGTGGCCTCCCATATCGGCAACCTGCTTGGCGGTCATGCCATTGTCAGCCTTAATACTCACATCAATACTATTAAGCGTAAGTAATAATTTAACTATTTCTACATGCCCCTCTTCACTAGCAGCATGTAGAGCAGTCTTTTCTTCCATATCATCTTGTGTATTAGGGTCTGCCGGTGGATTATTAGCTTCAAGTAGAGCTTTTACTGTTTCAATATTATTCTCACTAGCGGCAAACCGAAGTGCGGTATAACCTTGCTCATCTCTAGCATTTATATCCGCTCCATTCGCTAGTAATGTTCTTACAATATTTGCATATCTTACAGATTCTTGCTCAATATCCGAATGATTAATTGCCGCATGGATCAATACTGAGTATTCATTCTCATCTTTAAAATTAACATCCGCCCCTTGTTGTAATAGTTCATTAATTTTATTTACATCTTTATCTTCAACAGCTTTAATTAAATCTTTACCAAGTCTGTCTGCGTCTGCCATCTTCTATTATAGTTTAAGAAGATTATGACGCGGGTGTTCCAGGTAATTCCGCTTTGACCTCCTCGGACTTTACCTCCTCGGACTTTACCTCCTCGGACTTTACCTCCTCACCAGCCTTTACCTCCTCGGACTTTACCTCCTCACCAGCCTTTACCTCCTCACCAGCCTTTACCTCCTCACTAGCCTTCTCAGCCTTTACATCAGGCTCCGCTGGTGTGGCAGTGACAGGCTCCTCAAGCTCCTTCTTCAGAATAGTCTCAGAGTACTTAGCCGCCTCCTGCAAAAGGGCCTGGTCCTTGGGAATCAGAGCCTTCACAGCCGACATGCACACAGGGAGGCACGCCTTCCAACTAGACGGCTTACGCAGATCTAATTTGCCCGCCGCCACAGACAGCATCATATCCACCGATACAGAAACGGCGGTCATGAGGCTGTCCTCAAACGCCTGCTTTGTCTCCTTTGACGCGTCAGTAAAGCCGGGTAGGGATTCAAGGCCACCCGAAGCATCCAGACCCTTCTTTAGTGTCATGAGAAGCATGGACTTCTTCTCGGAACCAGAGAGGGCGCTGAGCTTCTGGATCTTCATTACTAGATTGGTTGCAATCTGAATTACCTCACCAGCATCTAGAACACCATCGGCTTTTGCAATAATGAAGGCGTGACGTGTCTCCTTTACGAGCTCCTCTAGGGGTGTTAAGGACATTATAAATATAGACTATAAAATTATTCTTAGATGGGCGCTTATCTTTACTTATAAGGCCAAGCGGCAGGAGGATATACATCATTTGTGCAGGTATCTTTTCTGGGAAAATAGTAATTTTGACCATAACCATATGGCTTGCATTCACCAGGTTTTAATCCATAGCCATACGGCTTAGGCAAATTGCTACCTGGAGATAAATTGTACTGATTTAATGTTGCTACGCAAGTGCTATAGTTCTGTATTTCAATACCCGGGGATGCAGTTGAATAGTCTGTTTCATGGCATTCAGAACAACCTGCCGCTCTTAAAATGAGATTTTGGTGTGGGGATTGTTTATCTACGCTTGTGTAACCTTTGCCCGCATTAATACCCCCCTTGTTTACGGTGTAAATAGGGCAAGAACCCCTATCATATGCAATGGTATCCGACGCATTATAACCGGCCTGTGTTGCTCTGACTTGCCGTTTGAAGGTAAGCAGAGATGAATCCACTGTTTTCGTCCTTGATAAATACACATTTGCAGCCTCATTCTTGAGTCTTATATATTGGGAGAAATCCATTCTAATTATGGAAGGCCAAAAAAAGTTGCGACCAGGCGCCCCTAAAATTGAATGGGTGTGGCACCTGTAGCCTAGTATACCCAAATGAGTGTCCTTGCATCTGAGTTTGACGCGTCCAAGATTACTTTCGGTGAGTTGAAGACCCTGCAGAGCGGTGCGAAGGCCGTGAACCTCAGCTACGCTGGCCGCCCCCTGAAGATGCAGGTGAGCAACCTGGATGTACCGTATGGCCTGAACGTGGAGGACAAGTATGGTCCTACCAAGTACAGCTTCAACCTGTCTCTGCGCGAGTTTGACTCTAACCCCAAGGTCAAGGCCGTCTTTGACGCTCTGGATGGCCTGGATACCCGCGTGATGGCCGAGTGCGTGGAGAAGAACTGGCTCAAGAAGCCTGGCATGACCCAGCAGATCCTCAAGCAGATGAAGCTGTACAAGCCGACGGTGAAGTTCAGCGAGGATGAGAATGGCAACAGGAAGCCTTACCCGCCCACGGTGAAGGTGGCCCTGCGCAAGAAGAATGACAAGTTTGAGACGGTGTTCTACGATGCCGAGAAGAAGGAGATCAAGGATGTGCCGGTGGAGGATCTGATCGTGAAGCGCATGACGGTGACGGTGCTGATTGAGTGCACGGGTGTGTGGATCAGCAGCGTGGGCTGCGGCCTGTCCTGGAAGGCGTCGCAGGTGAAGGTGGTGTCCAGCCCGGAGTCTGGCCGCGGCTACGGCTTCGTGGATGAGGATGATGCGCCTGCACGCCGCCCCGCTGCTGCAGCTGCGGCGGCTGCACCCAAGGCGAGCTTCGCCGCGGCCTTTGATGACGAGGAGGAGGATGAGGGCGTGGATGACGAGGCGCTTGTGTCGCCCACTCCTGTTGCGGCGCCGGTAGTGGAGGAGCCTGCACCTCTACCCAAGAAGACCACGGTTGTGAAGAAGAAGGTGGTTCTAGGTGCCAAGTAAAGAGGCCTTGAGTGAAATGGTATAAAGAGTTTATAAATATAGTTGATTAGGGCTCTTGTTCGCCCGCACAGCGGGGATGTCCGAACTGTTTCTTTAGAAACAGCGAGGGTACATCCCCTTAGCGGGCCTCTTGGCCCGCATAGCGGGGATGTCCGAGTGGTTAAGGAGTTGGTCTTAAGATCCAATGGAGCAATCCGCGTGGGTTCAAACCCCACTCCCCGCATCAGCGCCAATAGTTCAGTGGTAGAATTCAACTCTTCCAAGGTTGAAACGTGGGTTCGATTCCCGCTTGGCGCATCAGAGTTTGTTGGTACTCTTTAAAAAACCAAGTACTCTTCCGATGTAGTCTAACGGTTTAGGATATGGGGTTTTCACCCCCGAGATCCGGGTTCGATTCCCGGCATCGGAACACAGGAGTTTGGAGTCACTCCCTAAACAGACCCATTTTCAATGGCCTTGTAGTCCAGTGGTTAGGACCCGGGACTTTGAATCCCGTAACCGGAGTTCGAATCTCCGCAGGGCCATACTTCGTCTCTGTAGCTCAAATGGTAGAGCATCTGCCTTGTAAGCAGAAGGTACTGGGTTCGATACCCAGCGGAGGCATTTTTTAGTGTGTGGTACACACTAAAAAATACCAGTACAGGCTTCGCCTGGAGGCATTTTTTAGTGTGTGGTACACACTAAAAAATACCAGTACAGGCTTCGCCTGGAGGCATTTTTTAGTGTGTGGTACACACTAAAAAATACCAGTACAGGCTTCGCCTAGAGGCACACCTCTTAGGAGGCATTTTTTTAGTCTGTAAAACAAACTAAAAAAATATCGTGATAAAACAATTTACTGCGCAGCACCGCATCCGCACTGGCTGAGACCATTAAACTCGTACGGGTTCGCCAATGCATCTGTTGTGCATTTGCAGCCACCCTGCCTACGCATCGCCACATCCTCCGCGCTTTGGTAGCTAGGCTGCTCAATTCGGACAGATCTACCCGCATTTACAAGGGAATCATTCCCCGACTTCCAGGCAAAAAGGGCCTTCTGTCTTTTCTTCATGGCAATTTGCGAGGCGTCAAAGTTGGTCAGGGTCATTCTATTAGGCCTTAATAAAAAGTTTGGAGATTGCAAGCCCTGGTAGAGGGCTTTGAGATTCCAGCACTCTGGGCAATCTGTGGCAATGGTTGACAGGGGGCAGGCGCTTGCCACCTTGTAAATTTCGCAAATCGTTGATCTGCCGTAGTAGTCGTACAGTTTTGATAATTACTTAGCTTCTGCGAAGTTCTCAAAGAACTTGGCACAGCCACTTTCGGATATAGAGTAAACTGTTCGGGTGTGGGTGGCGGGCAGGTCTTGGATTCTGAATACAAAGATGAAAGTTGAACAGTTAATGGCCCCGGAGGAGTGCTATTTACGCAACATTTGTCTGAACTAGCTGTCTTTGTTACGGCGGGTAATGAGCACCTTATAGCATCTGCATTAATCTTATCCGAATTTCCAGAAGCCATATTTGTCATGTAATTCATCTCTTCTTATATATTGGTTTAATAAGAAGAAATGAAGGCCAAACCGGTTGGAGAATTTTTGGCCCTATTGATTCTAATGTGTGCCGGACTTCTTTTGATTATACGTTATTCTAAATATGGAAATGAGGGATTTGCAGATAATTCAGAAGAACAAGCGTCATATCAGGCCCTAAGACCATATCTTAAAAATATGATGGCGCCATATTGTCAGATTGCCAATTTAGTTCAAGAAGAGATGATGAAGACATATATGACAAGTAAAGTGGAAACCCCCCTACCCACTCCTCCACCAAAGCCTATTGCTGAACCTAAAACTGTTGAAGGGTCAGAAGTCACGAGTAAATCATCAGAAAAGAAGGGGTGGTGGGGAGATTCTGCGCCAGCTGAACCCCTTGATATGGATGCACCTGCTGCTTCTAATACCCCTGATGCAGCTGCAGTAGGGGTAACACCTGCTCCCGCCAAAACACGAGAAGAGGCCTGGAATGATCTAATGGAAACATATCAACACGTCTATAACTGTACAGATCAACTAAGTAATCTCCGGCCACAATGTGGCGCTGGAGGCCTTCTTTTAATTCCTACGCCTCACCCCGACTGGAAATATCTTCCTTGTACGGCCTATAGCTTACCAGCTTATAATGCAACTGATAACAGCGCTATGCTTATGGCGCTAATGAAAATACCAAATCATACGGCTGAGAAACTTTTAATGGAAGTCACGTGGTATAGCTCAGTAATAAAAAAATTACAAGATGCATTGGATAAAGGAAATATTGGCACGGGACCTACAGATGCAGCCCCATCTATCCCAGCCAATCCAGAAATGCCCAAAGAAGATGGGCAAAAAACGGGGCCAGACCCACCACAGCAAAATCCAAAAATACCAGGTCCATCTGAAAAAGCTATGGCGGCCCAGAATACACTTCTATCAGCACGCGGCTTCAAACCCCTAGGCTCAAAAAAAGAGGGGTTCTATGCTGCGGGCCAATGTTCTGCTGAAGCAATGGCTCTGAGAAGGCGTAGGCAACTAGAAGCCAATGCAGATTCCTGCACAATGCCAACGCTGAAATCAGAGATTGACCGTGTAAATGCGATTTTGAATAGTAAAGCCTTTTTAGATGTTATGAATCTCAGTAGTAAAGTCTTTACAGCAGCAATGAAACTCCAATCTGATCTAGAAAAACTCAAAGCCGGGACACTCTATGATTGGCAAAAAACTGGCACAAAGAAGACATATAGTGAATTTAAAGGTGGTGATAGAACCGCAGCATTCTTGGCCTCCGCCTCGCAAAATAGGGACTTTTCTTATTCTGGCTAAACATGTAGAAAATAGAAATGGACACGGTGTTCATTATGAAAGATGCTATACATGGCAACCCCTATCATTTATTTTATTACATGATAGGACAATTTCATGCATCGGGTATGGATAAAGGTCACGGGAGACCAGTGAGATATTATTATCCCCCCACCGACTGTATCTTGGCTGAGCAGGCATTTAGTAATCTGCCTCCTAGATTTATACGCGAGTTTGAATTACGCAATGATGCACAATATATTGAACCCACGTTTCAGTCTATTACAGAAATTAACCCTTCCGACGAACAGTGGATATTCAAATATATAAGGGGCCTATATTCTCACATCTGGTTACAGTTCAAGCAGATTCCTGGTAAATACACCTACATCTCCAGACGAAAGGCGACCTGTCGTAGAATTCTAAATGAGGGTAGCTATATAGATGAACTGGACGCCCTTGGTGTCCAGGTCTATTTTATGGAAGATCTGAGTTTCATAGACCAAATCAGATTATTCGCAGAGTCCGAGATAATAACAGGTCCGCATGGAGCAGCCTACAGTTTTGGGGCCTTTTGCCAACCAGGTACTCTTCTCTATGAAATTTACAGGGCCGACAATATCAAAGGTCACTATCCGATTTTAGCAAATGAATGCGACCTCCAATATAGGCGCTTCTACGGTATAGATACGTTTGATGAAATCACCCACGATATGACTATAGACAAAGAGTCATATATTGAGGAACTGAAAATATTAATCATGTTTCGCAAGCTTTCTGGTACTTCTTAATGTAGATCGCCTTAGCTGAATACCCTTTTTTACAGTAAATGCACCCAGCCTTCTAGCCCCACTACCAATTCTCTGTCTGGCCGCTTCAATTCTGGCACCCTTGGCCCTCAGTAAACTGGCAAAAGTCGTCTGATATCCGCTGCATTCTAGAGGAAATGATGGTACTGTCTTCGTGGGGTGCGCGCGAAATTTTGCAAGAAGGGCCGTATAGTGGCGCAACCAGCATAGGAGTGAATCAGACGCCATTAGAATGTGATCATCTCTGTAGTACAGGCCTATCAAGAATGTTAGGAGTGTATCCAAAGATGCTAAATGAAGGGTGCGCCCCTTTGTGAGCTCTACCGTTATATTGGAATGGCACGCCTCTTCTTGGACAATCAGACAAATCATCATATCGCCCTGGTATAAGGCGACCATAGCCGGTAAAATGCCCTGGAATCCCAGTATTTGCTCTTTTCTCGCCCGTAACTCGTCGCCCAGATAGTCTGCATCTATGTCGGCGTCGGGGCTCATAAATACCATCGGGCTTTTACCGCGCAAAATGTATTGGGTTCTAGATTTGGGTGTTTTGCCCTGCCCACTCGCCAGATATAGTGGATGAATATCCGCCCCCATGAATACACGCTTATTCTTCAGAACAAAGTTCAACAGGGCTCCGCGGTTTTGATTTGCCGCCTTGTTTTCCAGGACGCGCGGATTTTTATTACTACAGGGTTTCAATGGGTGCGCAGCCTCCAATAGGCTGAGCCGCTCGTACACTTTATCCCATCTAGATAACATACCTCTAGGCCGACTCAGCTCTACGTACATGAGCATCTTCAGAAAAAGGGGGTCGGCGTAATGTATCCCGTCTATGTTGATGGACCGTTTATGAATTTGTTCGTAGAATTCTGCGTCCATTTGTGTTATATCGGCAATGGCCGTATAATTCACAAATATCTTGGTGGTGCCTTCGTGAATTCCAATGCGTTCAGAAATCTCTGTAAATCCCGCCGACTTCAGATTTGATACGAGTTCCCGTATGTCTGCCCTGTAGTCTGGCGAAAAGAAGTCGTAGTCGGGGAGGCTTGTCTCCAGATTATAGAATTGATCCTTCTTGGGTAAATTTGCGTTTATGGCCTGACCCCCATAGCAAACACGACCGGATGTTTTTAGGAATTGCTCTACAATATGGATTGCTCGGCGTAGATCGGGATTCTGGGCGGCATCTATATCAACGCGTATCTGCCCTTGATATACAGCCTGTTTTAGCCGCTTGACAATATCTTTGCTATTCACCATGACGTCTGAGCGTCTCTATCTAAGCTATAGAAACTATGCCGCCGGCTGCATTCATTGTCGGAGATGGTTTTTTCGGGCGTTTTGGAGTTTGTATGATATATCCAGGAATAGGTTGCGCTTTGATCGGCGCAGCTACGTCTTCAAACCCCTCTGACTTGTAATCCTGAAACCCCGTTACGATTGATTTGCGTGACCACCCAGTATAGGTCCAGAAGGCCAATAGATCTGGCGAATTATCGGGGCGAAGATCGGATAAATGGGCTAAGGTGGTGGGTGTTGCATTGGGTACATTATTGGGACTACGTGACTTCCACTGCATCGTAGCTACATGTGCATCTAGTTGCCCTAGTGCTAGAACATCTAGAGGTACACACTGGACCCCCAGCGTATTTATGAGTTTGCTCATTTCATTTACAGTAATTGGCAGTTCTGGGGGTGCAAGAGCAATTGTGAATTTAGCGAGAGTTGATGATTGGAATTCGGAGGTCGGCTTAGGCCCGCCGCTATCTGGACTATCTGGGCCAACACCCAAAAACTGGCTCAAATCGCCGATTTGAGCATAGGCGCCTGGAGATGTGGGTGCCGCGCTAGTCACACTTCCCAGAGTATTACTCAGACCACTGGGGTGTTGCCATATTCTCGCATTGGTCCACCAATTGAGAGAGTTTTTGGGATTTTGCGTACCTTCCAGGCTGGTGGTATTGTAGTTCGTCATCACTACAATTTTCTTCTGGAAATTCACAATTGGCGTCGTAAATAGGGCTGACTCAGATTGGCACGAGTGAAAGTTACCATCCTGTGTTTGACCTAGATGGTATGGGCTCAGAGGATCAAGGGAGATCGCGATCTTCTCAAAAAACTTGGCCTTTTGCTTTGGGCACTTGGGGACTCTGCGTAAATACAGTATTACAAGCACCGGATCCAAATTATCATATTCAAAGGCGCGTGTTGCGATTTGTTGCATTCCATTTCTAATAGACCCAGTGTTTAATGAGCGTTTTATACCACTGGCATCACGGAACATCACTGCCGGCTGACAGGGATACTTATCCAAGTAATCAATGTCAAATACAAATGCTCGGGCCCCTAAGTTCAGCGCCTGACTAATACCAGTAGTCATCTCAAATACACCATTCGTAATTGATTGTGGTCCTCCCAAATACCCCGCAAGTCTCACTGTAAGAGGGCGGAAATTCACCATGGCAGTAGGGTCTCCGCTAGGACTGCTTATTAGAGTATATGGGGCAACACGCGGATTTGCTGATAATTTGGCAGTGAGCGAATTGCTTCTATACGTTCCATTTGGGGACATAGAACCAATTTTCCCATCTATAATATTTTTACGCATGGAAACAAGCGTATTTACATCTGACATAGGCTGATTCAATGTAAAATGAAGATATTGCATAAAAAATAGGGCACAAAATATTAATAAAAGTATTGGAGTTATAATAGCCCAATTTAAATTTCCAAGAAAATTGGAGGGGCCGAATTTAAAGGCTGATTGTACTTTTTGTAGCATGCCAGAGGGGTTTACTGAGGCAGCTTGTGTAATAGTTGGTGGAATTCTGTGAAAAATATAGTCATTGAACACTACAAGTATAGCAATTATGGACAGTACAATTGCAATAATACTTGTTAGACTTGTAGGGTTGTTTAATACTTCTGTGGCCCCATTGCGATCTGGATCAAATGCCGCCGCAGCATCATCAGATGATTGTGCATTTCCCATTCTGATTATGGAAGGAATAATAAATTGAGAATAACATCTAAATGCGCTCCCAATCATTGCGACGTAGGATTACACAACCCGGGGTCTTCTTTGCCTTTTCAATCTTTGTTGACGTATATGTAAGGGGATCCTCGGTATTGGCAATTAGAAGTGCCTTTGTATCTGCCTTTACCGTATCTACCACCTTGTAACCCTTCGCTGCCAAGGATGCTTCCAGGGCGGCGTCACGAAAGCCACTAAAGACAACTGTGCCTTTTAGGGTAACACTAATAGTCTCTTGCTGCGTCGCCCCGATACTATACGGATACGGCAAGAATGACCACTCCTCCTTTCTGAATTTCTCATATTCCGACCAGATCCCCTGAAATTCTTTCAATGCATCTTGTGACCAGCCTTTGGGAGCTACAAGGCCCGCCCGCGCCCACTTTGTACAATCGGCCTCTGAGACCTGAAGCGCCTCCAGCCTCGTTCTGCCGATTCCAGAGGGGCAGATTGGGCTCGCCACGAACAAATCAAACTCGCTGGCTTTTAACCAACCATCCGTCTGAATGGTTTTGTAGAAGTGGTTACCCTTGATCGGGCCCAGAAGCTTTTTTAGGGCTTCCTCACTTACCTTTCGTAGTAGCGGCACCGTGAGATACCCTGCATCTACTACTGCCTTCATCTGAGATGGGCCCACACCATCCCAGTTCAGCTTCTGTGCCATCTTAGTAAACTGGGCCACTGTTGTAGTGGCATCGGCCTTTTTCTGTCTGATGTTTACAGCGGTCTCGGCCGAATCACCATCCCACTCCCAGGTATCTTGCGGTGGAAATACTATCGCAGCAGGGGTTTCAACAGAATCAATCACCGGGATCACATCTCCACCTTTTCTCAAGACGATGGTGGCACCGGGGCCAATCTTCCAATCCACGATACGGCGTGCATTGACCCCGGAAACAAAGGCAATTGTACTACCCCCAAGATGCGTGGGTTCAATCTCCACTCTGGGAATGAGTTTGCCCGTAGAACTCGCATTCCATTCCACTCGCACGACCTTCGCCAACTTGGACTCCCCATTCGGAGGCTTCCATGCCACTGCATCTTTTGGATTGCCCTTTGTAATCCTAGGGAGCGTCAGATTTGACCGGATAACAAGGCCGTCCATGTCATATTCCGATTTTGCCCGTCTATCCGATAGGAGGGCTGTAAGAGCGGCTGAGTTCAAGCTGCTAGTGTAAGTAGACCAGGGTAACCAGAAGCCCCAGAGGGCCAACCAGGCAAACTGCTGTTTCATTGTTAGCCCCTCTTCCAGACCAATTACCTCGTAGGCCACAAAGCGCACTTTGGCAGCCTCAATGGGGTCGGGTGCCGCCCGATGAAAGATTCCATTCACGATGGAGCGGCCAAGTCGGCCTTGGGGTACTAGAGCCTTCGGCATGATGAGTTCTCCTCGGAACCACATAATATCGGCGATATCAGTCTCCAGCATACTCGGACCCTTTGAGATGTAGGGGATCCATGCACTCACATCCAGACCCATATTGTCGTCGCCTGACAGATAAAGGCGTTTCCTGTATGGGCTGAAAAGGGCCGAAATACCATCCAACTTTTCGGACACGATATAGCTGGTATCGGGGCGCTTTTTTACCCACTTTGCCAGCTCTTCGGCCGTCTTCGCCTTATCAAGAGAACCCAGATAGTAGGGCATCTTGACCATGGTACCCTGTGTATTTATGATGGGACCCCTTGTTGCCGTCAAAAGGGGGTGGTACGGATTCACCTTTCTCAGAGCCTCTAGCCCCGCATCATATTCATCGTCGGTCATCATTAGGGTCTGGCCGTTTCTATAGGCCTCATTTGCCTTCGTCAGTTTATAAACTAGGGCTTCCATTATTGTGTGTTTGTATATAAAACACATAATAATGTTCAATTTTTACCTTTTACCTATTACTCATAAGGTTTGCAGCGGTCCGTTTTCTCTTTATCGTAGTTGCATGAGGCCGCACAATCCCAGGTGTCTTGTATGGACCCGTTTTCACCGTAGACCACACACTTTTCACCGGCGCCGCGTTGTCTTAATTTGCGATGGCGGGTTTGCTTTTTACCGCGGAGCTTTGATTTCTTGGAGCGTGTGGCAAATCTACGCCGCATCCTTCTTCTTCCACCCCCCATATTTTTTTCAAACATATTGCCAAAACTAAAGAATCTGGCTTCTATTGGACCGTAATCGGTGACTTCTCTAAATCCCGCTTTATACGATGTCTCTCTATTAGATTCTGGACCTACCGATTTTACAACAATATAATTACTCCTCGGCTCCAATTCTCGTGATATTACATGTGTCTTTAAATCATCAAACATGAATACACGCGATTCAAGATTTGCTACAGGTTTATTCAATTTAACTAGCATATTTCGTACATCTTCAAGCCGTTTATAGGGATCATTCGGGTCTCCCTCTCTTCCATCGGATAGACGGGTCATAATAAAATCAAAAAAGTATTCGTTATTTGGTATAATAATAACGTCTTGGCCCTTTTTAGGTGATACTTTATTTACTCGGTCAGCGGTTTTACCAAATAGACCCTTTACCTTCTTTAATGGTGGTATTGCATGGGGGCTTTTTGCCCGTTCTTCATTATGTTTTCTTGTTATATAATCGTAAATAAATTTACATACACCTGCCACATATTCACTTGAACTATTATTTGTCAACATGAGTATGGCAGAAACTTTATGTGTTTCTCTTAGTACTGCAGCAGGATACATAACAGTATCTAATAATCTCGTATTGACAATATATGGATTACTATGTAACAATCTCTGTGTATCACCATAAGTATCAGGCATATCTATTGGAGCAATAATGGTACCGTCTAGATCAAAGACAAGTACGACGCCAGTACCGGGGTCATTGGGCCCATTGGGCCCATTATTTGGACCGTTAGCACCTGCAGGACCTCCACCTCCAGCTGCTGCAGCAGCCCGAGCTGCAGATAAGTTTATTGAGTAACTAGGAGGTATAGGTTTATTTCCCCCAAAATTAAATTCTTCTTCATTAGACATATGCCCTCTAATATTGTATTAAGTTATTTTCTATACTTGACGGTGAGCTTTTTATGAGCCTTCCGTTTCTTAGACCGCGTTAAAAATCTTCTGCGAATTCTTTTACCACCCACCTTTTTATTACCTTCAAATAATTTTGCAAAGTCATCTATGCTATAATTTTTCATACTGTTATTTAATTCAGCTGAGAGATTATCACGTGATAGCCCTGATAATACACCTTTTATAGAGCTATAATCTGTTATTTCTTCAGAACCTACCTGAAATGGCACATTTGCTCCAGTGTCTTTATCCTTGGATTTGATAAGTATATAATTAATTGGTGGATCTAATTCTTTTCCAATCATATGGTCCTTTTTATCATCAAACATAAATACACGCGATTCTAGATCGGTTGTTGATTTCCCCAACTTTGCCAACATAGTTTTTACATCCTCTAAACGTTTTACAGGGTTTCCAGGATTTCCTGCTCTACCTTGGGATGTACGTGTCATAATATAATCAAAAAAATAGTCCATTTCTGGCAGGCCTGTAACATCTTTTCTCGCCTTCCCTGCTTCTGTCTGACCATACATTCCTTTCGTGATTGTTGTAATAGGAATACCCACCATTTTAAATTTCTTTTTAATATCATTATAAATGTATTTAGATACACCTGCAATATAATCTGCAGAACTATTATTAGTCAACATGAGTATGGCAGAGACTTTATAGGATTCTCTCAGGGCCGCCGCAGGAAATATGACTGTGTTCATAAGACGTTCATTCACTATAAACGGTTTATTATTGAGCGTTCTTACGGTGTCATACACAGAAATAGGAAAACTTACATAGGATGAATCAATGATAGTTTGGTCCAAATCAAATACTAGAACAATACCAGTCCCAGGGTCTTGCAGGCCGCTTCGGTTCAAACCGGTTTCACGACCGCTAGCAATTTCATTAAGACCGCTCGTATTTCCTGCTTTACTGCCACCACCAGCATTAGAAGGTGCAGCAGCTGCACCAGATGGCCTTTCAAATATGCTCATTAATTTAGACCTTGTATTAGACATTATTCCTACTTTAGACACATAATTAACTATTTCTGAATAAATGCCATCACCATCTCATCCATCAAGCGCATTTTATCATCTGATGAATCCTGTTTCCCCGTATCCACTAAGACCGCCTTGGACTTCTTAGTAGTTTTCCCGCCTGTAATATCTTTGGGCATAATACTATTTACCTTCGGCTTAACCAGTATTTCCTGGAAAAATCTGACAGATTGCTGTACCGCCCTGCTCATGACCGTAGGGTCTTTTATGAGAGGCTGCGCGGCCGGCACTTTCCACCGCGGCACTTCTGTGATAACGAGGATCATGAAGGCCAAGCACTCTTGTTTTTGTTTTGCACTCAACCGGGCCTGCTTCCCCCTCCACAGATTCAGCAATTCCTGGAATTCCTCGTGCATCCGAACGAGTCCCCTGCGCGCCAAATCCTTATAGGCCTCCGCTAGAACCGCCGCAATATAGAACCCAATTTCAGACTTATCCACTTTTACCCCTCCAAGTCCCGAGCGTCTGCTGGTCGTGAGACTGCCGAGACCGTTCATGGTTTTTCTTACCCGCTTATCTTCATCTAAGAGCCATTTCAACCAGAACAGGGCGCGTTCCACGTTGACTTCCTGGCAGGCAAATAGTACCTGATTTCCCACGAAACGCAAGAGTGGCTGGTCATGCTGAGAATCCCAGACCTTATTCACTGCATCCGAATCTTTGACCTTCGGAACAGATTGCAGCCATATCTTATCATGGGTCTCCTCGGGTATCTTCGGCCAGATCACCTTACTCTGTCTCGGCAGAGTCTGTACTACAATTGTCAGCTCAGATACCCGGTGTTGAAACTCAGCCGATTTATATGCTTCTTCTATGTCCAGGACTTTCAGCGCCTCCTCTAGATCTTTTGTGCGTTGTTGGAGGTAGACAAAGATCCGGAGACTTGTCAAATGTACATGTTGAAATACAAAGGACCATATGAGCCGTATCCATATTTCAAATCCTCCGCTGCATATCAAGTCGGCAGTGTAATGAAGGGCCTTTCCGGTTGCGGCGGGTCCTGATTGACTCAGCACTTCTTGTAGGGATTTTACACAGTCTCTAGCATCATAGCCGAAGCGGGTTCTCACGATTGGTTTTTCTTGTTTGACAAGACCAATAGTGGCAACTTTAGGTTTATCCCTGGTGTCCATCTACAACGGCTATAGATGGCGTAATATGTGAAAATCCGATGTGGGAGTCCACGTGGTTGGGAGCCGTTCTACGCCCAAGACTTCAAAGGCCCCGGGTATTACGGCGGGTGCCTTGTGACAGAATAAGAGGGAGCCCTTCGGCATCTCGGCTGCCAATTTCCGGAAAACTGCGTCTTGGACTTCTGCATCAAACGCGAGATTGCTCAGATACACTGCCCGGGCATCCCGATATTTGAATGACGAATTCAAGAAGGTTGCCTCGTATAGGCGAATCTTAGATCCGGCACTCGGAATAGACTGTTTTAGCTTCGCTAGGGCCTGTTGTGCTAGTGATAGGCGCTCTGGTAGTACTTCTATGCCGACGGATTGTTCAAAGGGGCCGGCTAGACCCATATAAAGCACTGCGCGCCCCCGGCCAGACCCCAGATCGTAGAAGCGCCCCTTATTTTGTAAAGCGGGTGGTGTAGCTTTATCAACGTATTCGGCCATGAATTTGAGAGTGGGCCACTCCACTTCTCCGTATGTGAGATTGTGTTGCCCGGCAGCCTTTGTGGCAGGCAGATCGCTGTATATGGGGGCTAAGACGGCTGCCGCCGCGTCCGTATTCAGTTTGACCGGAGCTAGAGTTTTTGAAGCGGGTGTTATACGGCGAGTACCGCCTCTAAATCTGAGATGCCGGCGCGTCTTTGCAATTTGTGTTACTGGTGTTACGTTGCCTGTATCCATCCTGTTTTAAGGCCGGTTCGTCTAGCGGCGCATTTTACGCGTTCTGCTACCGCGCTTCTTTTGCGTACGCCGAGCACCCCCGAACATCTTGGAGGCACAGGGGCACTCACCGCCGCTCTGACGAGATGGCGTCGCCTTACGAGATCGTGTAGCCCTATTTTTCTTATTCATTCTATCATATATTAATATATTTTACCCTTGTAGAAATGGGTGTTGGTCCAAGTGCTCTTACTGGTGCTGCTCCTGCTGCCGCTGCTCCTGCTGCTGCTCCCGCCGCTGCCCCCGCGCCTGCGGCCCCTAAGCCTGCTGCCTCTCGTAGAAACGTAGAAAACATGGCTACTACACCCATGATGGGTGGGCGGCGGAGAAAGAACCGCAAAAACAAGAACCGAAACCTTACACGGCGTCGGCGTTGATTAACCCACATGTAAAAACACATAAACCAGTGGCAAATTGTCCACTGGTTTATCTGTTTATATATTGTCACACCCCATTTACACATCATCGCGCTCGGTCTCCAGGCACTTGAGCAACTCCGCAGTAGCCTTCTCCCACGTGTAGCCCAAAACGGTCTCCTTCGCCTTTGCGCCGTGACGCGCCTTCTTAGATGAATCATTGAGGTACTCCTCCATAGCCAAGCAGACATCGTGGGGGTCACACACGTGCGCCTCGCCGCCCACCGGGCTATAGACACTCGGCAGGTAATAAGAGTACTTGGGCTTTACGAGCACTGAGTTATCCTCCCGACAGAACTCCTTGTAGCCGCCAATATCGGGGACAACCTGCGGAATCCCCACACCCATCTGCTCAAACGTGCAGAGACCCCAGCCCTCGCCCTCGGCAGTTGAAATACCCACATCCGCGATATTGTACAGGACATTGATATCCTCATCCTTGAACACCATATCCTGGGAAGAAATCATGAGACGGTTGCCGAATTGCTCAATCGGCACACCGCGCTTCTTGAGTTCGCGTACAAAGATCTCAAAGAGCCACCACCCACCCTTCTCGCCCTTGTCGCAGATACACAGAAGGAGAATGGGCCGGTTAGGGTATTTCACCAGCAGCTCCACGAAGGCCATGATCATGATATCCTGGCGCTTGCGAGGCTGATTCCGATTCAGGCTCATGATCACAAATGCGTCCTCGGGGAGCTTGAGGCTCTTTCTCGCCAGTTCCCTCGGCACCGTGTAAAAGACGCGAGGGTCAAAGCCGTGGCCGAGTATGGAGAGGGGGCGCGTGACACCCTGGTCCTTGAGTTGCTTCTTCCAGTACGCAGTGAAAGCGAACACACGGTCCGCATCGCGATTCAAAAGATCAATCATACCCTGCAGCTGGCAGTCGTAGACCTGGTCGCAATAAATCCAGAGTTTGAAATTGCGCTGGATTCCCGACTTCCGAATCTCCTCTAGGAAACGCGTCACCACCGCCATGTCATTGTATATCATGATGACCTGGGGCTGCTTCTTCCGAATGGTATCCACAAGTGCCTGGTATCCGAAGCCCTGCTGCGGCGGTGACTCCAGGGCGGCCGCATCAACCACCGATATATTGGAAGGGTAGGGGCGAAAATTCGGCGGAGTCTGAGGGTGGCGTTGGAATCCGAAGTGGGTCAGATCTAGCCAGGGCTGCTTGTCGAGCTGCTCTAGAATGCCATAGCTCACCTTGGAATAACCGGTGAACTGCTGGGCATGAGTACTGACTAGCATGAAGCGGAGCTTGTTCTTCTCGCTAGAAGAGGCCTGCCGGCTAGAGGTGGTGGTATTGAGAGAGGTGATGGGTGCAGTGTCAAAGCTGAAGGTGGGGGTTGCGGAAGGGCTGTGAAGCTGCGTTGCTAGAGGCTGAGGCAAAGTGGGCTGTGCCGTCACAGTCGCTGAAGGCGCTGTAGAAGGCGTCACAGGTACTGAAGGCGCCAAAGCCTGATCAATGGACTTAAGATAGGACGGAAGTTCCATACTGTCTTAGATACATCGGGGCCTTTTAGACCATTCTAACGAGAAGATTACTCTAAGTGGGTTATCTCAAATACCAGGCTCAACTCTCTCATATTCAGGTTGAGTGGGCGACCGAATTCGTCGCGCACACTTATCTCAAGATTAGAGACTCTCGCAATGGGAGCCGGGCTGGATTCAAAGATGGAATGGTCAGTCTCCTTGTCCAAATTAGTATAGTCGGTTTGTCCATTTTTAATATAAAAAATGTGAAAACAGTCGCGGCGTCCAACACCACACTCTATTCTGTCCAGATTGCGCCCATCCGTCTCTATGTGCAGATAAATGCGAGACAGGAAATTTTCAAGATCCATGGGCAAGACACCAATGAGGCGATAGGGTTGCGAAGGCATAAGAACAGGTTTGCCCTGGGAATAGTCAGTACCTGATACATAATCATCATAGCCGAACCCCAGAAGTCTCGCCGGTGTCTTAATCGCCATATAGGCGAGTGTGTTCAGATCCAACTCATCCTTGAAATCGCCCGAAAAGAATTTTAAGACATATGATGCAATATTGGGAGAATATGTAACAGCGGATGCATCAATCTGCAGAAAACGCGTTGTTCTCCCAGCAGGTGTGACATACTGGCTCACCGAATATGTATTCTTTATTCCTGGTATAGCATTCAATTGTGTTGTAAGTTCTGCTACAAGTTCTGCCTCTGTGTAAAACCCAGGTGTCAGAGTAATAGTGGCCGAGACTGCAGGGGCCACAAAGGGTATAGCGGCCTCGTAGAAAGTAAATGAGCCCCATTCGGCCTGAATATTGTAAATATAGGAGGGGATTGTACCGTTCGTCAATTCTATGCTGAGTACATTTGTCAAAGGCCGCCGCAATGTGTATCTGAAGAAGTTGGAATTCGGATAGTTCAAGTAATTGCGGTCGCGGCTATTGACGGCAATGGTGGTGCGTCGGACCGCCTTTTTAATGCGACTCTGGTCTTTCATCAGAACATGTTGCCCGGAACTCGTGGGCTGTTCTGTTGAAGTGTATTCAGCCATCTAATTATTGTAGGTTGCTTAATTTAGACCGTTTAGAACATATCCAATTGCACTGAGAGATCATGTGCGGCATTTTGATTACCACCGCTCCAAGATACTTGCATATGTATGAGGTCGCCCGTATTTACATTAACGGATGCGTTATAGAAGCTTACGAAGGTGCTAGTGGGATTAAAGGTTATTGTGAAAGGAGTGCTATCAAAAGCACCTCCTATATTTCTTGTAACTATAGTTGAAACTGAAAGTGTATCAGTTCCGATTGTAGGTTCACTTAGATAAGAAGTTATACCGCATATAAGAGCTGGCTGTTGAATACGATATCCTGGAGGAGGTGTACCAGTATCTGGAAATCCATTTGTAGTTCCACCCCCACTTGCTACCGTTGTTCCAGGCCATAAATATCCACTTAATCCTGCTGATATATTGCCTCTAAGACCGTAAAAAATAGTAGTTGGATAAATATAACTAGAAAACCCCTTATTTCCTGCAGATTTTGTCACGAGATCTACTCCAGGTCCAATTTGAATACCTGGGGATGCAAGATAGGTAGGGTCTGTAATTGTCGCCGGCGTTGTTTGAAGTATATCGGAGGCTGAATACGCTTGACCAGTTGTAGGTCTAACGACACCAACCGTAGTCGTGCGTAGTTGTATAGAGCCTAGATTTGTTGTATCATTGGTTTCTACACCTACATATGATCCGGTTGATGTGGTATCTGTGGGTGCTGCCACGTATATATTTGTGTCACGCGTAGACATTTGATTTTGATTACTAATTAGAATACCGCGCTTTTTACCGCCCCCATTGGAATATACATTGACTGTTGAGCCTTTCACGGAATTAAAAGAAAATGTGGCGGCATTTAATGTACCTGTGCCACTCGATTCTATAGCTGTAACATCGCTACTGTCACTAGAATTTGCAGATTTATTATCCACTGTCAAAACGCACGTACGCAACTTTGCAGTTACACTAGTAGTGCTAGGGAAAACGATACCTTTTAGAGTGTGATGTCCAGCGGAAGTCAATTTAAGTGTTAAGTCTTCTACACGTGTATTTTCACCCATTGTAATAAGGGTTATGTCTTGTGTGACATTGAGCATTTGTATTGTAGTTGTCTGCACATTTTGCCCACGAAGACATACACCATTAGGGATAGTAATACCGGCGCTCAGTGTATATATACCAGGATGTACCCAGACAGTCATTCCAGCAGTAACTGCACCAATCGCAGCTTCTATCGTTTCATAAGGGCTTCCAGCTACCGCGGCGGTAGTATTGTTACCGTAAATAGAATCTACACGGGCTACGTTGCCTATTCCAAAACTAGGACCTGTAGAGCCAGTAGCGCCTTGAGCGCCTGTATCACCTTGTGCTCCAGTAGCGCCTTGTGCTCCAGTAGCGCCTTGAGCACCAGTATCACCTTGAGCTCCTGTATCACCTTGTGCTCCAGTAGCGCCTTGTGACCCTGTATCACCTTGTGCTCCAGTATCACCTTGTGCTCCAGTAGCGCCTTGAGCACCAGTATCACCTTGTGCTCCAGTATCACCTTGTGCTCCAGTATCACCTTGTGCTCCAGTAGCGCCTTGTGCTCCAGTATCACCTTGTGCTCCAGTAGCGCCTTGTGCTCCAGTATCACCTTGAGCACCTGTATCACCTTGAGCTCCTGTATCACCTTGTGCTCCAGTAGCGCCTTGAGCGCCTGTATCACCTTGAGCGCCAGTATCACCTTGAGCACCTGTATCACCTTGAGCGCCAGTATCACCTTGAGCACCAGTATCACCTTGTGCTCCAGTATCACCTTGTGCTCCAGTATCACCTTGTGCTCCAGTATCACCTTGAGCACCTGTATCACCTTGTGCTCCAGTATCACCCGTTGCTCCTTTCTCAACAATTAGTGTCCATTTGTTTGTATCAATAGGTGCTTCATACGACCCAGTATATGCTATACAATAGTAGGTCTGTCCTAGATAAGTAACTATATCTCCAACGGTGTATGTACTAGTATTAGCATCCCATGCACCCACAAAATTCCACAGAGCTGCTGCACCAGTATCACCTTGTGCTCCAGTATCACCTTGAGCACCTGTATCACCTGGTGCTCCAGTATCACCAGTAGCACCAGCATCACCAGTAGCACCTGTATCACCTTGTGCTCCAGTATCACCTTGTGCTCCAGTATCACCTTGAGCACCTGTATCACCTTCTGCGCCAGTATCACCTTGAGGACCAGTATCACCAGTGGGACCAGAAGGGCCACCAGAAGGACCTGTATCACCTTGAGGGCCAGTATCACCTCTAACACCCGATGCTCCTGCTGGGCCACCAGCAGGTCCAGCAGGCCCAGTAGGACCAGGTTTTCCTACTGTGGGTACGAAAAAGGCAGAATTTATACCCGTATCCACGGCATAAAATGAGGCCATCGCATAAAATGATGAGCCCGATGGTCTTGGTACAGAATATGTGGCCAATGTAGTCTGGGTACTAGGCTCCCATATAGTATAAGTTATATTTGAATTGTCATATGTAAGTGTAAAAACAGTTGTTGTTGTATAGGGTGTACTAACTGGAAGCAAAGGCTGTAAATTCGTAAAATTGTCAAGTGACTTTACAGTGCCATTACTTAACAAATAAAATCCATAGGCCATTGGCGACAATATTGTATTACTAGGGGTGAAAGCACTATCAGGAGTAGGGTATATATTATTTGGCCCTAAATTTAATCCAACGAGCATATAACCCAGTTGCGACGGAACAAAACTGAAATAACAGCCCACACTGTAACTGACGGCAGAATAAATTACCGAATCCCATCTGCCATCTTCACCATACAACTGTTTAGAAAGTGTCGTGGGTGAATTGACTACTGCGGTATTTGTATTTGTTAAATTTAACCCTAAACTTGGCATGGTCCAATACATCTGACTTCCCGTGCCTGTCATGGGGCCAAATGATATATTATTAACAGATGATGGATCTTCTGTTAATACTATTGCCATATAAAATGACAAACCGGGTCCAACAGGGACAGTTCTTACAAGATCACCGTCAATATAGTATTGAACATAATTATTGTCATATTCTATTAAAAATTGCGTTGTTGGTGTATATGTTATACCAACTATTTCCTTTGAATTACTCGATTCAAAAAAATAAATTTGCCCAGCTGCTAAAAGGACAAATCCATAATTCATATTTGTAGTTGAGCTATTCACGGATGAAATTCCAACTTGTAGGTAATTAGCCCCAGTAACATCTGAGCCTGTAAATGTCAAATACACTCCGCCCGTGTATTTAGTATCCGAATAGGCCGCGGCATCTCCAGACCCCCCTGAGATATAGGAAACGCTCTTTTGATTTACTAATGCAGCATTATCTAAGAGCCATGTAAAGGTAGCAGCAGGCCCAGTAGGACCTATTTCACCAGTAGCACCCGTGGCGCCACCAGGGTCACCTTGGGGGCCAGTCGCACCTGTTTCGCCTGTAGGACCGCCTGAAGGCCCTTGCGGACCCGTGGGGCCTGTAGGGCCCGCGCCAACTACGACAGGAGAGAATTGCACATTTCCTACTAGCGTATTGATATTTAATCCCGCAAAACATGCACGCAGCCCAGTGAAAGCAGACGGAGGAGGTGTAATGACTGTACTAACCGTTTGGCTAAATGACCAATTATAATTAGGGTTACCTGGGTAGTTTACAGGGCTAGTAGCCATATAGGTTATTGTATCTGCACCGTCATATGTAATGTATAAATTAGAATCTGTGTCGGCATTTAGGGGGTCGGGTATGGTTGGTGTTAACTGGGTGCCATTATTATAAATAGCAACTGCACTCATAGTAGTCTCAAAATAGATTCCAAATTCAATAGAATTGATGTCACCCACAGTTGTTGTTAAACCAATTACACCCACACCCTGTATAAGTTTAAATGATAAGACAACCGGTCCTATAAAGGCGTTATCAGAACAAACATACGCATTAGTCCAATTGTCGCCACCGTCATCATATGAAGACTTACCCAACACATTTGGTGACACGACTATACCAAAATTAGAAGGTACCCAAAGAGTATCATATTCCGACATTCCCATAGGAGTAAAACGAATATTATTCACTGTTGTAGGAGAAATAGTAGTAACGGTAATACCATCAATGTTGGGTGCAGTTGTTGAATTATTATAAATACATACAGCCAAATATAAGCGCGGCCCAGGTGTTATAGGGCCAATAGAATAAGCAAGCGCATCATTTATAAAAAATCTTACATAACTTCCATCGTATTGGATTGTAAATATATCTGCAGTAGTATACGTATAAATGACTGGGCTAGTATTGATGCTTACACCCGCGGAACTATCAAATATAAATCTATAGTTAATATCTCCAACATTTGCTCCTCCAGGCGAGCTACCAATTGCGGCTGTAGGATTTGTAGTCAATCCAGCAACTATATTGTTGGTTAGAGCGCTTATTTTAAAACTCATAGAGACACCGTCGGAATATCCTACATCCGATGATGAGCCATACCAAGTATCTGGAGATAGGGTCACATCATTTTTCAAAGTATCCTCTGATAGCGGAATGAGGCCCTGATTGATAAAGGAAAATGTGGAAATGGCAAAGCCGGCCGGGCCTGTGGGGCCTTCAGGACCTATTGGGCCCTGAATAGTATTTGAACACGAACTTCTGCACGCCAAAAGGCATGCCATATTTTTACTCAGCAGATCGCTTTGTTTCATCTGCTGAGTACAAATATTATACAGGCTATAAATTTTACTCATTAAATTTACTCAGGGGCCTGCTCTTCACCCTGGTTCATTCCCTGCATGTTACCAATAGAGGCCAGCTGCTTTTCCAGCTCCTCCTGCGTAACAGGCTGCGAGGCTACAGACGTGGGATCAGGCTGATTCGCCTCACTCGGCACATCCGTGTTCACCATGTTCATGCGAGCCTGGTTTGCTAGAACGCTAGAGCCAGACCCAGAAGAACCGCGGCTCATATAATACCACATAACGGCCGCTAAAAGCACGGCGACAAAGAGGCCAACCCCAACATAGAGCGCGTTTTCAACGAGAAGTACCTGGGCCTTCTCAACGAATTCCATATATTGTCAGGGCCGGAAACTAATTTACAAATAGGACGCAGAAAAAAGAAGAATAATTTCTAAATACTGCTGAGTGTCGAAATTAAGTACTCCACGGTACCGCCAAGTACCGAAGTCCTAAACGCGCAGCGTTTAGGGTAACAAGTACTCTTAATGTCAAGACTCGCAAAGCGAGTCTGACCTATTAAGTGTCATATTTCGCCACTTGGCTCAGCGCAGCAAACCCTTAGGGAGTACTTAAATTAAGTACTCCACGGTAGATAATATGCCACTCTTGGAACCAAGAATCTTCTGCGATTATAGTCAGTAAATGAATAATACCCTTTTACATATATATCAAATAATTCTTTACTTTCAAACTTCAAGTATATCAAGTATTGTAAGACATCGCGAGCCAATGTTTGATCGGTTTCATGTAAATATATTTTTACGATTTCATCCAAATCTTTGAATTCTACAGAATATATCATGCTCAGATCTTCAGGTAAATTTTCCAGGTACTCAATAACATCTGTAATCTTTGATTTATCTACAAGTTTCTGTAAATTATTGCCAATTTCAGGATTTAAAATGTTGCGTGTTATTAAAAGTTTAAATAATCTCTCGAGGTTTTCTGCGTTTTTAAACACATTAAATCTCAGATATTGATAATATTCAAAGAGATTATTGAGAGTAATTGTTGTGTCAGTAAATATCGGCATTTCTATGTACGAAGATTTAGATGATGTCGCAACTTCAATTTTTTTACTGGATTGTCTAGGTGAATGTTTAGATGATCTTGTTGATTGTTTTCTGCGATTTCTAGTTGATTTCCTATATTTTTGTGTAGTATATGCCCCACCGCGTGCGCGACGAGTTCTGCGACGGGCACCGCGAAGGTTAAATTGCCCCTGAATAATTTGGCCTATACCAACACCTGCTCTTATAGGCGCAGGACCACCACCACCACCACCACCCGCCGCCGCTACCATCTGCGCCGCCGGCCGCACAAGCGTTGCTGCCGCGCGCGGGCCCCC
>SXGQ01329886.1_pt1 | contig 26928 bp, 23 predicted proteins | sample 3178371 | NCBI WGS metagenome assembly SXGQ01 (sample SAMN11356859, study PRJNA531348) | freshwater metagenome | isolation source: freshwater sample F1-20 | place: China: Fuxian Lake, Yuxi | collected 2017-12-25 | reverse complement strand
CTTGAAGAAATACATCAGCTGCACCACCGCCCCGGGTATTGAGGTGAAGTTCTCGGTGCCTAAAAATGCCACCACGCCGGTGTTGATGCGTTTCGATGAAAACGACTGGTGCCAACCACCGCCGACGCGCCAGTGCTCATTCAAGTTGTGTATCAACATCAGTTCCACGGGCGTGCGTTTGAATGCCACGTCACCGTTAGCGCCTTGCGTGGTGTCAACCAAATAAGAAACGCTCAATTGCGTCGCCAAGCTGTCGTTGAAGGCATATTGCAAACCGATGCCCCCTTGTAAACCATCTCCCGCATACACATCCCATTTACCGCCGGTGTTGGCGTAAGTGCCATTGGCCATCAAGTCGCCCCCTTTGTTGCCACCGACTTCTGCCAGCCATTGGAAGGCGCGGGGCGGGTCCAAGCGCCATTCTTGCGCGGCAACCCCGCAAGACATCAACACCCATGCGCCTAAACCGACACAACCCCTCCAGAATTTCCACATAAGGTTTCCTTCGCCAAAAGGGCCAAAGGATAGTGTTTTTCAAGGATATTTTGGCTGGTTTATACACAAAAAGAAGTCATTTGTGCCTATTAATCAGGCGTCAGCCAGGATCACGCGGCCTGAGGAAATGCCGCGCTGTGAACCCCACGCGGGCGCAAAGGGGTGACCGCATCGCCAATGGCTTGGATATGTTGCGGTGTGGTGCCGCAACAGCCCCCCACGATATTGACCAAGCCCTCGGCAGCGAATTCGTGCAACAACCGGCTGGTCACATCGGGGGTTTCGTCAAAACCGGTATCGCTCATGGGGTTGGGCAGGCCTGCATTCGGATAACAGCTGATGAAGGTGTCTGCAGCCACTTTGGCCAACTCTTGGATGTAAGGCCGCATCAATGCCGCGCCAAGCGCGCAATTGAGCCCCACCGCCAAAGGTTTGGCATGGCGCACGCTGTGCCAAAAAGCGGTGACGGTCTGGCCACTCAAGATACGGCCCGACGCATCGGTCACGGTGCCGCTGATGATCAACGGCAGACGTTCACCACTGGCCTCGAAATATTCGTCGATCGCAAACAAAGCGGCTTTGGCATTCAGGGTATCAAAAATGGTCTCTAACAGCAGTACGTCCACACCGCCTTCGACCAAGGCCCGCACTTGCGCCAAATACGCCACCCGCAATTCTTCAAAATGGATGTTGCGCGCGCCGGGGTCGTTCACATCCGGGCTGATGCTGGCGGTTTTCGGCGTGGGACCCAATGCGCCGACCGCAAATCGGGGCTTGTCGGGGGTGGCATATTTGTCGCACGCCGCACGGGCGATGGCGGCAGACGCGCGGTTCATGTCATCGGCCAAATCGGCCATGTCGTAATCAGCCTGGGCAATCGTGGTGGCGCCAAAGGTATTGGTCTCGATCAAATCCGCCCCTGCGGCCAAATAACCGTCATGGATATCGCGAATGATGTCAGGCCGGGTCAGGCTGAGCAATTCGTTGTTGCCTTTGATGTCTCTGGGAAAGTCTTGAAAACGGGCGTACATGTTGTTCGGGCCGCCGTCCCCCCGGTACTGGGCCTCGGTCAACTTGAACCGCTGGATCATGGTGCCCATGGCGCCATCCAAGATGGCAATGCGCGATTTCAAAATGCCAGGCAGCGCCTGACCTCGGGTAAATGGCTGGGATTCAATTTCGCGCATGGCTGATCGGGTGAAAAGAGGGGTCGCGGCGCCAACGGCCTGGCATGGCAACAAGACCTGTATTTTCACAGACAGTTAGTGGTCAGCCTCGGTGTTTTAGAATGGGCTTTTGTTTTGAACCCAAGGTAGCTCTCATGTCAGACCATTCTCAGGCCCCGCAAACCGACGAAGATGTTGTTGAATCCATCGTCCCCTTGATGCCGATCGTGTTACCTGTTGGCGGCGCTGTCTTGATTTTCATGCTGGCCTTCATCGCGGTTTTCATGGCCTGATTTTTTGTCCGTGTTGCTGTACCGCTGACCCCATCTACCAAAACGCCCTCTCACGGGCGTTTTTTGCTTTTCATGGAGTACCCGATGAACGCACCCGCGTATGTGAAACACGCCAAGCTCAAAGCTTGGGTCCAAGACATGGTCGATTTGTGCCAACCGGACCACGTCCACTGGTGCGACGGGTCGGACACCGAATACCAGCAACTGTGCCAGCAACTGGTCGAAGCCGGCACCTTCACGCCTCTGAATGCCCACAAGCGCCCCCATTCGTTTTTAGCGCGCTCAGACCCCAGCGATGTCGCCCGGGTCGAGGACCGCACCTATATTTGCTCGGCACGCAAAGAAGACGCTGGCCCCACCAACAACTGGATGGATCCCCAAGCGATGCGCGACACCTTGCAGCCCTTGTTCAAAGGCTGCATGAAAGGCCGCACCCTGTACGTGGTGCCGTTCAGCATGGGCCCGCTGGGTTCGCCGATTGCGCACATCGGCATTGAATTGAGCGACAGCGCGTATGTGGCGGTCAACCAGCGGATCATGACCCGCATGGGGCAAGCGGTGTTTGAGGTGTTGGGCGAAAACGGGGCGTTTGTTCCGTGCGTTCACAGTGTGGGCGCGCCACTGGCGCCCGGCCAACAAGATGTGGCTTGGCCGTGCAACCCGACCAAATACATCGTGCATTTCCCGCAAACCCGCGAAATCTGGTCCTACGGGTCTGGCTATGGCGGCAACGCCCTGCTGGGCAAAAAATGTTTTGCATTGCGCATCGCCTCCACCATGGGCCGCGACCAGGGTTGGTTGGCCGAGCACATGTTGATTTTGGGTTTGACGAGCCCGCAGGGCAAAAAATACCATGTGGCGGCGGCTTTTCCGAGCGCCTGTGGGAAAACCAATTTCTCGATGCTGGTGCCACCTCCCGGGTTTGACGGCTGGAAAGTCACCACCATTGGAGACGACATCGCTTGGATCAAACCCTCGCAAAACGGCGAGTTGCGCGCCATCAACCCAGAAGCCGGGTATTTCGGCGTGGCCCCGGGAACCAATTTCCACACCAACCCGAATTGCATGGCGAGTCTTGACAAAAATGTGATCTTCACCAATGTGGCGCTGACCGATGACGGCGATGTGTGGTGGGAGGGCATGGAAAAAGACAGCGGACACCTGCCGACCCACCTGATCGATTGGCAAGGCAAAGACTGGACGCCCGAGATCGCCCGCCAAACAGGCTCAAAAGCCGCGCATCCGAATGCACGCTTCACTGTGGCAGCAACCAACAACCCAGCGCTGGACGCGGCTTGGGACGATCCCGCTGGCGTGCGGATTGACGCGTTCATTTTTGGCGGCCGCCGCTCAACCACCGTGCCCTTGGTCACACAAGCACGCAACTGGACCGAAGGCGTGTACATGGCCGCGACCATGGGCTCGGAAACCACCGCCGCCGCGGCTGGACAGCAAGGTGTGGTGCGGCGCGATCCGTTCGCCATGTTGCCGTTCATGGGCTACAACATGAGTGATTATTTCCAGCATTGGCTCAACATGGGCGACACACTCAAAAACACCGGTGCGACCTTGCCTGCGATTTTTTGCGTCAACTGGTTTCGCAAAGGCGAGGACGGCCAGTTTGTCTGGCCCGGCTATGGCGAAAACATGCGTGTGCTGAAGTGGATGATCGACCGCATTGAAGGTGCCGCCAAAGGCCGTGAAAACGTGTTTGGCATCAGCCCCACCTATGAAGAAATCACCTGGGACGGACTGGCTTTTTCTGCTGCGCAATTCGAGTCGGTGATGCATATCGACAAACCGGCATGGCGCGAAGAATTGCAATTGCACAACAGCTTGTTCCAGCAATTGGCCTACCACTTGCCGCCCGAATTGCCGGCCACCCAAAACGCCATCGGCTTGCGCCTCGACGCCTGACAAGCGCTGGGTTCGTCTGATTTCGTCTGATCCTTTGCTGCGTTTTTTCTTGCCCTCCTTCAAAGAATGACCACCTTCCAAGTGCATTGGCCGCCGCAACAACCGGAAGCGCATTTCCAGCCGCCCAGAACATTGCGTTGCTTTGCCCAGCGTCCACGCAGTTTGCATGCGCTGCTGACCAATGCCTTGGCCAGCCGACCGCAGGCTGAGGCCTTGGTCTGCGAAGACACGCGCCTGACTTATGCGCAACTGAACCAACGGGTCGGCCAACTGGCGGCAGGTTGGAAACGTTTGGGCATTCAAGCCGGAGACCGGATCGCGCTGTTGTTGGGTAACCGTGTGGAGTTTGTGGTGTGTCTGCTTGCAGCTACGCGACTCGGCGCCATCACCGTGCCGATGAGCATTCGGGAACAAACCCCCGGCTTGCAATACATGCTGGAACACTGTGCTGCAGTCATGCTGGTGCATGAAGCCGCGCTGTCTGCGGTGTTGCCAGCGTCTGGCGAATTGCCCAGCTTGCGCTGGCGTGTGTCCATCGAAGCCTGCCATGGCTCGCTGGCTTGGGAAACGATGTTTGTGTCTGATCCGCTGGAGGATGTCGCCGCTGTGCAAGAAGATGACACCGCCGTCATTCTGTACACCTCGGGCACCACCGGCCGCCCCAAAGGTGCCATGCTCAGCCATTTGGGCATGGTCCATTCCTGCATGCATTTTCAAGCGGGCATGGGCTTGGGGCCGAACGATGTCAGCATTGCCGCGGTGCCGCTGAGCCATGTCACAGGCTTGGTGGCATTGGTGGCCACCATGTTGCATTGCGCCGCCAAACTGGTGATCATGCCGGTGTTCAAAGCCCCGCTTTTTTTGCAACTGGCGCAACGCGAACACATGACGCACAGTCTGATGGTGCCGGCCATGTACAACCTGTGTTTGTTGCAACCCGATTTCCCCAACACCGATTTGCGCCACTGGCGCGTGGGCGCGTATGGCGGCGCACCGATGCCCGTGGCCAGCATCGAGGCGCTGGCTCACACCCAGCCACAACTGGTGCTGATGAATTGCTATGGCGCCACCGAAACCACGTCGCCCGCCACCATCATGCCGCCCGGCATGACACCGTTGCACAACGACACCGTCGGACAAGCCGTGGTCTGCGGTGACATCCAAGTGGTGGATGACGATGGCCAAGCCTTACCTGCAGGCAGCATGGGGGAAATCTGGATCACAGGGCCGATGGTGGTGGCCGGTTATTGGAACAACCCCGAGGCCACCGCCCAAGAATTTGTGGACGGCTTTTGGAAGTCGGGTGACATGGGCAGCATCGATGACCATGGCTATGTGCGCATTTTGGACCGCAAAAAAGACATGCTCAACCGTGGTGGTTACAAGATTTATTGCATCGAAGTCGAAAACACCTTGTACCAACATCCTGCCGTCGTGGAATGCGCCATCGTGGCCAAGCCCTGCTCGGTATTGGGCGAGCGGGTGCATGCTTTTGTGAGCGTGCGAGAAGCGGTTGATGCACAAACATTGACAGACTTTTGCAGCAGCCGTTTGTCGCGTGAAAAAGTGCCCGAGAGCTTCACCATCGTCACCGATGCATTGCCACGCAATGCCAATGGAAAATTGATGAAGCGCTTGATGCGCGAACAACTGTTGCAATCACTCGGCTTGTCTTGACGCCATTTAGTGGCTGAGTTGTTGGGCAAGGTTCAGGTACTCGGCCACGGGCACTTCTTCGGCGCGGCGCTGTACATCGAACAAACCTTCAAACCCTTTGGACTCTAACCACCGGCCCAAGGTGTGGCGCAGCAATTTACGCCGCTGGCTGAAGGCCACTTGCACCAATTCGCTGAGTAAGCGCTGGTTGACGGTTGCGGCTTGCGCCAGCGGCAGCATGCGCACAATGGCGCTGTCAACCCGCGGTGGTGGATCAAAGGCTTGCGGGCCCACATGCAGCAACATCTCCATGTCATAACGCCATTGCAACATCACACTCAAGCGCCCGTAATGCGATGTGCTGGGTGCAGCCACCATGCGCTCCACGACTTCCTTTTGCAGCATGAAATGCTGGTCTATCACCACCGCCACATGGTCGAGCAAGTGAAACAAAATGGGGGTAGAAATGTTGTAGGGCAAGTTGCCCACTATGCGCAAACGCGGCACCGCTAGGCGGGCAGCCAATGCCGTGAAATCGACTTTCAACACATCCGATTCGATGACCTGCAAACTGGGGTGTTGCCGCAAACGACGCGCCAAGTCGCGGTCGAGTTCGATCACATGCAAATGCCCGAGCCGTTCAACCAGCGGCTGTGTCATGGCGGCCAAACCCGGGCCAATTTCCACCATAGCATCGCCCGGCTTTGGGGCGATGCATTGCACAATGCCCTCAATGACGGCCGTGTCGGTCAGAAAGTGTTGGCCAAAGCGTTTGCGCGCTTGGTGTGGTGTCATCGGTCTAGACGGTCACTGTGGCGGGTCACGGTATTCCACATAGGCGCGACCGCGAATTTCGCGTTCCCAGTTTTTCATGGTGTCATCAAACTTGCGCTCGCGCAGAATATTGCGTGCCATGTCTTGCTTGTCGCGCATGGTCAGCGGCTCTTCCCGACGCTCTGTGACCTGAATCAAATGCACCCCAAAACGCGACACCAACGGATCACTGATTTCTCCGGGCTGCAACATGTCCATGACTTTTTCGAACTCCGGCACCATGGCGCCCGGGTTGGCCCAACCCAAATCGCCGCCCTGGGTGGCGCTGGCGTCTTGCGAATGTTGCCTGGCCAGTTCTTCAAACTTGGCCGTGCCGGATTCGATTTGTTTTCTGAAGCCCGCCAGCTGGGCACGGGCCGCGTCTTGGCTGAGTTGGTTGCCCGGTCTGAGCAAAATATGTCTGGCGCGTGTTTGTGTCAGGGTAGATGGCAATGCGTTGGGGGATTTTCGCTCCAACAACTTCAACACATGGAATCCTGCCCCAGAGCGAATCGGTCCCACCAAGCCGCCCACAGGCAAGGGCAACACGGCGTCGACAAACAAGCTGGGGTAGCGTTCTGGGCTGCGCAAACCCAACTGTCCGCCGTTGGCACGATCGGGGGCTTGGGAAAACTTGGCCGCGAGTTTGCCAAAGTCTTCGCCGGCCTTGGCCAAGCGCAACACTTCTTGCGCCTTGTCCATGGCCAATGTCAGCTCATCTGCCTGCGCTTTTTCAGGAACAGCAATGAGAATATGTGCAATGTGAATGTCTGCCTTGCTGTTGTCGGTTTCTTTGCTGTTTTCCTGTAAAAACGCTTCCACCTCATGGTCTTGGATTTTGATGCGACTGGCGACTTCTCTCTCGCGCACACGCTGTAACAACATTTGCCGCTTGATCTGGTTGCGATAACGTTCCCATGTGATCCCTTGGGCATTGAGCCGTTGCTTCATCTCTTCGACCGAGATTTGGTTGCGTTTTGCCGTGGCTTCTATGGCCTGTTGCAATTCGGCCGGTAAGATTTGCATATTACTTTGTCTGGCCACTTGCAACTGCGCTGATTCGTTGATCAGGTTTTCCAGCGCTTCTCGCAATAAATTTTCACGGCCTAATTTGTTGGCTGCGGGATCCACCATGGCGGCCAGGTTGTTGACCTCTTGGTTGGTGATGGGCTCGTTGTCCACCACGGCCACGATGAAATCCAAGGGGCGCAGGTCGCTGTCCAGCACATCGGTATCCGATGCCGCTGAAGACAGCTTCAAATTCAAACGTTCCGCGCCCGGCTTGGGCACGGTGGGCTTGAGCGCTTGTGCCAAAGCAACCCTTGGCAACACCATCACAACACACAAGAAAACCGCCGCTGTGGCAGCGGGAAAAGAAATACGCATGGGGTCAGTCATATTGGGCAAACGGGCTGGGCGCGAACCTGAACGGCTCGCGCAGATTTTGATAACGTGAAATATTGTCTCTGGCAGCGTTCATGTTGCCAAAACCCAATCGTGAAAAGTCATTGAATTCCAATTGAAACATCAGGCTGGTGGTGGCAGTGTTCAGTGTCAATTGGGTTCGCTGCAAAGCGAAACGACTGACCCAACAACCGCCATCGTATTCCACACCCAACATGGATTCAACCAATCGCTTTTCAAGCAAACTGTAATTGAAGCGACCAATGCTGTAGAGTCGCCCCTCGCCCAAACCTTGTCCTTGCTGGCGGTCCAAGCCCAAATCGCGCCACAGATCGTTCAAAGGCCACTGCCAGCTCATGTCCACCACTTCGGATGATTCTCGCTGGTAGCGGTACGCGGCGTTGATCACTCGGTAGCTGCTGGGGTTATACCTCGCACCCATCGATTGTCTCTCCAATCGCTTGTATTGGTCACTGTAATCCACTAATGTGTCCAACGACAAGCGCGGTGTGATATTCAAACTGGCGCCGGCCAAAATATCGCTATTGCCACTTTGCAATGCTTGGGTGGTGGGCGTGAGTTGCACATTTTGGTCGCTCAGTCGGTACCGCTGTGCAATGCCAAAACGCGCAGCCTCGGCACCGGTGTCGGGGTTGATGAAACGCGAGGTGGCGCCCAAGGTCAAGGTGTGCGAATCGGAAATGCGGTCTTGGCCTGAAAACGTGTTTTCGGTGAATACCGAAGCAAAGTTGTAATCGTTGGCACCCGAGTCGAAATTGGGCAAATCGCTTTGGTTGCGGTAAGCGGTTTTGACATAAAAGGCCCGTGGCTCCAAGGTTTGGCTCCAATTCAGCCCCAGCACAGACACGGGCCGCTCAAACACGGCACCCGTGTCCACGCTGTAAGACGGCACCACGACGCTGGCGGCATCGCTGCCCACCGTGTTTTGTTGGAATGTCCCATAGTAGGCCTTTTCATACTGGTATTGCCTGGCGTTTAACAACAATTTAGGCGTGATGTAACCGTAAGAAGTGATGAATGGGCGACTCAACTGGTTGTTGACCACCAGACGGGATCCATTGGGCTGGTAGCAATACGCACTGCTTGGGTAAAAGGCACAGTAAAACGCGCGGTCTACCGTGAAATGCGTCAGCTCACTGTTGACCGCCCAATCGAATCCGCCCCAGTCTTGGCGCAGGTAATTGACATTGATTTGAGGCAAGCGGTCATAAGACGGCGCTATCGCAGTGGATGCATCCGTGCCCTGCAATGTTTGCCATTTGGACACGGCCACGGTGGTGCTGAGCCGGCCACTGGCCCAGCCAAGGCTGGCGGTGTTGTTGAGCGAGCGTTGTACCAGCGGATCGGCGGTGTTGGTGGTGAAGTCTTGCCAGTAGTGGTTGTCGCTCACTTGGTTGATATTCAGGTTGAGCGCCACCGGATAGCTGGCATTTGGCAGGCCCGTGTGCTGATAACTCAAGCCCCAGCGGCTGGTGCCCCGCAAATTATCGACAGGCATCAGGTCAAACCTGGCGATGCCTTTGAACGGTATTTGCGGTTCTTTGCGCTCCAAGTACCTGAACTCGTTGCTGAAAAACACGCCGCGCTGGGTCATGGGGGTGGTGGTGGTGGTCAAGTCGCGGTTGGGCGCAATGTTCCAGTAGTACGGCAAGCTCATCTCAACCCCGCCCAAATTGTTCACGGAGAAGGTCGGCGGCAAAAAGCCAGATTGCCGCTCGTTGTTGAGCGGAAAACGCAAGGTCGGCGCATACAAAATCGGCACGCCCTGAAACACCAAGCTGCCGTGCGTGGCAACGCCCAGGTTGGCATCTTGGTCAAAACTGATTTGCTCTGCTTTCATGAACCAGTCGGGCATCCAATTCGGACCGGGCTTGCGTTTGCAGGTGGTGAACCGGGCTTGGGTGGCAACGGCTTTTTTGTCATTGATGAACTGCAGCTTTGCCGCGCGGCCTTCGCCATTGCCACGCAAAAAGAAAAACACGGGATCTAACAAATATCCATCCATGGCGTCTAACTGCATATCCAGCAAGCTGCCCAAATAGCGATTGCCCGAACGGTTGATATACACCTGGCCGGTGGCACGAGCACGGTCATCGGGCTGGTAGTAATCGATACGGTCCGCACGAATCAACAGGCTGCCGCGGCGAATTTCAACCTCGCCTTCGAGTTGGACATCCAAATCGCTGCGTCCGTCTAGGCTTTGGGCGCGCAAATAGGTCAGCGATTTGCGTTGCGCTGAACCACTGGGTTTGCTCTCCAAGAGATTGCTGGGCTTGAGCGTCAGGCTAGGCGAAGAGGTGATGTTCGGTGTGTCGTCCTGCGGCTGAGGCGCCAGCTGATCCAAAGACTGCCAGGTTTCCTCCGACGTCAACGCAGGGGATGCGGTTTGTGCGTGAACCATGCCTGCCAAAAGTCCTGCTGCAGACACGCGCAAGACAAACCTCGATATCGGACGGGACAAGCACATAGGGGAGATAAACGCAGGAAAAAAGCGCAGTTTGTAGAATTTGGATTATCCATGAGCACACACTTACCCCCATCCCATGCTGCATCGGCAGTCTCCTCCTCTGTCCGAGCGCTGGGTTGGCAAGACCCGCAACGTGAAATAGCCTTTGAGGGCTGGTTGATATCCTTGGCAGATTCACACGGACTGGTGCCCGACAGTGTGGTGGTTGCCAGTGCTGACGCCAGCTTTCGCCGTTATTTTCGTGCCCAGATGTCCGGTGGCAGTTGCATTTTGATGGATGCACCGCCCGACAAAGAAAACAACCCCGCCTTTGTGCAAATCGCCCAGTTGTTTGGACAAGCAGGTTTGCGGGTTCCGCAGGTGTTGCATTGGAACGAACCACAGGGGTTCATGTTGCTTGAGGACCTGGGCAGGCACACCATGATGCAAGTGCTCGCAGATGCTGACACGCCTTTGCGCGACTCTTTGTTCAACCAAGCCACGGATGCTCTTGTGTTGTTGCAACAGGCCTCGCGCCCTGAACTGCTCCCTGTTTACGATGAAACTTTATTGCGCCGTGAACTCATGCTGTTTCCCGAATGGTATGTGGCACAACATCAAAAAGTCGATTTGAACACCGACCAATGCAACACACTTCAACAGGTATTTGACACGGTGATTGCGCACAACTTGGCGGCCCCCCAGGTGTTTGTTCACCGCGACTTCATGCCGCGCAATTTGATGGTCAACCACTCTGCTGCGCTGGGTGTCTTGGATTTCCAAGACGCGGTGTATGGGCCGATCACCTATGACATCGCCAGCTTGATGCGTGACGCGTTCATCAGCTGGGACGAAGATTTCTGTTTGGATGTCACTGTGCGTTATTGGGAAAAAGCCCGGCGCTTGGGCCTGCTGGATTTCGAGGATTGGCACCAAGACTTTGGCGCGTTTTACAGAGCCGTCGAATGGATGGGTTTGCAGCGCCATCTCAAAGTGGCTGGCATTTTTGCGCGCTTGACGCTGCGTGACCGCAAACCCAAATATTTGGCCGATACGCCGAGGTTTATCGCCTATTTGAGAGCCACGGCTTCCCGCTACCGTGAATTATTTCCGCTCTTGCGCTTGATCGACCAGATCGAAAACACCTCGTCGCCAGTGGGTTTTTCTTTCGGGCGGCTGTGAGCGCCCACGCCCGTGTTTTCGTGCGCGGCGCATTGCCGGTTGGCAGCGTGCTGTCATTGGACGAAGAGGCTGTGCGACATGTACAAGTGTTGCGATTGCAACCGGGTATGTGGTTGGAACTGTTCAACGGCGAAGCCGGCGCTTACCAAGCACAGGTGCTGCAAATGGGTCGGCAATCGGTGGAAGTCCAAATCGCATCTTTTGCGCCTGACTCGACAGAGACCAACCGCCGCACGCACTTGGTGATGGGCATGCCTGCGAACGAGCGCATGGATTGGCTGGTTGAGAAAGCCACCGAGCTTGGCGTGTCACGCATCACACCGCTGATGACGCAACGTACCGTTTTGAAACTGGCGGGTGATCGGGCGCTCAAACGCCAACAACATTGGCAAGGTATTGCACAGTCGGCTTGTGCGCAATCGGGCAGAAACCGCATTCCGCTCATTGATGCGCCAATGGCCTGGGCAGCTTGGTGGTCGCAGTGGCAAGCCGACACAGCGGTTGAGCCGTTTGTGCTGTCGTTGCAATCGGCAGCGCGCCCGTGGCGTGCGTTTTCACCTGCGGTAAAAGGTTCGGTGTGTTTGCTCAGCGGTCCCGAAGGTGGATTAACAGACGAAGAAGAAGCCATGGCCGTGGTGCATGGTTTCACGCCGGTGTCTCTCGGGCCGTATACCTTGCGGTCGGAAACTGCGCCGTTGGTGGTGTTGTCTCAGTGGCTCTGAACGCCTGTATAGCGGTTATCAAGCCAAGCAATCAGTTTTTGCAACACCACTTGTTTTTCCGGGTCGTTGAATATCTCGTGGTACATCACGTTAAAACAATGAGCTTGCAGCATATCCGCCGGTGCACGCTTGGCGAATTCGGCACTGCCTTGCGGATTGACCAATTTGTCCTGTCCCGCATACAACAACAACGATGGCACGCGCCATGCTTCGGCATGCTGCACGGCTTGGATACCTTCTTGCACAATCCATGCGGCCAGTGATGTTGCGATCATGGGGTGAACCAAACGGTCCTGTTTGTAATCTCGCACCACTTGTGCATCGCGGGCCAAGCCTTCAAGCCTCAAGCCATTGTTGACACGCACATGGGGCAACCATTTGGGCAATGTCGCGAGCAACAATTTTTGGATGCCATTGGTGAACGCCGCCAATGCGGGCGAGCTCATGACCACCGCATCGGCAAGCATCGCGTCGGCCGCTGCTGCACGCTGCACCACCAGGCCACCCATGCTGTGCCCCAGCAAGACCGTTGGGCGACCAGGATGCAGCCGCTTAACTTCCTGGACCATGTGGCGCAAATGGTCGGTCAATTGGTCAGGCGTGTCGGTGTCGCCGCGTTTGCCGCTGGACAAGCCATGTCCCACATGGTCATAGCCCACCACGGCATAACCGGCTTGCTGCAATGCAAACGCCACATGCTGGTAACGCCCCATGTGTTCGCCCAAGCCATGCACCAACAACACCAGCGCTTTGACATCCGCTTCGGGCAGCGGCCAGTGGTAGACGGCCAAGCTGTGGTGGTCTATGGCGTTGTGCACGACCTCATGGTGAAAACTGTGCTGTGCTGCTATCTTGCTCATACGGTGGGGGTTTTGCTTGCCGTGAGTTGAAACACGGCGGTGGTTGCTCTGAGATTGGGCCACCATCGTACGGTGTTTTGGTCTTGCAAGCCAAATGCTTGCCGCTTGGTCAATTGCAATTCATCCACCATGGCCTCAAAATCGGCAAACGTTCCCACACGGATGTTCGGTGTGTCGTACCACTGATAGGGCAGTTTCTTGGTAACCGGCATGCGACCTGTCAACACGCTGAATCGGTTAAACCAATGCGCGAAATTGGGGAAAGTGATGATACCCATGCGACCCACGCGCAATGTTTCAAGCAGCATGGTTTGGGCATTGCGCAAATGCTGCAAGGTGTCGATTTGCAGCACCACATCGAAGCTGTGGTCAGCAAACATGTTCAAGCCTTGGTCCAGGTTGAGTTGAATCACATTCACACCGCGTGCGACACACGCGGCGACATTCGCGTCATCGATTTCGACGCCATAGCCCGTACAGCCATGGTGTTGTTGCAAATGGCTGAGCAAGGCGCCGTCGCCGCATCCCAGGTCCAACACGCGGCTGCCGGGCGGCACCATGGCCGCCACCGTGTCAATCATCCAGTGGTGGCTCATGCGGTCTCCATGGTTTGAATGCGTTCAAAATAAGAACGCACCACTTTGAGGTAGCGCGGGTCGTCTAGCAAAAATGCGTCGTGGCCGTGCGGCGCGTCGATTTCTGCATAACTGACATCGCGTTGGTTAGCCACCAAGGCTTGCACCATTTCTCTGCTGCGTGCCGGCGCAAAGCGCCAGTCTGTGGTGAAACTCACCAGCAAAAATTTGGCGCTGGCCGACGCCAATGCGTTGTTCAAGTCACCGCCATGTGCGCAGGCAGGATCGAAATAATCCAAAGCGCGGGTGATCAATAAATAGGTATTGGCATCGAAATATTCGCTGAACTTGTCGCCTTGATAGCGCAAATAACTTTCGATCTGAAACTCGATCTCTTGCGTGCTGTACTTGAACACATCGCCAGACTGCAAGGCGCGCCCAAATTTGGTGTTCATGACGTCATCACTCAAATAGGTGATGTGTCCAAGCATGCGCGCGATGCGCAGCCCTCTTTTCGGCACGACACCGTACGCATAAAAATGGCCGCCATGGAAATCCGGATCGGTGGTGATGGCACGCCGAGCAACTTCGTTGAACGCGATGTTTTCTGCGTTCAAATTGGGGGCGCTGGCGATCACCACCGCATGCCGCACCCGATCGGGATATTGCAGGCTCCAACTCAAAGCCTGCATACCGCCCAAACTGCCACCCATGACAGCGGCCAATTGTTGTATTCCCAGCGCGTTCAGCAAGCGCGCTTGCGCGTTCACCCAATCCTCAACCGTGACCACCGGAAAATCAGCGCCATACACCTGCTGGGTTTGCGGATTGGTGTGCATGGGACCGGTGGAACCAAAGCATGACCCGGGGTTGTTGACACCCATCACAAAAAACCGGTTTGTGTCGACCGGCTTGCCCGGCCCAATCATGTTGTCCCACCAACCCGTGCTTTTTTCTTGGCCTTCGTAGTAGCCCGCAACATGGTGCGACGCGTTCAACGCATGGCATATCAGCACAGCGTTATCTCGCTTGGCATTCAATTGGCCATAGGTTTCATACGTCAACTGGTAGGCAGGCAACACTCCACCGCCCTTGAGTGACAAGGGCTGGTCAAAGTGCATGGTCTGTGGTGTGGCTGCAAATGTCATGTCGGTTTTCATCTTGCTAAAACGCAAGCCCTTGGCATGACGTGTTTAGCTGAATTTATTAAAGCGCCCGCAAGCGATGGCAAATCGGCGCTGTTTGTCAGTATAGCTAAGCGTCGACGCTGTTTGCCGATCGCGGTTTGAATTGCCTCGATTCCATCGCCGGCTGATGGTTTCGGTGCGTTTTTTGCTTGGTTTTGGTGCATGGCTTTTTTACCGCCATAAATGCACCTTTTTAGACCATTTTTCCCCAGGAGCTCTCATGGACGCACTCAAACAGGGCGCAGATGCCTTGTTCATACTGCTTGGCGCCGTCATGGTTTTGGCCATGCATGCTGGATTCGCTTTTTTAGAACTGGGCACGGTTCGGCAAAAAAACCAGGTCAATGCCTTGGTGAAGATTTTGGTCGATTTCAGTGTCTCGACCGTGGCCTATTTTTTGGTGGGCTATGCCGTGGCGTATGGAACGGGCTTTTTTGTCAACGCCTCGGTTCTGGCTGAACGCAACGGTTACGACTTGGTCAAGTTTTTCTTCTTGCTGACGTTTGCGGCGGCCATTCCCGCGATTGTGTCTGGTGGCATTGCTGAGCGTGCGCGTTTTTATCCTCAACTGCTTGCAACTGCTGTCATCGTCGGCTTAATCTATCCTTTTTATGAGGGGATCGCATGGAACAAGCATTTTGGCATTCAGGCCTGGCTGGCCGAAACCACGGGCGCTGAATTCCATGACTTTGCCGGTTCGGTGGTGGTGCATGCCGTTGGCGGCTGGATCGCCTTGCCTGCCATCGTACTGTTGGGAGCGCGCAGCAACCGTTACCGCAAAGATGGGGCTGTATCTGCCCATCCACCCTCCAGCATTCCTTTTTTGGCCTTGGGTGCATGGGTATTGTGTGTGGGTTGGTTTGGTTTCAATGTCATGAGCGCTCAAACGCTGGACAAATTGTCGGGCTTGGTCGCGGTCAACAGTTTGATGGCCATGGTCGGCGGCACCTTGGCGGCGTTATGGGTGGGCAAAAATGACCCGGGCTTTGTGCACAACGGGCCGCTGGCCGGACTCGTGGCGGTGTGCGCGGGTTCTGATGTCATGCATCCGTTGGGCGCTTTGGTGGTCGGCGGTATCGCTGGCGGCTTGTTCGTTTACATGTTCACATTGACGCAAAATCGTTGGAAGATTGACGATGTATTGGGTGTCTGGCCTTTGCATGGTTTGTGCGGCACCTGGGGCGGTTTGGCTGCCGGTATCTTTGGCCAAACCGCATTGGGCGGCTTGGGCGGTGTCAGTTTCACAGCCCAAGCCATGGGGACGCTGTTGGGCGTTGTCTGGGCCTTGCTTTCCTCGGTGGTTTTGTACGGTGCAATCAAATATTTCGTGGGCTTGCGGTTGAGCCAAGAAGAGGAATTCGAGGGTGCTGATTTGAGTATCCACAAAATCAGTTCCAGCCCCGACAGGGAATCAAGTTGGTGATTTGTGTTGTTCCTAGGGTTTTCACGCATTTACCGGGCTGAAATACTTGGGCTTTTCATCCCAATCTGTTTCATAATGGTTCGCACTGGTGTCGCCTCAAGGTGGGCATGCAGTGTGCGGGTGATCGGTTAGTTTCGCTTCTTGGCTTTCGTGGACAGGTGCAATCGGGACTCCATCGCTTTTTTATTCGTTTTTATGGAGTCCCTGAATGGGCAACAAACTGTACGTGGGCAATCTGCCTTATTCCGTTCGTGATGGCGATCTGGAACAATCTTTTGGTCAATTTGGTACCGTCACAAGCGCCAAAGTCATGATGGAGCGCGACACCGGTCGCTCCAAAGGCTTTGGTTTTGTGGAAATGGCGTCTGATGCGGAAGCGCAAGCAGCCATCAGCGGTATGAATGGCCAGCCACTCGGAGGTCGCAGCTTGGTCGTCAACGAAGCCCGTCCCATGGAGCCGCGCCCACCTCGCAGCGGCGGCGGTGGTGGTGGCTACGGTGGTGGTGGTGGTGGCGGCTACGGTGGTGGCGGCGGTGGCGGCGGCGGTGGTGGCTACGGTGGCGGAGGCGGCCGTCGTGAAGGCGGCGGTGGTGGTGGTCGGCGTGAAGGCGGCGGCGGTCGCAACGAATACTGATCTGCGCTCACATACAAAAGGCCCTGCGGGGCCTTTTTTCATGGTGACGGTGTCGGCACCATTTGAACCTTGACCCGCCCATTCAAATACAGCACTTGGTTGAGATTGTCAGCGCGCAAACTGTCCGCGAAAAAGCGGTCTGGGCCGCGAAAGATACTGACAGGCAAATGGGTCACCACGGTGTCGGTATCCGAAAAGTAATGCAGAAAATCGCTGCTGATCTGTTCTGTCTTGTCGCCGTTGCGCGTGTCGCCCCGTTTGACCCAAGCGCTGCCCATCAGCTGCACTTGCGAGCCGTCTTCATTGGTCAAAGCTTGTTTGGCGCGGGCCTCGGTCAAGCGCTTGTCAGAGAAAATCCAAACTTCGGGCGACTCCACAAGCGTGTTCAACGTGTCTTGAAAATGCTGCGCCTTCTCGCCTTTCATGACCGACAAAATGTTGCCATTGATATCAAAACTTCGCAAAGTGAAACGGCTGAATTCATAATCAGGCGTATGCGTCAGCGGCGCGGGCGACTCGGCCTGGGGGCTGGTGGGCGCATTGCGCACCAACCAAATCGAAAGCAACAACAGCAGGCTCAACATCATCAATGGCATGTATGCCAAAGCCACATCCCAGAGTTGGTACAAACGCCGACCCAGACTGAGGGCTTTGGCTGGCTGTGGGCGAGGTAATCGGTTCACGGCGCGACCTCTTTCAATGCTCGCTGGTAGGCGCCCGTGGCCTGCAACAACACATCGCAGGCCTCCCTGACGGCGCCTGCACCAGACGCGGCTGCACACACATGGTGGACTCTGGCCAACACTTCCACATGGGCTTGCGGCGGGGCGAACGACACAGCGGCAGGCAACAACATCGGCAAATCGGGCCAATCGTCGCCCATGGCCGCCACCTGTGACCAATCCAGGCCGCGTTCATGCATACACGCTTGCGCCACCGCATGCTTGTCTTCGACCGAGAAATAAGCTGTATGCAAGCCCAACTCGTGCAAACGCTGTCTGAGCGCCAAACTGTCACGTCCCGTGATAATCACCGGCTGCACGCCCGCCGCTTGCAACAATTTCAAGCCATGTCCATCCAAGGTGTGAAAGCGTTTGAAGATTTCGCCCTCACTGCCCACAAACAAGCTGCCGTCTGTCAGCACGCCGTCGACATCCAACAACAACAGTTTCACGCGGCGCCCACGGGACAACAGTGACTCGCTGAAACGTTGGCCAGCTTGCATGCTCAGATCACCTTGGCGCGCATCAAATCGTTGCTGTTGACCATGCCGCACAACTGCTGCTGTGCATTCACCACCAACACGCTGGTGATGCGTTTTTGTTCCATCAAATCGGCGGCTTCAGCAGCAAGCGCTGTGTCTGACAAGGTGGTCGGGTTCGGGTGCATCACTTCTGCGGCCCGCAGTTGGCGCAAATCCATGCCTTTTTCAATCAAGCGCCGCAAATCGCCATCGGTGAAGATGCCCAGCACACGTTGTTCGGTATCGACCACCGCCGTGGCACCCAAGCCTTTTTGCGACATTTCGCGCATCAACTGCGACAACCCGGCATCGGGCGACACCATCGGAATGTTGTCACCGGTTCGCATCACATCGGTCAAATGGGTGAGCAGCCTTCTGCCCAAACTGCCGCCCGGGTGCGAACGGGCGAAATCATCGGGTTTGAATCCTCGAGCGTCCAGCACCGCTACCGCCAAAGCATCCCCCAACGCCAATTGCGCTGTGGTGCTGGCCGTGGGTGCCAAGTTCAGCGGGCAGGCTTCTTTTTCTACGCTGCTGTCCAAGACACAACTGGCGTATTGGGCCAAGGTCGATTGGCCATTGCCGGTGATGGCCACCAGCATGACGCCTTGGCGTTTGATCAGGGGCAATATCGCCGACAACTCTTCGCTTTCGCCGCTGTTGGACAAAGCAATGACCAAGTCGTCTCGCGTGACCATGCCCAAATCACCGTGGCTGGCCTCGGCGGGATGCACAAAAAATGCGGGCGTGCCGGTTGAGGCGAACGTAGCCGCAATCTTGCGGCCAATATGCCCGCTTTTGCCCATGCCCATGACGACGACGCGACCCTTGACTGACAAAATGGCTTGCACGGCTTGCACAAACGCATCGCCCAAGGTCGACTCCACGCGCTCAATCGCTTGTGCTTCGATGCGCAAGGTTTGCCGGGCCAGCGCAAGAATATGGGGGTGTTGTACAGACTGATTTGCCGTCATGGTTTGCCTATTATGCGTTGCGTCTGTCTGACCCTGAAGGGTCATTTGCCAATGCAAAAACGGCTGAAAATTTCGCCCAACAAATCATCGGGTGTGAATTTTCCAGTCAGCGTGGACAGCGCTTGGTGTCCCAATCGGCATTCCTCGGCCAACACATCCAGCGCGGGGACCGGTTGTGTCAGCCATGCCAAGGCTTGGTTGACATGCTGCAGCGTGTGTTCCAGTGCTTTCACATGGCGGGTACGCGCGGTGAACACGCCTTCGTTGAGCCCCGCTTGCCAACCGACAAGCGACAACAAACGCTGGCGCAAAGCGTCCATGCCTTCGCCGGTTTTTGCAGAAATGCACATGCCGGTTTTGCCGTGACCGCTCGCCATGTCCAATTTGTTGTGCACGGTCAATAAAGTGGTGTGTGTTGTGCGGCTGTGCTCCATCTTTTCTTGTAAACGGGCTTGTGCTTGGGTGTAGAGCGTGTCGTGTTGGCGGCTTAAGTCATCGAGCAACAGCACCACATCCGCTTGTTCAATCTGCGACCAAGCCCGCGCCATGCCTATGCGCTCGATCTCATCGGCATGCGCCTCGTCGCGCAGACCGGCAGTGTCCAACACATGGATCGGCACGCCCTCGATATGTATGGTTTGCGTCAGCACATCGCGCGTGGTGCCGGCCACGGGCGTGACGATAGCCACATCGGCACCGGACAGCGCATTGAGCAGCGAACTTTTGCCGGCGTTGGGTTGGCCAGCGATCACCAGCTTCATGCCATCGCGCAGTAAACGCCCTTGTTGGGCCTGCGCCAACAAACCCGTCAACTTGTCTTGCAGCTGCTGCAGCTGTTGCTGAACTTGCATGTGTTCGATGAAGTCCAAGTCTTCTTCGGGGAAGTCCAAACAGGCTTCGATTTGCATGCGCACATGGACCATGGCCTGCGCGAGCTCCTCCACGCGTTTTGAAAATTCGCCCTGCAAAGAACGGCTTGCACTGCGAACCGCGGCTTGGGTTTGCGCGTCGATCAAATCCGCAACCGCTTCGGCTTGGGCCAAATCCAATTTGTCATTCAAATACGCGCGTTCGGTGAATTCGCCCGGTCGGGCCATGCGCAAAAAGGGAAGCGATGCCGGCTGGTTGGCAGGCGGGTTTTGGGCCAAGAACAAGCAATGCGACACCAGCATGTTCAACACCACGGCGCCGCCATGCCCCTGCAACTCCAACACATCTTCGCCGGTGTAGCTGTGTGGCGCGGGGAAAAATACCGCCAGCACTTGGTCGATGGTGTCGCCTTGTGCGTCGCGCAGGGTGACCAAATGTGATTGACGCGGCTTCAGTGCACATTGGACCAGTTGTTGGACGAACGGCCCAAGCTGCTTGCCGCTTAGGCGCACCACACCGACCGCACCGCGACCAAGCGGCGTGGCAATCGCAATGATCGGGTCATCGCGGTCAGACAGCATGGCGAAATGCCCCGATGCCGGGCCTGAGACTCAGTGCGTGATACCCAGTTGTTTGTTGATCATCCATTGCTGGGCGATCGACAAAATATTGTTGGACAACCAATACAACACCAAGCCTGCCGGAAAAAAGAAAAACATCACACTGAAAGCCAGCGGCATGAACCACATCAATTTTGCTTGGACAGGATCCGGTGGCGTTGGGTTTAACCATGTTTGAACCAGTGAGGTAGCTGTCATCAACAAAGGCAAAATAAACCACGGATCTGGCGCAGCCAAGTCATGCACCCAGCCGATCCACGGGGCATTGCGCATTTCTACCGAAGACAACAACACCCAATACAAGGCGATGAAAAAGGGTATTTGCACCAGAATCGGTAAACAGCCGCCCAACGGATTGACTTTTTCTTCGCGGTAAATCCGCATCATCTCCATTTGCATTTGTTGCGGATTGTCTTTGAGCCTTTCGCGCATTTCCATGATTTTGGGGTTGATGGCTTTCATTTTGCCCATGCTTTTGTACGCCTGGGAATTGAGCCAGTAAAAAGCAATTTTCAACACAACCACCAGCGCCACAATCGCCCAACCCCAATTGCCAATCACCCGGTTCAATTCATACAGCAACCAGTACAGCGGCTTGGACAAGATGGTCAGCCAGCCATAGTCTTTGACCAGCTCGAGCCCTGGGTATATCGCTTCCAGGGCCTTTTCCTCTTGTGGGCCAACAAACAATTTGGCGGTTTGCGACATGCGAGAACCTGGCGCCAGCACAGGCAAAGGAGCCACCATGCCCACCGAATACAAATTGGTGTCAATTTTGCGGGCGAACAATTCGCGCTGCTGTGTGTCGTCTAACAACCAAGCCGACGCGAAATAATGCTGCACCATGGCGACATACCCTTGCTGGCTTTGCTTTTCAAAGTCTGTGTTGTTTTTTTCTATGTCACTGAATTCGATTTTTTGGTATTTTTTGGTGCTGGTGAACACCGCAGGCCCGGTGAACGTGGAGTAAAACGCCGACTCACCTTCGGGTGGGTTGCCGTCGCGCACCAACTGCACATACAACTGCGGTGTTATGGCGGCAGACGACATGTTCACGATCTCATGCTGGACATCAATGGCATAGCTGCCCCGCTTGAGCACATAGGTTTTCAAGAGCTTGACCTCTCCCACAGGTTCTGATGCAAAGGTGATTTGCAATTCCTGGTCGCTTTCTTTGAGCGTGGGGTTACCCGAAAACACCATCGGTGTTTTGTGTGTCGGCCAAGGCGCGCCGCTGCCCGCGCCTATCAATCCCGACTGCGCCAAATACACGCGTTCTTTGCTGTCGTCCATCAAGACCACATTGCTGCCCGTGCGGTTCACGTCTTTGTGCTTTAACAACTCGGCTCTGACCAAGTTGCCGCCTTCTGTGCTGAATTGCAGCTTGAGCACATCGGTCTCAACATCAATGCGTTGGGCGGCCGAAGCGGTGGAGGATGACACAGGCGGGTTGCCTGTTTGTGGTGATTGGGGCAGCGCTGTGCCGCCTGTTTGGGCGGTCACGGCTTCCGGTGCGCCGTCGGAGGCTGGCGCAGTTTGCACAGGCTTGGGAAAAAACGTGGGGTTTTTGCCTTGGCTGAGTTGCCATTGGTCCCACAACATGACCAAAGAAAACCCAAAAACAACCCAAAGAATGGTGCGGCGTATGTCGTTCATGGCAAAGGAGACTCGGAGGAAGAGGAGGATGGGCGCTGGCTAGACAACACCGTGGGTTTGGAACAAAAAGCGATGAAAGGCACAGGATCATGTCCACCCTGACACCATGGATGACACCGTGCGATGCGCTTGAGGGTCAAGTAACTGCCGCTGGCGGCACCATGTCTGGCCAATGCCTGCAAACCATAGGCTGAACAGGTGGGAGTAAACCGACAAGATGAACCCAGCCATGGACTTAGCAACAGCCGGTAGGCTTTGATCCATCCGATCAAAAAACGTGTCATGAGGTGTGCTGTGCCTTGTCAAACAATGTTTGTAACTCCAACCGAACCGCGGCTTTCAAAGCCAAGGATGTGGCGCTGCCAAATACCTGGGTATCGAAGGCTTTGCGCAATCGGATGACACGGTCACTGGCAGGTAGCGGCCAGGTCCTGTGTGCTGCCAATGCGTAAATTTGTCGTCTGATGGTGTTTCGCGTGACGGCACGTTTGGCCCAGCGTTTGGGCACAACGGCTCCAATCCGATTGACAGCGGTCGGTGTTTTGACATGAAGCGCAAAATGCGGCGTGCTGGCTTGTACACCCGTATCCATGACCGCATCAAAATCCGTTTTCTGGGTAATGTGGGTAATGCGATTCACGCCCATGGACACCACATGCGCAGGCAAAAAGCTTTGACTCAGACCGCCAACCGTTTGCGGCCTTTGGCGCGTCTTGCATTGATGACGGCCCGCCCGCCACGGGTTTTCATGCGAACCAAAAAGCCGTGGGTACGTGCGCGTCGCGTTTTCGATGGCTGGTATGTGCGTTTCATGGTCGGTCTCTCAAGTTCAAAGGTAAACCGTGGATTATCTCTGTTTTTCAGTCGGCTTCAGCGAAAAAAGCTGTTCGTTTGTGATGCTTTGCCCAAGAAATCCCTGACATCGGTTGAAATGCCCATGTTTCTGTGGATAATTTTTTGATAAAGTACCCTGTATGCGTCCATCAGCCCTATCTATCCACAGTTTGCCCTGCTCAGAAATGTGCGCATGAGCCATTCCGCCATCCCCACCGATTCCAACGACGCGGGTCAGGCTTTGTGGCAGTCTTGCATCGATTTACTCGCGCAAGAATTGCCAGAACAGCAATTCAACACCTGGATCAAACCGCTTCAAGCGAATGTTTCCGACGATTTCTCCAAATTGACTTTGGTGGTGGTCAACCGTTTCAAACTTGACTGGATACGTGCTCAATATGCAGCCCGTATCCATGCGTTACTGGCACAACTCTATGGTCAGCCCATCCAGCTGGATTTTGCGCTCAGCACCAAAACCCCGATTGCCAAGCACATGCTGTCCAAAGCGCCGGTTGACGCGGAAGAGTTCACAGGCATTTTGGCTTCTGCGCCCCAAGACACGGCCCTTAATGGTTTTAAAAACCGACTCAACAGCAGCCTGTGCTTTGACACGCTGGTCGAAGGCACCGCCAACCGCATGGCCCGGGCTGCCGCCATGCATGTCGCCAATGTTCCTGGGCAGTTATACAACCCGTTGTTTATTTACGGCGGCGTGGGTCTTGGCAAAACCCATTTGATGCATGCGGTGGGCAACCAATTGCTGCAAAACAAACCCGACGCCAAGGTGCTCTACATACATGCCGAGCAATTTGTGTCAGACGTGGTCAAAGCCTACCAGCGCAAAACCTTCGACGAATTCAAGCAGCACTACCATTCGTTAGATTTGTTACTGATCGACGATGTGCAATTTTTTGCCAACAAGGACCGCACGCAAGAAGAATTTTTCAACGCCTTTGAAGCTTTGCTGGCGAAAAAATCCCATATTGTGATGACCAGCGACACCTATCCCAAGGGACTGGCAGATATCCACGAACGCTTGGTTTCGCGGTTTGATTCGGGTTTGACCGTGGCCATCGAGCCACCAGAGCTTGAAATGCGCGTGGCCATCTTGATCAACAAATCACGGTCTGAAGGTGCAGAAATGCCCGAAGAAGTGGCGTTTTTTGTGGCCAAAAATGTGCGCTCTAACGTGCGTGAACTCGAAGGGGCTTTGCGTAAAATCTTGGCGTATTCGCGTTTTAACCAAAAAGACGTGTCGATACAGCTCGCACGCGATGCCTTGCGAGATCTCCTGTCTATCCAAAATCGCCAGATTTCTGTAGAAAACATCCAAAAAACCGTGGCCGACTATTACAAAATCAAAGTCGCGGACATGTATTCCAAAAAACGCCCAGCATCGATTGCCAGACCACGGCAAATTGCCATGTACCTGGCCAAAGAATTGACCCAGAAAAGCCTGCCGGAAATTGGCGAATTGTTTGGAGGACGCGACCACACCACGGTTTTGCACGCTGTCCGTAAAATTTCTGCTGAGCGCCAAACGGTCAGCGAACTCAACCAACAGCTGCATGTGCTGGAACAAACCCTCAAAGGCTGACCTTGACCAAGCTCATTTCAAACCTTGTGGATAAATTTCGAACAACTGTGTGGTTATCCACAGCCCGTTTGATTTCGAGAAAGTTGTTCATCGCCAGCAAAAGGTTTGCAGGACGCTTGCAAACAGTGTTTAGCCATGCCCAAGTGCTTGATACAACAGTGGAAAATAGGCTTGTCCACACCAACTGGCCCGGCTTATCTACTACTGCTATTGATTAATAAAGAATTTAAGAAGAGGATGACATGATTGTCTTGAAAGCCACCCAAGCGCAAATCGTTGCTTCATTGCAATCGGTTGCAGGCATTGTTGAGCGACGCCACACCTTGCCCATTTTGGCCAATGTGATGCTGAAGAAAACTGGCGATTCAGTGCAGTTGACCACCAGTGACTTAGAAATCCAAATCCGTACCGATGCGGCGTTGGGTGGCGACAGTGGCGATTTCAGTACCACGGTGGGTGCCAGAAAATTGATGGACATCCTGCGGTCCATGCCAGCCGATCAAACCGTGACGCTGGAGAGTAACCAAAACAAGTTGTTGCTCAAAAGTGGCAAAAGCCGGTTTACGCTACAAACTTTGCCGGCTGAAGATTTTCCGCTGGTGCAAGAGTCTGCCAATTTCGGACCTGTGTTCAGCGTGCCACAGCAAACCTTGAAAGCGTTGTTGCAGCAAGTGTCTTTTTCCATGGCGGTGCATGACATCCGCTACTACCTCAATGGTATTTTGTTTGTTGCCGAAGGCAAACAGCTCAGCTTGGTTGCCACCGATGGACACCGTTTGGCCTATACCTCGGCCACACTTGCTGTGGACGTGCCGAAACAAGAAGTGATATTGCCGCGTAAAACGGTGCTTGAGTTGTTGCGATTGCTGAGCGACAAAGACGGTGACATCGAAATGCAGTTCGCGACAAACCAAGCCAGGTTTCGGTTTGATGGCAAAGAATTTGTCACCAAATTGGTCGAGGGCAAATTTCCTGATTACAACCGCGTGATACCCAAGAACCACAAAAACAGCATCACCGTGGGCAAAGCGGCGTTGTTGACCATGTTGCAGCGTACAGCCATTTTGACCAGCGACAAATTCAAAGGGGTGCGCATCAACCTTGACACGGGTGTATTGCGTGTGGCTTCCAGCAACGCCGAACAAGAAGAAGCGGTCGACGAAATGGAAGTCGATTACAGCGGCGAACCGATTGAAATTGGTTTCAATGTGTCTTACTTGATCGATGTGCTTGGCAACATGGACCAAGACATGGTGCGCATGGATTTGGCCGATTCCAACAGTTCGGTGTTGGTGACCATTCCCGACAACGCCTTTTTCAAATATGTTGTCATGCCGATGCGCATTTAATGGCCATCCTTTTTTTGTGATTTACCTGTGCCTTCGGGTGCGCATTGAATTGATTTATGACAACCAACGACATGGATAGCAACGATTCCAACCAACCGGTGCCGCAACAAGCCGATCAGGCTTATGGCGAAAGCTCAATTCAAATTTTGGAAGGGCTTGAAGCGGTTCGCAAGCGCCCAGGCATGTACATTGGCGACACCTCGGACGGCACGGGCTTGCACCATTTGGTGTTTGAGGTGGTCGACAACTCGATCGACGAAGCCTTGGCAGGCCATTGCGACGACATCGTGGTCACGATACATTCCGACAACTCGATCAGCGTGACTGACAACGGAAGGGGCATCCCTACCGGCGTCAAGATGGACGACAAACACGAACCCAAACGCAGCGCGGCAGAAATTGCATTGACCGAGTTACACGCAGGCGGCAAGTTCAACCAAAACAGCTACAAAGTCTCTGGCGGCTTGCATGGTGTGGGTGTGTCTTGTGTCAACGCCTTGTCTAAATGGTTGCGTTTGGTGGTGCGCCGAGACGGTCAGGTTTATACCTTGGAATTTGCCAAGGGCTTTGTGCAAAACCGTTTGTCAGAAACCGTCGACGGGTTTGAAATTTCCCCGATGCGTATCACCGGTGCCACCGACAAGCGCGGCACCGAAGTCCATTTCTTGCCAGACACCGATATCTTTACGCAAAACCATGATTTTCATTACGAGATATTGAGTAAGCGTTTGCGCGAGCTGAGTTATTTGAACAACGGTGTGAGCATTCGTTTGATCGATGAGCGTACGGGCAAATCCGATGATTACTCAGGTGCAGGCGGCGTCAAAGGGTTTGTGGAGTTCATCAACTCGGGCAAAAAGATTCTGCATCCCAACGCGTTTTATGCCGAGGGGGAGCGTCCCGCAGAAACTTACGGTGGTATTCCTGGAACCCATATTGGCGTTGAAGTTGCCATGCAGTGGAACGACGGCTACAACGAGAGCGTGCTGTG
>SXGQ01018446.1_pt1 | contig 26933 bp, 19 predicted proteins | sample 3178371 | NCBI WGS metagenome assembly SXGQ01 (sample SAMN11356859, study PRJNA531348) | freshwater metagenome | isolation source: freshwater sample F1-20 | place: China: Fuxian Lake, Yuxi | collected 2017-12-25 | reverse complement strand
GGCGGCATCACTGCCAAGCGTTCCATCGAGAAAAACTCCGCCGAAAAATGGACGAAAGAATTGATCAATAAGTTGTTCAGAGACTTTCATCCGACGCAACAAATCTCGCGCTGAAAATCCAGATGACGCATCTGGATCGATGAGCGAACGACCAAACGCGGCACGCATTGCAACAGGAAGAATGCGAAAAGCGTCGGTCGCGCCGATTGCACCAGTCAGCGCAGAAATCACTCCACGAATTGGATGGCGCAGAGGATTCGCAACTCGAACGAATGCTCCGCCGCGATGTATTTGCGCTCCAGACTGAAAAGTTCGCAAATCGAGCCGTTCAAGGTCGATCATGCCGAGCAATTCTGGATATGCCGTCAACAACACCGCGAAGCCACGATCAATTCTGCATCCATCGATCACTCGAGTTGCGACTCGACCACCAAGCCGATCGGATCCTTCGATCAATGTCCAGTCGAGACCTCGTCGCTGGCAGTGAATTGCCGCGCAGAGGCCAGCGACTCCTCCTCCAATGATTACAACTTTGTTGGGCGCCATAGATCGATCCTATTCTGTGATTCGAACAAATTCCGTAGCGCACTCTGGACAAATCCCAACTTCTCTCGAAGTGGATGTGCCCTGTAAATCATGACCACACGCAATGCACTTCGACCCCTCTTTCGCCAAAAATTGACGGTATGGCACGGTCATAATTCGTGCAATCAACGCAATCCCCACAATAATAATTGCGTACGAGCACAAATCTGAAATGTCAGTCGTGAGCCATTGATTGCCAACATATGTCAGAACCGCCGAGAAAAAGAGAACGGAGATGATTCCAATTGCTCCACGCAGCGTAAGAACAGCTCGACTTCGCCGGGAGGAAAATTCAGCGCCTCGTCGCACTTGTGCGATAGGCACCCACTGCGCATACCGCCACTTTTCACCACATCGGCCGCAGTTTCCAGCAAGCGCGGTGCCTTCATTGGGAATATTTTGCCCGCAGCGAAAACACATTCGCGCACGACTCATGCGTAAGACAGCAGCGCGCAAAGCAGAACGCCATGTCAGATAGATTGCAACTGCAGCAAAGAAAACACCGCCCAGAAATGCACTCTGCCAAGGATGGTTGTCATGCAAGAGTAGTTTGCCGACGGCCATTGTCGTCGACACTCCCACAAGGACTCCAAGCGCCGCCGATGTCGCCATTGCGATCCATGTGAATGGCCGACAGAACATTTCGCGCTCCGCGGCATCAGTAAGCGCGGCGCGCATCAGCGAAAGTCTTGCCTTTCCCTTTGCGCTCGACTGCTGCGAAATTAAAAAGCAGGCGACCAAAATTCCAACCACATCCGCGTACCAATCTTCAAGAGATGTGTGCCGTTGAATCCACGGCAGTGACTGCGTGCTCTCATCAATTGTGGCATACACAGTCATTGTCATGACGAGAACCAAAACACTTCCGATCCACCGCGTGCGCCACAACAAAAATGTCATCACGCCAAATGTGACTGCGTGAAGAAATTTATCGCTTGGCGCACTAGGGGATAACACCAAGTTTGGCCAATGCGTCGCGATCAATGCAATGACAAATACAAACACCGCGTTGATTCGCCAAATGCGAAGGCCTGAAGCGCCGAGTTGTGGAATTGATCGAGGAGCCAAATCCGTCACGACGCGGCGATTCCCGCAGAAGTGGCAAGTTCTGCGGGAGATTCCGCTGGTTTCCACCGTTGACGCAGTGCTTCAGCAAGCGCGCGATAATCCGCTGCGCCGGCGCAAGTTGGTGCGTAATCAAAAATTGTCTGGCCGAAACTTGGTGCTTCTGCCAATTTGATGTTTCGCCGAACCGCAGGTCGCAACACAACAGCGTCTTCCCATGGCAATCCGCTGCCACGAAACTTTGCGAAGTAACTGTCCATTTCTTCAACGACTGCCTTGCCATGGCTGGACTGTGACTCGTGCATACAAAGCAAGACGCCAGCAACTTTCAAACGCGCATTGAGCGCGCGTTGCACCAGCAAAACAGTTTCCAGCAATTTTTCTAGACCTCGAAGCGCCAGATATTGCGCCTGAGTTGGCACGACAACTTCGTCGGCAATCGTCAATGCATTCACGGTCAAAACTCCAAGACTTGGAGGACAATCAAGCAGCACCACATCGAAGGATGGCATCACTTGCGCCAATCGCTCCGCGAGAATGTGCTGCATATTTGGTTGAAGCGCCAATTCGCCCTCAACCAACGCGAGTTCGGTGTCGCTTGGAATGAACCAAAGATTCGCACGCGCGGAGCGAATCAATTCGCTTGCTGCAATATCTGGATTCATAAAGAGATCACGCACAGTTGGCTGATCGGGCGCGGGTTCGTGTCCAAAGTGCAGTGAAAGATTCGACTGCGGATCAAGATCAACAACAAGCGTGCGCAATCCAGCGATTGCGAATGCCGCGCCGAGATTCGCGGTTGAAGTAGTTTTTCCAACTCCACCCTTTTGATTGAGCAACGCAATCACGCGTGGGTTCGCAACTTCGCTCGACGCGTTGTTCGATGCTCCACTTGCGCCTTCAGATTTGGGTCCGACGGATGTTTCCGAAGCACCAGACTTCTTCGATTGATGAGCGCCTTTCATGGTGCGAGTGTAACGCTCGAGAGTCCCCAACTCGATAGATCAAGCGGAATTCCCTTGGCAACTTGATGGATTCCAAGCGGCGCAAGCCCCGCAAACTGTCGCCGTGCAAAAATTGGCGGCGCATCAGAACCTGTACCTTCGATGAGTCGCTCGATTGAAATCTCCATGCGCCCTGGTCGCCCGTCGCTTGGAGTCACCCAGCGATCTGGCAGTGGCAGGCGCGCACGCCAACGATCTTTCGAACGGTGAACTGCCAAAGTTTGCCGAACTCCAGAATCGTCCGATTCCACACTGCCATCGGATCGAATGGAAATTGTGTGCGACGATCCTGCGCCAAGAATCACGATGATCTCGTCTTTCGTTGGGTTTGCTTCCGGCGGACAACGACATTCAACCAACAACTCCCACCCAAAGGGTCGACGCCGAATTCCCGCGCTCGTTGACCAATCAGTCGGCGGCGACTGCAAAATTCCCGCGCGAATTTCCTTCAGGCTTGCAGCTGGTCGAAACGTTCCAAATCCAAGCCCTGGTGGCCGCACCGCCGCCCGTCCAAATCCAACTTGTATGGCAACTTGATTATTCCCATGTTCCAAGAAAAGAATTGGCTGAGCTCTCGCCTGCGTTTCTATCGCACTGCGACCTTGATTTGGACTCGCCAGATTTGCAGGTGGTAACAAAGAAGCGAGTCCATGTTCACGAAGCGCATTTGAAAGTGATTCATCGATCACGACCGCTTCAGCGACGGGAGCGACTGATCTGGGCACAGAATAGGTTTGGAAAGTCTCTGGGCCAATTTCGCCAGTCAGGCTTGGCTCCTTTTCATTTGGCCACCTGAAAGAAATCGCATGCGCTTCTGGAGATGGATTTGCAACACCAACCAAGACAGACTCGCCTTCATCATGTTCGACCCAACAAAGAAGAGCCGAACGACTCTCTATCCAAAGTCGTGCGCCTTCGACGATCACGATCCCATCCGTATTGGGGGCAAGCAAGATTTCAAGCAGGGAATTCAGTTCGTCTTCGTCAGTTTTCCATGCAGCAATCGAGACTTGCTTTTCATTGATCAATCCATTCGCACGCCCGACAATGTTGCCAAGCAATTTGTTGGAAACCACCGCATCGTTCATTTCCAGTCGCGCAATTGCGGCTGACCAAAGACCAGCTATCGCTCGCGCATAAAGCACATCGATTTCTCCACCGACAGATGGTGGTGGTCCCATACCCATGCGATATGACTGCAAAACGGCTCGAAAATACTCGCTTGGCGCTGCTGGATCTGGCTGATCTGCTTCGCTGAGAAAAAGATCATCTCGACTCGCTTCGAGGGGCTTCGACAATCCATCCATCCAAACTGGATCGATTTTCTGATCGCCGAGATAGATTTCGTCAGCGCCATCCATCGGCAGTTGCGCCAAGAGAATAATGTCCTCATCCCCTTTCGCCTCTGTGGTTGCGGTGACTTGCTTCGGAGATGCCCACTCCGATCTCCCAAGCTCGCGCAACTCAATGCGCGCTGTACGCCCATTGATTCGTCGTCCATCACCAAGCCGAAGAGCGATCGAGGCGGGCCATGGCACTTGCGGGTTTCTGCGCGCGATCGGCAGAATCAATACAGAACCACGAACTGCAATAGGTCTCTCAATGGTGGCAGCAATTTCTTGTGTCGCGGGCAGGCCTTTGAACGCAATGGTGGATGGCGACTCCATTGGCGGCGCCTGCGATGCTGACTGACTCTGAGCGAAAACTTTTGTAAGCGGCGTGAGTGCTGCGTACGAGACCAACAGTGCTGCGATGGACTTGACGAGCACCATGCTCACTTCTGTTGTGATGAACTTGCCGCAAGAAGAAAGAGTTTGGATAAACGTTCTTGTCGATAGATAAAGTCCACCGAGATTTTTGGCTGAACATCTGCGCCCGTGCCAACAAGAAACGAACGATCAACTCCATCTGGCAAAGTTCCAGCCCATGCCGCAGCATCGGGTGCTTTTGATTGAAACTCAGTGGGATTGGGGTTCTCAGCCGCATTCGCTCCAGTCGAATCCATTTGCGGAGTTACTCGCGCAAGGCCACTTCCATATCCAACTTCACTTCCAATTACTTGCGGCAATTCCGTGCCGATCCGCGCGCGTACAGCCAGATCGCTTTCGGTCTGCACCGCAAGAGAAGTTTGAGCGACCTCGTCCATACGCTTCCCTGTATTTGAAACCGTCGCTGACTTTGCATCGCCGCTCGAATTCAGTTGAGCTTTCGCGCGAATTTCCTGCTGAGAACTGATCGCACTCGCGGCGACTTTACTCTTGCGAATAATTCGCGACCAGTCAGGCTTGCCGATATAAAAAACCGCTCCGGCAGGAACCATCGCATACTCTTTTCCCTTTTTGTCCTGCTTGTATTCGCCTTGATCGAAAACCAAATACAAACCGCCGTTGGCGCGATAAAACATTCCTGCTTGACCAGGAACGCTGTACACACGATCGAATCCTTGCGGCATCGCGAGCTCGTATGGCATTTGTCGACCGGGCATTGTCAGCACGCCACGATCGGCAACCTTGGGATCGACTGGATGATTCATTGAAGTATCGACATCTCTCGTCGAGTGATCCTGCTGACCAGGCACTTGAGTCTGCGCCGATCCATTTACAGTGATCACGCAGAGAGTGGTGCAAGTGGTGATTATCAAACGGCGAGCGATCATTGAAGGAAACAGAATACGCTGAATTGAACAAGAACCAAAACCAGAACATCGGAAAACGACAGAGGCTTTCTTCGGCATTTACAAACGATCTTCAGGAACAAAAACGCTAGTTGTCGCGGCAGGAAGATGCTGATCCCCACGACTTGTCCTCACGACGATTCCCTGCGAAGGATCAACGCGCAAGACTTGTCCATCAACAATGCCATTTGGGGTGCGAAAAGATGTCCGATTTCCAACAAGACAATCGCGAGCCGCATATTCGCTGGTGATTTTATCTTCGCTTGCGGTGATCCAAAAATCCAAACGCTCCAACAAGAGTTGGGCAAGATCAAGTCGATCGATTGTGAAGCCTTGCAGGGAAAGACTGGTCGCGCGTGGAGAAAGCTCGGCAGGAAATGCGCGCTGAGTGCAATTGATTCCGATGCCGATCGTCGTCGATCGATCATTGCGCTCGACCAAAATTCCGCCAACCTTCTTCTGCGCGATCAAGAGATCGTTCGGCCACTTCAGCCCAACATTCGGCGCGCCACCAGTTGCACGACGGCAAAGATCTTCGATCGCTTGCGCCGCGGCGATTGCTGCCGCGAGAGAAACCCACTGCGGAGAATTCGCGGCGGCATTTGCACTGAGGGCAAGTCCATCTTCTGCGGTATCAATCCATACTCTTCCAAGTCGCCCACGCCCAGCGGTCTGACGCCCTGCGATCACCACATCCCCCACTTGCAAATTTCGTGCGTGATCTTGCGTCGACGCGGTCTCGCGCACAACCTTCACCGATCGCCAACTTGTGCAGTGTGCGATAGTCGCCTCGAGCGCATCGGGCCATTGATCGAGCGGCCGACCAGAGGGCGATGCATGATCGCTCATACTTTGATGTGCTCCCGAATCTTTGCAACCAACATCTTCGCATCGGCTGGCGCGAGTTGTCCCGCAATCCAATCAACACCCAAGCCACAACCCGCTCCAGATCCTTCGCCATACTTCGGGATGATGTGAAAATGAACGTGCGGCACAGCTTGATGAGCCGCTGCGCCGTTGTTCTGCAGAATGTTGTATGACTTCGCTCCTGTCGCAGCGATCACGGCGCGAGTGATGCGTGGCAATGCGCGGCCGATTGCCGCGGCACTTTCTTCGCTCAATTCATGCAGGAATTCACGCTCTTCCACTGGCACAACAAGCACATGCCCCAAAGAAAGAGGCGAGACATCAAGAAATGCAATGACCTGAGAGTCGCGATAGACCTCGTGACAAGGAATTTCTCGAAGAATGATCCGCGTAAAAATAGAAGGCATGGTGGCTCGTTATGGAAAGACGCCGCGCAATTCGTAGACGCGACCGAGATGCTCGAGCGCCGCCGCGTATGCCGCAGTGCGCCAGTCGCACTCGAATCGCATTCGCGCCAATTTCATCCGGCGCGTTGCCAACACCATCGCTTGCTCGATTTCTTTATCGAACTGAGCTGTTGTCCATGGAATGAATGTGCGATTCTGAGTCCATTCGAGAAACGATCCAACCACTGCGCCTGCATTGCAAAGAACAGACGGCAAGACTTCGATCCCACGTTGAAAGAGAATGTCATCGCTATCTGCTGTCCAAGGAGCGTGAGCGATCTCTGCGACGATTGATGCGCCAACCCATTCAGCGCGTTGATGACTCATAATCTGTTCGCCCGCCGCAAGCAAGAGAAGATCAACAGGCTCGCGGAAGAACATTTCCTCATTCACCGCTTTCGTTCCCGCGAGGCCGCTCAAGTTTCCATTCGATCGCATTCTCTCTGCAACTGCTTCAGGTTCGATACCTGCATCAGTAAGGATTCCACCTTGATTATCCAGCACGCCAACCATCACCGCGCCCTCCGCGGTCAAGATGCGCGCGACTTGACTTCCCATTTTTCCAAAGCCGCAGACTGAAAATCGCAGACCATGGATTTTCTTATTGAAATCCGGCAGGATGTCGCGAAGCATGTGAATAAAACCGGTTCCAGTCGCAATGTCACGCCCATTTGCACCGCCAATTTCGATTGGTTTTCCAGTGACAATCCCCCTCATCCCCTGACGATTTCGGTCGGGGGTGATCTGCGCGGCCGTGTCCGCAAACCACGCCATCACTTGACTGTCCGCGCCAACATCTGGACCAGGAATGTCATAATCAGGTCCGATGTGATGCGCAATCGATGATGCGTATCTGCGCACAACACCCATCAATTCATCACGAGAGAGAACGCGCGGATCGCACACGACTCCTCCAGCAGCGCCTCCGAATGGCAACCGCAACAGCGCGCACTTGAGCATCATCAACATCGCCAAACCACCCAGGTCACTCTGTGACATCAGCGGCGCAAAGCGCATTCCACCCTTGAAAGGCCCAAGCGCGTCGTTGTGTTGAATGCGATAGCCGGTGTACATCCGATGTTCGCCATCATCCATCAGCACGGGAAAGTGAACGATGATCTCGTTCTTCGGTCGTGCGAGAATCATCTGGATGTCGTTTGGCATTCCGATCACATCAGCCGCGCTCAACATGCGCTGGACAATCTGTGGATAGAGACCCGCGCCCGAAGGCGAAATATCGAGCATCTCCATAATCGAACTTTGATGTCGGACTGGATCTTCGGGACCTGCTCGCTTCATTTTGAATTCTCCTTTTTCTGCTCTATGGGGCCGACAAACGTCACGAATCCCCACCACTGCGGAATATGCATATCGATCGTCCACTGAGGTGTCCATGTCCAATTATCCTCTGGCTTCCCCATGACTTTTGCATAGGAATCGCCGCGTTTTTCGAGCGTCCACTGCACACGCGAAAAATTGATGCGCCAAGAATCTCCAATGCCAGGCGGTCGAGATGCTCGCTGAAAAGTTGCTCCGCCATTCGCTGGAGCAACTGGCGCGAATGTCGTCCATGGAATCGCCATTTCAACTTGCCAGCCCTTGTCCGTATCGCGCGAGTCATTCAGCGTTCCATCGAGATGAATCGCCACCCGCATTCCCTCCGCTGTCCAATTGTGATTCGCCTTTGCACCCGCTCGATATGGCACTGGCAGATAGAGATCGAAAATAGTTCCGATTGCGTTCACTTCGATTTCGTAATACTCCCGAGTGTCCCCATCGGGATCGATGAAGACCTCGAAGTCATTGTCTTGGAAAACAATTTCGTCGTGCTTTGTCAATGTTGCCCACAAATCGCTCTCCGCCAAGTCCGCCGCGATATACAAATACTTTTTATCCCAAAGCATCTTGACCCGCGTCCGCTGCGAAGGCGTTGCGCGAGTCGCGCCTTCAATGTCCGCGAAATCATCGCTCCATGGCGCGGCAATCCATGCGGGCTCATCGATCATCCCATTGACTTGGATAGAAACATCGCAAAAAGCTGCCGAATATCGCCGCGGCGAAAGAGTGGGAGCGAAAACAGGAACGGGCTCGGGCCGACGATATGTATCGACGCTTGTTCGTTCTGCATTGTCAACCACCGCAGGTTGTTGGCAGCCTGCAATCATCAAGTATGTCATCGATGCTGCGCCAAGAAGTGCGCACTTACATAGGAGACATGCGCGATTCATTTCATCGCCGCCTGAGCCGCCGCGAGTCGCGCAACAGGCACACGGAACGGCGAACATGAAACATAATCAAGTCCACACGTTTGGAAGAAGCGGATCGATGAAGGGTCGCCGCCATGCTCGCCACACACGCCGAGTTTCAAGTTCGGCTTGACAGATCGACCCTTCTGGCATGCCATCGAAACAAGCGCGCCAACGCCGCTCACATCAATCGACTGGAATGGATCGCTGTCGACGATCGCTTTCTCCAAATACGCCGGCATAAATGATGCGATGTCATCGCGACTGAATCCAAATGTCATCTGGGTCAAGTCGTTCGTTCCAAAAGAGAAAAACTCCGCGACTTCTGCGATTTCGTCGGCAGTCACAGCAGCTCGAGGAATTTCGATCATCGTACCAATGAGAATTTCGAACTTCTTAAAGCCGCGCTCCTTGAAAACAAGATCGCGTGTTTGCTCGGTCAGCGTGCGCAGAATTGCAAGTTCCTTGCGTGTTCCGACCAACGGAATCATGATCTCTGGGCGAGCATCGATGCGATTCTGCCGGCATTCGATTGCGGCTTCGACAATCGCACGCACTTGCATCACAAGAATCTCGGGATATGTCACAGCCAAGCGACAGCCTCGATGCCCAAGCATCGGATTCGCTTCATGCAATTGCGAGACGCGTCGCTGAACATCAATGAGCGGAACTCCCGCTTCATCGGCGAGAATCTGCTGCGCCGCTTCATCATGCGGAACAAATTCGTGCAGCGGTGGATCGAGCAATCGAACTGTCACAGGCAGACCATCCATCGCGGTGAAAATGCCAATGAAATCGCCGCGCTGATATGGAAGCAATCGCGCCAACGCTGCCTCGCGCTGCGAGACTTCGGTGGAGAGAATCATTTGGCGAACCGCCTTGATTCGATCCGATTCAAAGAACATATGTTCCGTGCGACAAAGGCCGATACCAATCGCGCCATATTCTCGCGCGCGCTTCGCATCCGCTGGCGTATCCGCATTCGCGCGGACTCCCATGGTCGCATGCTTTGTCGACCACTTCATCAACTGCGCGAAATCACCTGAAATCGCTTCAGGAATTGTGCGCGAGACAACGCCTGGCATCACTTCGCCAGTAGAGCCATCGATTGATAGAGTGTCGCCTCTGCCAAAAGTTCGGCCCTTCACCGTCAGCGTTCCCGCTTCGGTGTCGATGGAAAGTTCTCCAGCACCGACAACGCAGCACTTGCCCCAACCCACCGCAACAACAGCGGCGTGACTTGTCTTGCCACCTGTCGAAGTCAAGATCCCGACAGCCTTGTGCATTCCTGCGACATCTTCAGGAGAAGTTTCCTTGCGAATCAGCAGAACATCCTCGCCCGCCGCCGCGCGTGCGACAGCTTCAGCGGCTGTGAATGCAAGTTTTCCAGATGCTGCGCCGGGGCTTGCCGCAATTCCCTTGGTCAAGATTTCAACGCCGCGCTTGTCCTCGGTTCGGTAGTAAGGCAACAGCAACTGCACAAGATCTCCAGCAGGAATTCTCTTCAGCGCGGTTTTTTCATTGATCAACCCTTCACGCACCATTTCGACGGCCGCGCGAACTGCTGCGACACCGTTTCGTTTTCCATTTCGAGTCTGCAACATGAATAGCCGACCACGCTCGATGGTGAACTCGATGTCCTGCATATCGCGATAATGTCGTTCCAACTTCTTGCGAACTTGCAGCAACTGCTTCCACACTTTTGCGTTCCACTTTTCCATATGGCTGATCGGCAGCGGCGTGCGAATGCCAGCGACAACATCTTCGCCTTGCGCATTGATCAGGAATTCGCCATAAAAAACATTCTCGCCAGTCGAAGGATCGCGAGTGAATGCGACGCCCGTGCCGGAATCGTCGCCCATATTTCCGTATGCCATCGCCTGCACATTGACTGCGGTCCCAGCAAGTCCCTTGATTCCATTGATCTGGCGATATGCGATTGCGCGCGCGCCATTCCAACTCTCAAAGACTGCGCCAACGGCGGCTTCGAGTTGCTTCATCGGATCCTGCGGAAACGGCTTGCCAACATGCTCTCTGTATACGGCTTGATAAGCGGCGCAAAGTTCTTTCAAACCTTCAACAGGAACGGCGGTGTCTTCGGTGGTGCCGTACTTCGCCTTGATCTCATTGAATGCGTGTTCGAAGCGATGATGATCAACTCCCATCACAACATCTCCAAACATATTGATCAGTCTGCGATATGCGTCATATGCAAAGCGCGGATTGCCCGTCGCCGCCGCCAATCCAGCGACAACTTCGTCGGTCAGTCCAAGATTCAAAATCGTGTCCATCATACCTGGCATGGAAACCGCGGCGCCAGATCGCACTGAAACCAGAAGTGGATTGCGCGCGCTGCCAAACTTCTTGCCGAGTTCTCGCTCGAGCATTCGAATGTTTTTGGCAACCTCATCCATCATTCCCGCAGGAAGTCGATTGCGCCCTTCGCTATACATCGCACATGTTTCGGTGGTGATGGTGAAGCCCGGAGGAACAGGCAAACCAATCGAGGTCATATCGGCAAGATTCGCCCCCTTTCCACCGAGGAGCAATTTCTGTTCGGCTTTTCCTTCGGTCAAAGTCTGCCCAAAGAAATAGACCATCTTGGTTCGCTTGCCTTGTGTCCGCGACTTCGAAGATGCCTTGCGATTGCCCACCGCCTTCGCCAATTTGGACTTGGTTTTATTGCGTGAAGAGGAAGGTCGTTTGGCGGTTGCGCTTGGCATCGTGGTCTCCAGTTGAAAGAATCTCATCGTACTCGACTCACGCCTATTTGCCCGACGATTTCACAGACTAGGATGATCGAATGTCCCAAAGTGATTTGGTTCGAGAACTTGACTGGACAATCAATCCACAGCAGGCGATGGCATCCTGGCAAGATGATATTCCGCTGCTTGCTCTGGTTTCTGGAGGTCAATCACCCTCGTTCGATCAGTGGACCATTCTTGCGCCGCGCTCCGAAGTTGCATCTGTGAATGCCCAGAACAGCAGCGCGGCCGATTTGATGCGCCTTGTGCGCACATTGGCACCGCCGCACGCGGCAGCGTTCGTCGGTTCGAACAAACTGCGCCTTCCATTTATTGGCGGGTGGATCGGCTTTGTTGGTTATGGTTGCGCTCCACTTTTCGAACCCTTTGCACAAACCAAAGGTGGCGCTCATAATCGACATGATTGCGATGCCGCGTGGCCTGACGCGATGCTCTGCAGAGTGCCACGCGCACTCGTCTATTCGCACGCGCTTGCTCGATGGTTTGATGTTGGCGATCCAAGCGCGCGAAATGTTTGCGAAATGTTGAATTATGAATCGGCACATCTCTCGCAAAATCTCTCGCCAGAAAGTGAACACAACTCGTGGACTGCGCTAGATAACGGACAGGTCAAGCCGCACTCCAACCCCGACAATTTTCAGAACATGGTTGCTCGGACAGTCGAATATGTGCGCGCAGGAGATATTTTTCAGGCGAATATGACGCAACCGTTTCGCGCGCGAATCGCTGGCAGCGTTCGGGCGTTCGCACTTGATGCGCTTGCCAAGACTTCGCCAAGGTACGGCGCATATCTCGAACTCGACGATGATCGAGCGCTTCTTTCATTCAGTCCAGAACTTTTCCTCTCGCTCGATGGTGAAAGTCGACGCGTCATTACTCGACCGATGAAGGGAACGCGCGCAAGTCCAAACGATGCTGCGGAATTATTGGCAAGTTCGAAGGATGCGGCTGAACTGCACATGATTGTCGATCTGATGCGCAACGATCTTGGTCGAGTCTGCGATATCGGATCAATCCATGTCGATGAGGCGCGAATGCTCGAGCATCACCCGACAGTTTTGCAAGCCGTGTCTGAAATCTCTGGCAAACTTTCTTTGCCCCGTGATCTTGCGGATCTTCTCGCCGCATGTTTTCCGCCAGGATCGGTCACTGGTGCGCCGAAGGTTCGCGCGATGCAGATCATTGACGAACTGGAATCCACTGCGCGCGGACCATACTGCGGAGCAATTGGACTCGCTAGCAGTTGCGGTTCGGCACTCTTCAGTGTGGCGATTCGTACGGCGCAATTGACTCGATCTCGGACTCCACACCAATGGACGGTTGAATATCACGCCGGATGCGGAATTGTTGCCGACAGCGATCCTGCCTCCGAATCTCAAGAGTGCATGACGAAAACAAAAATACTTCGTGTGGCTCTAGCGACTCACGAACGCGAACCTCTGACGATTGCTGGACGCGTATGAACTGGTTGGTGGCAAATGAAATTTCCTTTATAAATTTTCTTAAAAGAGAATTAGCACCTTCAACCGAACGGTGGCATTCGACGATTCGAATCTTGGCCGCCTCGGTTTTTTCATTGACCCTCACCCAATTCCTTCATCTCTCGCAGGGATACTGGGCCATGATCACCATCATGATCATCTGCGCACCAAATGTCGACTCGTCATTGCGCAAGATGATGCAGCGCATGTTTGGAACATTCGCTGGAGTTGCGGTTGCTTACATCATCATGACCGTCTTCTTTCAGCAGAATTGGTTCTTTATTGCATCACTCTATGCGCTATTGATAGTCGCTGGATTGGTCATCGCGCGAAGTGATCAACCCTATGTTGGCTGGGTGTTCGCCCTTTCAATACTTGTGATTTCAATGCAGATCAATTCAACATTTACAGAAATTGCTGGAATCAGTTTCGAACGCTTCTGGGTTGTTGCGCTTGGCGTGTTCTCGTCTTGGATTGCTCTCTTGTTGATCTATCCCCCAAGACCCATACGGGTTTTTCGAACTCTCTATGTCCAGACTACTCAGCAGGAAATCGAGCGCGTGCAGTGGGTCAAACGAAACTTGCACGATATTGAAGATCATCAACTCAAAGCTCCGATCGACGCGCTTCCTCCGAAGCGCGTCGATCCGATGATCGAAAAGAAAATGTTTGTTCTGATTGGAAGCGCTGCATATGGAAATCGTGACATGGGTCTCCTTATCGGATCGCTGACCGATCGAATCACTCTCGTCAATGCGATCTCCTCGATCACTAGCAATGCAATCACGCTGATCAAAGAGTCGAATCAACAAGGTGCGGATCCCAACTTGATGTCTGCATCACTTGTTCTCTTCGATCGAATCGAGGGCATCCTTCGACAAATGAAAGCGTGGGGAGAAAGCGATCACGCTATTGCCATATCGCTTCAAATGCATCCCATCGATTTTCAACCCATACTCGAATCGGTCCATTCCTTTGATGAATTGCATGAATCCGCAATCCAACGAGTTGGAATCCGTGAAGGTTTTGGCCACTCCTCAAAAGGAAATCAAGCGTTGATGGCAACAATTGCCATGACTCGAGCGATGCATACAACATATTCAACTCAACACTTCCAAGCGAGTTCGGAGCGCGCGCAGATCGATGTCTTGCGATCGATCACAACGCCACTGCTCTCGCCTGGACTCAGCGATGATGCATCGCGCAGTTTCTGGTTCGCTGTGAAATTGGCATCCGCATGTGTGATTGGGTATATTTTTGTCAGCGTCACCAAGTTTGAAAGCCTCAGCACAATGATGGTCACTCCGCTGATGGTCGTTGGCGCAACTGGCGGATCGAGCGATGCAACCCGTGCACGTGCGATGCTTCGACTCTGGGGGACCATTATTGGAGCACTTGTTTCCATATTCGCCATACTGTTTCTGATTCCAACCGTCGATAGTTTTCCAGGGCTTCTACTTGTGTGGATTGGAAGCTGTGCGCCGCTCATTTGGATCTTGACTGGCGGACCTAAAGTCTCGTATGTGGGAGTTCAAGCCGTCTTCTGTCTCGCAATTGCGATTGGATCGACATTTCATCCCAGCATCGACCTGACTCCTCCTTCGGGACGCATTCTTGGGGTTGCGCTCGGCACGATGGTGACACTTGCGATCTTCAATTTTTTCTCTCCCGATTATGCGCGCAACGAATTGATGCGACTCTTCTCGCTCACGCTTGATCGCATTGGATCGTTGGCAATCACTGGATTCAATTCAAGTCCAGGATCCTTCAACGATATCGCCGCATTGCGATACAAAGTCATCTCGCTCATCTTGCGCAGTCGAGATCTTTGCGAAAATCTCCATACAGAGATTCACGCATCCGAGCCCTCAATCACTCGAGAGGATGTTCTGCAGATCACGGAAAACATGACCTTGACTCTTTACAGCGCGAATGCGCTTGCGCTCAATCGCATCTCCAGCGGAATCCACCCGCAGATCATTACCAACGATTTGGAAGAACTCTATGCCTGTGCTCATTCCATCAAGCAAGCATGCGACGTTGGTGCCGCGGCAATGAAAACTCGAGACTATAAAAGTTTTTCAGATGCCACCAAAAGACTTGATAAGCAAGCGCAAGAACTCGAGGATTTGATTCCAGAGATTCGACTGCGACCGGATGTTCGCATGCTCAAGGCGAAGCCTGTGCAATTCATCATTGGACAAATTGGGATGTATAGAGTCACAGCGATGAGACTTCGCAGCCTCTCGGAAGTACTCGACCGCATTGCTGAAAAGAACGACTTTAGAGCATCTCTGCCGCAAGGCTCGCCAGTTCGCTTCGCTCCGTCTTCGACAGCGTGACGTGACCCGCAAGTCGGTGTCCCTTCATGCGCTCGATCAAATGCGAAAGACCGTTGCTTGCCGCATCGAGATATGGATTGTCGATCTGCCCAACATCGCCACAAAGCACGATCTTGGTTCCATCACCAACGCGCGAAACAATTGTCTTGACTTCGTGCGGCGAAAGATTCTGTGCTTCATCGACAATGATGAATTGGTGGGGAATGCTTCGCCCGCGGATATATGTGATCGGCTCCAAGACCAATTTGCGCGAGGCAATCAATTGATCGATGCGCTGTTCGGTTGTCTTGCTGTCGGGCTCGGATCCGCCGTGACCACCGCGCGTCGACAAAAGATATGCGACATTGTCGAAGATCGGCTGCATCCACATCGCCAACTTCTCATCCTTATCTCCAGGCAAATATCCAATATCACGACCAAGCGGCATGATCGGTCGAGCGACGAGCAACTTATCAAAGCGTTCTTCTTTGAAAACCTTGTGCATTCCAGCGGCGATTGCCAAGAGTGTCTTGCCCGTACCAGCGGGACCGATCAGCGTGACGAGTTTGATTTCGTCATCGAGCAACAAATCAAGCGCCATCGTTTGCTGGACATTGCGCGCGATCACGCCATAGATCGGTTTGCGCGGTCCCGTGATTGGAATGATGTGCGCAGTATCCGCAAGTCGTCGCGCAAGGCCCGTATGCGAAGGATCGTTTTCATCCACAAGCGAAATAAAATGATTGGGAAGGAGCGTGACTTTCTCCTCGTCGCCATCATCGCTGCGCTGAGGAATCGCGCCAGGCACCGCTTCGATTCGAGCGATCGGCAACTGACGCTCTGAATAAAGATCATCGATCAATTCGCGTGGCACGCGGCTGGTGATAAATCCAGTGTTCAACCAATCCGCATCCACACGATCTGCCTCGAAATCTTCGGCGGTGATGCCAATCGCGTCACACTTCACGCGCGCATTGATGTCCTTGGAAACAAAGATCGCGCGCAACCCAGCATCTTGCAATGCGTGCGCAACTCCGATGATTCGATTGTCTGTGATACTGAGATCCAAGTCATAGTTCGCAGATGGCTTGAATCGCATCACCCGCACGGATCCACCTTGTTCGTTCCAGACAACGCCTTCAAAGAGGTGGCCGACGCCACGCAGTCGATCAAGTGAGCGAATCACTTGTCGTGCATTACGCCCCTTCTCGTCGTTGTTCTTCTTGAAGGTGTCAAGTTCTTCCAGCACAGTCAACGGAATGACCACCTCGTGCTCTTCGAACTTGAAGATCGATTGGGGGTTGTGAAGAAGCACATTTGTATCGAGGACAAAGTGCTTTCGTACCTGCTCCGCACTCGTTGGCGCTTTCGCCTCTGACTTGTGGGAGCCCGTTCCCGAGTTTGGTCGGCTCATCATGGATATGGATATTGTACGATTTGAATTGTGTGCGTGCGGTGTATTTCCTGAATTTGTCTCAGCGGGTAGCGTGATCCCCAATGACAAAGCGAGCGACAAAGCGACCGACCAATTCATCAGCAAGTCGATCATCAGGGCGATCAAGAAAGGTCGGCGATTTGGTGAAAGCGCTTGCACGGGTTGCTCCACCAGCGCTTGCTGCGGAGTGGGACAATGTCGGGCTCTTGTTGGGCGATGCGCAATCTTTTTGCGAACGCGTCCTGTTGACAATCGACCTGACTGAAGAGGTGATGACCGAAGCGTGTGAACTTCACGTTCAGGCGATCATTGCCTATCACCCGCCGCTCTTTGATCCGATTCGCAAACTCGTTTCACACGATCCATCTACGGCGGTTCTCGCTCGAGCGGCGCGTGCTGGAATTGCCCTGCTTTCTCCGCACACAGCGCTCGATGCCGTCGCGGGCGGCATCAACGATTGGCTTGCCGAAGGGATTGGCGACGGTGAATGCCGACCACTCGACTCCGCATCGTCGCTTGCCGCACGCGAGACATTCAAGATCGTCACTCTGGCTCCATCCGATGTTGTCGACCGCATTTGCGCGGCGATGTCGATCGCTGGCGCAGGTCGCATCGGTGACTATTCGCAGTGTTCACATTCTTTTCCTGTGCAGGGAACTTTTTATGGCGGCCCCACAACCGCACCGCGCACTGGACGCAAGGGAAAACTGGAACGCGTGATGGAGCAGCGCATCGAAATGGTCTGCGGGCCCAAGGCGCTCTCAGCCGCGCTCGCCGCACTGCGAGCCGCGCATCCATACGAAGCGCCAGCGATTGAAGTGCACGCGCTCGCCGCGCAACCAAGTGTTCGCGAAGGGCAAGGTCGGTTGTTGAGGCTTTCAGAACCCGCAACCACTCAAGAGATTGCGCGCCGACTTAAGAAACATCTTGGCATCAAGCGCATCGAGTGCGCGGAATCTTCCACGCCAAACACTTCGCATCACGAAATGATCGGCATTTGCGCGGGCTCTGGTATGTCGCTCTTTGCTGCGGCGACCGAAGCTGGCGCGACGCTCTTCTTTACAGGCGAAGCAAAGCATCACGACCAACTCGCAGTTGTTCGCGCAGGGCACACATTGTTGCTTGCAGGACACACCAACAGCGAACGCGGATATTTGCCAAGGCTTGCCGAGCGAATCGCGCCGCTTGTTCCGGGTATGGCATTCACGCTTTCAAAGCGCGATCGACATCCTTTGGTTGATTTCTAAATTGATATAGGCACACACTGCCGTTTTTCGACAGTGGACGACCATTTCAGGGACGCGACCAAACTGAAATCAAAAACTCTCCAACCAAAGAAGTCGATTTATCTTTTAGGCTCAGCCCGCGCAAGCAGTGCCGCACCGAGCACCCCCGCGGTATCGCCAAGTTGCCCAACCACAAGATGGCATTTCTTCAGCGTGCTTGGGAAAACATTCCACTCAAAGGACTCGCGCACACGATCTACATATCGCTTGCCCAGCGCTTCGGTCACTCCGCCACCAAGCACAACTGCGCGCACGGACAAAAGTGTGACCGCATTTGCGATCGCCATTCCAAGAAGTTCTGCCGCATCATCAATGACTCGCACGGTCAATTCATCGCCGCTTGCATAGCACTCTGCGATCGCCGAACTCCCAACCATTCCATCTTCACCGCGCGCCGCGAAAGCCGTGCGAATCTTGCTCTGCGGATAGAAGCCAACAATTGTCTCCATCGCACGCACCATTGAAAGACGACTGCAATGTTCCTCCAATGTTCTGCGCCCAACTCCACCGCGCGGAAAAAGAATCATCTGCCCAATTTCGCCAGCGGTATGAAATGACCCGCGGTGAATTTCGCCACCAAGCACCAGTCCACCGCCGATTCCTGTGCCGACCCAAACCGCCAAGACATCCGTCCAAGACTTCGCCGCGCCAAGTTTCGCTTCTCCCCAGATTGCGGCGTTGACATCGTTCTCGACGACGACTGGTATTCCAAGTCGTTTCTCGAGAATCGCGCGAAGCGGCACTTGCTTCCATCCAAGATTTCCGGCGTTGATCACCATTCCCTCTTCGAAGTCGATTGCGCTCGGCGCACCGATGCCGATACCGTCCACCGAATCCACCTTCACTCCAGCTTCTTCGCAGGCGCGTTCAATCGATCCGACAATTCGATCAATGACCGCATCACGCCCCATGGATGCCTTTGTTTTTCGTTTGACCGAGGCGATGATCTTGTGATGTTGGTCGACAATCCCGACCATCATATTCGTTCCACCAAGATCGACTCCAACCACTAACCCACTTCGCTTTCGTTTCTTTGCCATAGCTAGTCAGGTTATCTCGGCGATACAGGATCGGTACTGTCCATCGGCTGCGGTCCATTCCAAATTCTCCCCGCAAGTTTCTTCGCGTCGTCGATGATGTAAATGAACGAAGGAAGAAGAATCAATGTCAGCGCAGTCGCACTCAAAAGACCACCGCTGATTGTGATCGCCATCGGCGCCAGAAATTTCGCCTGAAAAGATGGCTCAAAAACGAGCGGCGAAAGACCGAGAATGGTCGTGACGCTGGTCAACAAGATTGCTCGAATACGTTTCTCGCCCGCAAGCACCAAGCCCTCACGCAGCGGCCTGCCCGCCGCAACTTCGATATTGATGAACTCCACCAAGACAAGTGCGTTGTTCACAACCACTCCCGCCAGAGCGACTAAACCAATCACACTGAGGAAGGTCAAATCCGAACCCAAAAGCAAATGTCCTCCGACCATCCCGATGACTCCAAATGGAATCGAAATCATCACTGCCAAAGGTTGCGTGTAATTGCCAAAGAGCCACGCAAGAATTGCGTAGATCATAATGAGCGCGGCGGCGATCGCATATGGAAGCGTTGCAAATGCTTCGGTGAGATCCTTCTGACGACCGCCTTCGCGCAACTGAACCGAAGGATGCGCCGCCATCACCTTTGCGACATCTCCACTGATTTGTTCGACCACCGATTCGGGATATGTATCCACTTGCGTATCTCCCGTGACAGTGATCGTTCGCTTTCGATCAAGTCGAGTGATCGTGCTTGCACTTGTTCTTTCACGGATCTCCGCGATTTCTCGCAGAGGAACGGCAATCCCAGAGGGAGGAACAACCCAGAGATGATCTGCGAAATCGCCCCGTGAACGGAGCCGATCATCCAATCGCACTCGCACATCGACATCTTCTCGGTTCTCACTGAAAACATGGGCGTCAAGTCCATAGAGTGCGCCACGCACTTGGCGCGCAATATCCGCGGGAGTAAATCCAAGTGCTGCCGCACCAGGGCGAGGAATGATCTGCACTTCTGGCTGTGCGTTGAAATCGTCATCCGCAACGCTCAACACGCCGTTTACTCGCGAAATGAGTTCCTTGACTTCCACGCTCACCAAACGAACCTCGTCGATGTCATCACCCGAAAACTGATAAGTAATGTCAGCTCCAGCAGGACCGCCAGAAATTTCTTGCACGGAGACCGACTCTGCGTCATCCAGAGGACCGGAGGCTTTGAGAATCGCATCCAAGATTTCCGCGGAACGACGCGAGCGTTCTTCCACAGGCGAAAGCTCTATGAAAATCTGCGCCAAGTTGCTGGAAGAACCGTCGGCGACTGCTGTCTCATAATTGACACGAAGACCATAGATCGAAGTGATCGCGCGGACATCCGGCTGCGCACGAGCCGCTTTTTCAACATTGGCTCCAACCGACTTCGTCAGTTCGAGGCTTGATCCAAGCGGCAAACGAATCTCAACGATCGCAGTTTCAGCGTCGTTGTTGGGCAGGAATGTGAACGGCAATCGACCACCAACGATCAATGCCGCAGAAACGATGAATGTCGCAACCCCAGCAGAAACTGTCATATATCGCCGGTCGATACACCACAAAGCTGCGCGGCGATACCACCTTTCGATCGAAGGCCACAGAGAATGTTCGCGCCAGCGATCGATCGGTCGCATCAAGCGATCGATCATTCCAGTCTGTCCACTTCTCTCGCGACGAATACCTACCGCCATATGGCCTGGCAGCAGGAAGATTGCTTCCAACAAACTGATAATCAGCGCAAGCGATACGACAATGGGAAGTTCGCCCAAGATGTCACCGATTCTTCCTTGAACAAGTACAAGAGGAATAAATGCAACGATGGTTGTGACAGAACTGGCCACGACTGGCCATTGAACTCTCGCGACACCAACCAACACCGTCTCTTCGACATCGCCTCCACCCGCCGCTTCAATCTCGATACTTTCCGACAACACGATCGCGTCATCGGCAAGCATTCCAAGCGTCATCAATAATGCGAACATCGTCAGCAAGTTCAAAGAGATGCCTGTGATATCCATCACCAAAAGTGTTCCAAAAATCGACACGATAATTCCCAGCGTCACGAAACATGCCGCGCGCCAGTGAACGCCAAGCAGGAGAGTCACAAACACAAGCAAACCACCTTGCAAAGCATTGCGCGTAAGCAAGTCAAGTCGATCTTCGATCAACTTTGCCAAATCATTGTGTTTCTGAATCGAAACCTGCAATGGACCGCGTTTCGCACCAAGCATCCATCCATCCATTCTCTTTGAACCAAAAAAGCGCTCCAAAAACGTTGGATTCAGTGGTTCGCTTGTGCGCCCGGCGACATATCCGCGGGTGAATTGCGCCATATCCACGGCGTCTTGTTCGCCCTTTCGAAAAACCGTGCAATTCGCGGATGGTTCCCCATTGAATTGACGAACAACTTCTGCGTCGATGAATCCCTCTTCGACCTTGGCGATATCGCCGACATGCACAAGTCCTCCATCTGGATATGACTTGACGACAATCCCCCGAATTCTGTCCGCGCGCTCCTCCACTCCAAGCGTGCGAACCTTGACTTCCCCATCCGCATTGCGCACGCTTCCACCGGGTATCTCCCGCATCCACGCAGAAACTGCATCTGCAACTTTGGTGATTGGAATCGCATGACGCAACAAATCTTCGTGATTCACTTCGATTCGCATTTCATCATCACGCGTTCCGCTGATGACAACTTGGCCCATGCCAGCGAATGTCTTCAAATCATCCGCAACTTGGCGGATGGAACTTTTGAGAGTCTGATTGTCTGTTTTGCCATGCACAGTCACTTGAATAACTGGCATGTTTGGTTCGAACTCTGTCACGCGGATGCGCTCTGCCTCGGCAGGCAAATCCGTCAATGAATCCATTCGATCGCGCAGATCTTCAACGCGCCGCCGCACATTCGTACCACCTTCAAACTTGACGACAATTCCTCCAGTGCCTTCGGAGACAATTGTTTCGATGCGATCGACTCCGTCCACTTCGACGGCGATATCTTCCACGCGGCGGACAATCGACTCTTCGATTTCTTGAGCGGACGCTCCCGGATACAGAAGAAGAATGCGTGCAGAATCAGGGGCGATATCAGGAAAAAATTCGCGGCGAATATGAAATGCCGCAAAGATTCCGCCGGCGATGATTCCGATTGTCAACAGATTCGAAGGAACATGATGCCGAACGAAAAAGCGAACGAAACCTTTCATCGGGACGCCGCTCCAACCTCCGCAGGTGATCCAACAGGTGCTGTCGACACATCGGCTGTTGGCGAAGACTGCTTGGGTTGAACACGCACGCCAGGCGCAACCGTTCGTCCGCCATCGACTGCGAGGACCATTCCTTCTGCAAGTGCTTCTTTCAACACAATCCACTCGACATCGGAAATTCCAGAGGAATCAATCGCACCGGTGTACGAATGCGACACAACAATCGGACGAGAGCGCAGCGTTCCATCCACAAATTCCAACACACGATCTGCGCGCATTGCACGACGAGGAATAACAGTTCGCATAGTCGCATCTGGCGACTCGACCAATGCTTCGACAAACTCTCCAGGCGAGAGTCGATCGACCGAATCTGCGGCTTGTCGCATTTCGACATAGAGCGTCATCGTTCGCTCGATGGGATCATCCTCTGGTTCGATTCGCACAACCGACGATCTCACGATGCGCGGAATCTGACCCACCACTTCGATCACAACTGGATCTCCAATGCGAATAGATCCACGCGCCGAAGCAGGCATCCGAATTGGAATCTCGACGCTACCAACATCGACCACGCGTGCGACGACTTGTCCCGAGACCACGTTTTCTCCAAGTTCAAGATCGAAGCGCTGCAAGATTCCGCCGATTGGACTGGTGATTCTGCACCGATCAACATTCTTCTGTGCGTTCTCGCGAATCGTTTTCTGAATTTCATTCTGCGCATAGAGCGCGGCGCGTTTTGGAACAACTTGATTGAGCGCTTCCCGAAGCAGTAATTCCGCACGATCCGCGACAAGCGTCATCTGACGCGCACGATCAATTTCGCGCTGAACCGCTGCGCCAGACTGGACCGCATCACGAACACGCTGTTCATCGGCGCGGACCAGAGCGACATCTTCCTTTGCCAACTTTGCCCGCGCCTCCAGACCATCTTCTTCCACTTGCAGCGATGACAACTGCGCGTCAATCGCGGCAATTTGCTGATTCGACAAATCCAAGACTCGCCGAAAATCTTGATCATCCAATTGCACTAAAAATTGTCCTGCCGTGACTGTTGTTCCCACTTTGCTTGTCGGCGCAACTTCGACCACGACTGCACCAACACGCGCAGGCACATCGGCTGAATTCAGAGCGCGGACACTTCCATACCCAGCCCACTGCCGAGGCAATTGAATCATCTGTGGTTGAAAGACCGCGATGGACTGCGCCTCTGCTCGACTGTCATTCAGTCCGGGCAAAGGCCGCGTCAAGGCCAGAATGACCAAGAGCGCCAGCGAGCCGCCAATCATCCCCACGGACAAAAGCGCCCTGATCACTCGAGTTCTGTTCGATATGTGTGGAGCAATCATGGCGAGTTCCCCATTGTATTCCAAACTCGCCTGCAAGACTGATGACCTATAAAAGTCATTATCGCCCAACGCATTCTCACCAAGAGTTTTTTTTCGGCGTTAGACTTTCACTTCGATGAGCACTTCGAGCAACCAACCCGCACCACTGACCATCGACGATGTGCGCCATGTGGCAAAGTTGGCTCGCTTGGCGGTTCCGCAGGAACGGCTCGCGGTGCTTCAACACGATTTGCAAGCCATTCTTGGGCATATCGCACAGCTCCAATCTGTGAACACCGACGGCCTCGAACCGATGGCGCATCCATTGACACTGACCAATCGACTTGGCGACGATGTTCCCCAGTCAAGTATGCCCATCGCGGATCTTTTGCGAAACGCGCCAGCAGTTGAAGGTGATTTTCTGGCAGTGCCAAAAGTTCTCGGCGGCGAATCATCATGAATATTGACCTCGTCCAAATCCGCGACGACATTCGCACTCGCAAGACAACCGCTCGCGCGACCGTTGATCAAACTCTTGCGCGAATCGCTCACAGCAATTCGCAACTCAACGCATTTCACGAAGTCTTCGATGACCAAGCGCGCGCCGATGCGGATCGCGTCGATCGTGAAATCGCGGCGGGCAAATCCGTCGGCGTGCTTGCTGGCGTGCCCATTGCCATCAAAGACAATATTGTCACGCGCATCGGACACACAACCTGCTCGTCACGCATCTTGGAAAATTATCAATCGCCATTCGATGCGACGGTGATTGATCGACTCACGCAAGCCGGCGCGATCATTGTTGGCAAAACGAATCTGGACGAATTTGCGATGGGATCGTCCTGCGAAAAATGCGCGTGGGGCGTGGTACGAAATCCGTGGGATATCAATCGCGTTCCTGGTGGCAGTTCTGGCGGCAGCGCCGTGGCGGTCGCCGCCAATCTCTGCGCCGCCGCGCTTGGCTCCGATACAGGCGGATCTATTCGTCAGCCTGCTTCGCTCTGCGGAGTTGTCGGTTTCAAGCCAACATATGGACGAATTTCACGGTATGGACTGGTCGCATTCGGCAGCAGTCTGGACCAAATCGGACCCATCACCCACAGCGTTCGTGATGCGGCACTGCTCTATCAATGTATGGCCGGTGACGATCCACACGACTCGACTTGCGCGCCGCGCGCTGTCGAGGATGTCGTCACCACGCTTGAGGAAACACCGCGCACCTTTCGCGTTGGCTTGCCTGTTCAATATCGCAAAGGAAATTCTCCATCAGTCGACGCCGCCGTTGCACGCGCTGTTGAATTTTTCAAAGCGATGGGAGCAACGATTGTCGATGTCGATCTTCCGCTGACCGATGTTGGCATCTCGACCTATTATGTCATCGCTCCAGCCGAAGCATCCAGCAATCTCGCGCGCTTCGATGGCATTCGATATGGACATCGCACCAAGTCCAAGGCGGCGAAGGACCTCTTCGATCTCTATGCGCAAAGTCGTGCGGAGGGATTCGGTCCAGAAGTGCAACGACGCATTATGCTTGGGACTTATGTTCTCAGTGCGGGTTATTACGACGCGTACTATCGACGCGCACTGCAGATTCGCAGGCTCATCAAGCAAGAGTTTGACGCGGCGTTCGCCAAGTGCGATGTCATACTCGGCCCCACTTCTCCAACCGCGGCATTTTCCATTGGCGGTATGACCGATCCGCTTGCGATGTATATGTGCGATGTCTATACAGTCAATACAAATATCGCTGGAATATGCGGCATTTCATTGCCTGCGGGATTCGATGACACTTCTGAAAAGCCGCTGCCCGTTGGAATTCAATTGCAAGCCCAAGCATTTGCAGAACCAATGCTTTTGAAGGTCGCTCGTGCTTACGAACGCGCGCAAGGCGGCCGCGCATATCCATCAAAATAAAAGTCCGAATCTATGAAGGTCGCTTGAGCGCACCATATCGGCGCATCGCCAATCGAAACTCGCGCACGATGCGTTCGGCTTCCGTGTGTCGCTCACCGAATGATCCCACCGTCGCGGTTGCGTAATACATATCAGGCGGTGGGCGACGAACAACAGTCAACTTCGCCGGCTCGCCACCCTGCGTATCGATATCGAATGTCCATGTCTCGCCATCGAGTTTCGAACGCGCAACGCCCATCTGCGCCAAACTGACAGCCTCGTTCGCCGCGGCCGGAACATCAGACCAACGGACTCCATTGCGTGCCGAAGTCAGCGGCTCGGTCATCGCGCCATCAACAGTCGAATGAAGAATCGCAACGACATCGCTGCTTTGATTTTCATCAAGCAGTACGTTGGATGGATACTTCTCTCCAGGAAATTGCTGATTCGAAAGAACAGGATTTTCTTTTGGTTGACATCCGCCGATCAATACAAATGCCACAGCGAGTACCAATGAAGATGTCGGCTTTCGATTCATAACAACACAGAGGTTACTCATTTCCCGCCACTCTTTCTCGCTCTCGCTTTCGTCTTCGCTTTCGTCTTCGCATCTTCGAGCGCAAAAATCTTGCTCATTGCGCTGGTAATTGATAGTTTTCCCACATTCCTGGGAGTGTGCCATGTCCACGCATTCTTCTGCGCATCCTTCAACTCTCGCGCGCTGGAATCATCAACACTCCACACACGAAATCGCACGGATCGATGCGTCGTCAAAAATATAAATGCGCCGCATACAGACAACGCCTTTGCACCGAGGCCAAGTCTCCGCGCCAACATCTCGCGCGAAATTGCACGCGGAGATTCGATGGTTGGCGGGAACATCAAGCCGGACCATAAACCATTGCTTGGGCGTCGCACCAACGCACGGCGACCATTGACACTCACCAAGATCACATGAGCGTGCAGAACACTCCGCCTGGCACGCCGACGAGGAGTGGGGATTTGATCTTGCTTTCCCGCCATATACGCGCCACACATTCTGCGCACTGGACACTCGCCACATTTGGGAGAACTGGGCGTGCAGACTGTTGCTCCGAGTTCCATCAGTCCTTCGTTTGCCAACCCAGGATCACGCGACTCGTTCACATATTCTCGCGCGCGATTCCAAAGCCACTCTTTGCCCGTGCGTGAATCGCCATCAACATTGCGCCCGTGAATTCGCATCATCACTCGCGCGACATTTCCATCGACGATCGCCTCGCGCAGTCCG
>SXGQ01325498.1_pt1 | contig 26938 bp, 11 predicted proteins | sample 3178371 | NCBI WGS metagenome assembly SXGQ01 (sample SAMN11356859, study PRJNA531348) | freshwater metagenome | isolation source: freshwater sample F1-20 | place: China: Fuxian Lake, Yuxi | collected 2017-12-25 | reverse complement strand
GACATGTCTGCCAAAAGACCGCGCCACGCCGCGCGGCCAGGCCGCCCAGGTGGTGGCGCGCCAGGTGGCACCGCTGGCCCGCCAGGTGGTTGCCACCGCCGGCCGGATCACGCCGCTTCGCGGCGGGCACGTCTGCGCCAACTGCCGCGGCAACCGTCGCATCCTGGCGCGCGGCCCGGTGGTCATCAACCTGCGCTGCCGCTGAGCGGCGGCGATTCCACTCCGCATCACCGAGGGCCTGGCCATGAACGTGCGTCGCTTCCTGCAAGCCAAGATCACCGGGCTCTCCGCCCGGCTCTCGCGGCTCGCGCGGGTGGACAACGCCTTCGTCGGCCTGCGTCCACAGGACATGCCCTATGCGCCGTCGGCCGAGCACTTCCGTGCGGCCAATGCGCGGCTCGCGGCCATTGAGCAGCGCATCCGCCAGCGCTTCGACGACCTGCAGACCGATGCGGGCCAGCGTGCGCCGCAGTGCGTGCTGGTGGACATCGCGCTGGTGGAGCGCGAGCTGGACCGCGCGCGCCGCCTGTTCGGCATGTTCTACGAGGTGTTCGCCCAGCGCGGCACGGCCTTCGGGCCGTCGCTGGCGGCACACGACAGCATCGCCGCCGACTGCTACACCGCCATCCGCCAGGCGGCGCCGCGGCTGTTCGACGCGCCGCTGCTCAAGCCCGTGTCGTACATGGAGCACGGCTACTCGCCCGCCACCATGCGCCGCGGCGTGGCGCTGTCGCGGCTGCTGGGCGAGGCCAATCCGTTCCCGCTGATCCGCATCCCCTGGGACCGCGACCAGCCCTGGCAGAGCGTGTTCCTCCACGAAGTGGCGCACAACATCCAGGCCGACGCCGGCATCTGGCAGGAGAACCGCCAGGCCGTGCTGCGCCGCGTGATGGGCCGCGCCCAGAGCCCCATGCTGGCGTCCATCTACGGGCGCTGGCACAAGGAGATCTTTGCAGACCTCGCCGCCATCCTGCTCGGCGGGCCGGCCGCGGCCTGGGGCATGGCGGACTTCCTCGCCCACCCGCAGCCGCGCACCATGACCTTCCGCCCCGGCGGCGCCCACCCCACGGCCTACCTGCGCGTGTACCTGCTGGCCGAGATGCTGCGCCGCATGGGCTTCCCCAGTGACGCGACGAAGCTGCTGCGCGTGTGGCAGGCGCTGTACCGCGTGCAGGCGGGCCACCGCATCCCGGCCGGCCTGATGAGCAGCGCGCCGCGGCTGATCCCGGAGATCGTCGACGAGATCGCCTTCCAGACGCGGCGCAACCTCGCACAGCAGGCGCTGGTGGACGTGATCCGCTTCGAGCGCGCCGACCAGGACGCCATCCTCGACGGCGCGCGCCGGCTGCAGGCTGGCCAGCGGGTGGAGCTGCCGCCGCGGCACGTCGTCAGCGCCGCGCACTATGCGCTGGAAAGCGGTCGCATCCCGCCGCAGCGGCTGGCGCACGTCGTGACCGACCAGCTCAGCGGCAGCACGACGCGACCGCCCTCTCGCGCGCCCCTGCGCCTGGCCGCCTGACCCTGACCTTCATCACTCAAGGACTTTCCCATGGCTTCCTCCAACGCCCTGTCCACCGTGCACACCGGCCAAGACCGCCTGGTGCTGGACAACCTGATCCGCCGGGAGCTGAAGGTCGGCGACCCGAACGACCCCAACCAGGTGGCCCAGGCGCTGCTCACGCGCTACAGCGCCGACCCGCGCGCGCAGGCCAGCGGCCAGGAGTCGCGCGGCCTGCCCTTCCTGCAGGCGGCCAATGCCGCAGCGCCGGTGGTGCAGATGCTCACGGCAGCCGGCGGCGCCGAGTGGCAGCAGGCGCTGGACGACATCAACGTGGACCTGGACCACCTCAGCCGCAGCGCCCTGTTGAAGGACGTGGCGCCCGAGATCCGCGGCTGGGGCCAGGCCATCCGCGCCGCGCTCAGCGAGGGCTACAACGCGGCCCGCTTCGGGCTGGACCCGCGCAACCGCGACAAGGGCTTCGCGATGCGCCGCCAGCTCAACGACTACGCGCGCCTGGCCCGCCTCGTCGGCGCGCACACGCCAGCCATGCTGACCGACTTCCGCAAGCTGGCCCAGAGCCTGGACGAAGCCGCCAACCTGCTGCTCGTCATCATCGGCGAGGCCCTGGCCAACGTGGGCTTCGGCGGCGGGCGCTTCGTGCCGCAGGTGGCCTACAGCGACCTGCAAACGCGCCGCGACGCCGTCATCTACGCGCTGCGCAACCTCGTCGGCAGCACGCAGCAGGCGTACGGCCCTGACGAATGGCCGCGCGGGCTGGATGCCTACCGGCAACTCAACGACCTGCTGGAAGCCCAAGGCCAGAACGACCTGCGCTCGCTGCTGGTGGAAACCGAGCTGGCGCGCACGATGGACGAGCTGGTGCAGCGCAGCGGCGACAACACGGCCGAAGGGCTGCGCTCGGTGGGGTCCACCGCGCACCTGTCGCTGGACCGCTTCCGCCGCATGGTGGCCGTGGGCCGTCGCGGCATCAGCCCCGAGTCGCCCGCGCTGTATGCCTACCTCGAGGCGTTGCAGCTCTTCGCTTCGGCGTTCGACTCGGCCGGCGGCTTCCGGCTGATGAAGATCGCCCGACCGCCGCTGCTGTTCTACGGCCTGTACGGCAGCACGGGGCTGGACGACGCCGACCGCCGCATCGTCGACCTCGCCACGCGCCGCGGTTTGGTGGCAGACGCCATCGACTGCCTGGCCGGCGCCTGCTGCACGACGCACCGCGGCTGCCTGGTGCTGCTGGACAAGCTGCTGTACGACATCGACCGCGCCATCGACCTGTACGGCCTCGGCTTCGCCGACTTCGGCGCCACCGAGCGGCGTGCCTCGGCCTACGCCTTCCTGATCGATGCCGTCGTCGGCGTGGATGTGCCCCCCGACGAGGTCGACGGCATCGACGGCGCCGTGCTGCAACTGACCGAAGCGCTGGACGCCCTCGGCGACGCAGCGGACGACCTGGACGACGCGTCCGCCGCCCCCGGCGACGCCTCCGCGCTGCTGCGCGACGACACCGCCCAGCTCAGCGCGCAGGTCGCCGCGCTGCGCGCACGCGCCACCCAGCTCGCCGAGGCCCTGCCGCTGGGCGGCGCCCCGGCTGCACTGGCCCGTGCGGCGTCCTGCGGCGCCCTGGAGAACGACGTGATTGGCGATGCGCTGCGCGACCAGCTCATCAGCATCGCCGACAGCCTGCGCCCTACCGTGCAACTGGGCACCGACGAAGCCTTCGCCAACGCCTGGAACCGCGCGCGCCGCCTGGGCACGCAGGTGCGCGTGAGCCTGACGCAGAACGGCCTGAACGCCCACCCCGACCTGGCCGACTTCCTCGCACCCGTCAACGCGCCGCAGCAGGCCGACATCGGCGAGCTGGGTTCGTTCTACCGGGCCATCTCGCTGTCCAGCCTGGAGCTGGAGCGCGTGGGCGTGGCGGGCTTTGCCGACCTGGAGCTGGACGCCTACATGGGTGTCATCGAACAGGAGCTGGGCCTGCAGCTGGAGATGGAGGAGAGCTGGAAGGACCTGGTGCATTCGATGGTGGCGAACTGCGCCCGCATCGACACCTCGCTCGGTGAGCTGCAGCAGGTGCTGCGGCAGGCGGTGCGGTCGGTCACCGGTCGCGACTTCACCAGCCGCCGCGGGCTCAACCTGCCGCCCACGCTGGAAACCTCGCTGGACAGCATCGTCGACCGCGTCGAACGCAGCGGCCTGGGCCGCCCCAACCGCGTGCTCGGCTGGCAGCAACGCCGCTGAACCTGGCCCACACCTCAAGGAGAACATCCATGTTGTCGGACGACACCCCGGTCTACCTGCCCCAGCTCTACCGCAGCCTCGGAACGCCCGTGACCTTGAACCTGGGCAGCACCGCGCACGACGTGCTCGTGACACGCGAACGCGTGGAGCAACTGCCCGAAGCCGTGGCCACCGCCACGGCGCCCATCGCCGAGGAGGTGGAGGCGCTGGATGGCCATGTGACGACGCAAGCCCAGCGCGTCATCGACGTGGTGAGCGCCGCGCACGCCGCCAGTCTCAGCGCCACCGCCGCAACCCTGAAGGCAGACATCAGGGCAGATGTCAGAGCAGACATGGCGGCCGAAGTGCTGAAGGTGCTGAACAAGTTGAACGCCCTGCCGACGCCCACGCCGGTCCCCGTGCCGGTGCCTGTTCCGGCGCCGCCGCTCATCACGATCAGCTCGCGCGCGGCCCCCTTGCTCGCGCTGCTCACCCAGGTGCAGACGCTGGCGCTCGACGCCATGCCGGGCCAGCCTTACAAGGGCAAGGAGCCCGAGTTCAAGGGCTGGACGGGCGAGAACGTCGCCATCCACGGGCTGCGCGATGCCGCCGCCAAGGAGGCCGTCGTGCTGGTGACCGCGCCGCAGTCGCTGCAGACCCGCTTCACCCACGCCTTCGACGAGTTCAAGGGCAACGACCTGCCATCGCGCAGCCGGCGCTTCGCCGAGGTGCATGCGCTGATCGCCGACGTCGCCACCTTCCTGGCCTAGTCGCCCCCTCTTCCCGAGTGCAACGCCACGCCGGAGCCACACCATGAGCTTCCAGACCACCGAGACCATCCAGCGGCTGTGGGAGACCTTCCTGCGCGACCAACTGGCGGCCATGCCCGCCGCCGAGCGGCAGAAGTTCGAGCAGCCGTTCGAGCAGCGCTTCAGCGAGCTGCTCAAGGGCGCCGCCAACGGCGAGGGCCGCGACGGCTTCCTCGACCTCGTCGGCTTCGGCGAGAACGGCCCGCCCGACTTCGACAAGATCGCCTATCCGCACATCACGCCGGACTTCGACGACGCCGTCGTGCCCAGCCAGCTGCACGCGGCCGCCGAGCTGTACTACATCTACCAGCACGAGCGCATGAAGATCTTCGAGGTGGTGGACACGCTGCTGCGCCTGTTCCGCCTGGGCAAGATGCGCATCCAGCGCGGGCCGGGCGCGCGTGGCCTGTACCTGCTGGAGAAGTGGCAGCCGCTGCGCTACAAGCGCGCCGACCGCATGGTGGCCTACCGCCGCGCGTTCAACTACGGCACCGCGCAGGCGCCGGCGGGCGCCGTCACCAACCGCAACTTCCACCGGCAGATGGTGGGCTTCATGGTGGCGCTGGGCCAGTACTTCCGCGACCTGCTGATCGGCGAGGTCATCCGCGGTGGCCAGGTCATCGAGCAGCGGCCCTTCGGCAGCGTGGCCACGGTGCAGCGCATTGGCCTGGACCTGCGCTACGCGCTGGACCGCTCCACCTACGGCAACATCTTCTCGCTGGCGATGGAAACCGGCCACCACCTGAAGACCGTGCTGCAGCTGCTGGACGCGCCGGACATCAAGAAGGCCTTCGACGCCAACACCAAGTGGGACGTGGTGGAGATCGTCTCCAACCGCTACCTGGGCGGCGTGGCCGAGCCCAGCCAGCGCGCCAAGATGGCCGAGAGTGGCCGGCGCATCCTGCAGTTCATCGCCGACAACGACTTCAAGACGGCCATCGACCCCATCCTGTTCCAGAGCGTCGTGCGGCCGATGGGCGCGCATGCCGAGGCCTGGGTGGCGGCCTACCGCATGACGCCCGAGGGCCGTGGCTTCCCAGGCGTGACCCCGGCGCTGCAAAGCGTGCTGGGCGTGCGTCAGGCAGCGTGAGCGAGACCCGCCGTGACCACCCGCTGGGACGCCGCCGTCATCGACGACGCCCTGGCGTTCGTGGATGCGGGCATCGACGAACTGACGCAGCTGCCGCGCCACCAGCGCGGGCTGTCACCCAACCTGACGCACTGGCACGTCATCGGCAGCCTGACGAACGACCTGCGGCGCTGGTTCCCCGGCACCCGCGTGCGCGTGGACCAGCCGCGCGGCCGCAGCCAGCCAGGCGCCCGGCTGCGGCCGGATGCGAACTTCAACAATCCACGCCGCGGCGGCGCGGCGACGCACATCGAGGTGGACACACGACCCGCCCAGATGCAGCGCCACATCGCCGCCCGCAACACCGCCGTGCGCAACGTGTTTCTGCAGATCGACCCGGCCAGCGGCGCGCTGCTGCGCAAGCTCGTCTACGCCACCGGTGCCAGCGCGCCCACGCTGGATCGCAGCGGCACGCTCGCGGCCCCGGTGCGCCTGCGCCCGGCGGACGTGTTCGACGCCTTCGACGGAGGCTGAAGCGATGGGCGCGAGCGACCTGCGCGTGACGGTGGACGGCTCCAAGCTGCGCTGTGTGCTGGACCCGGCCTTCGTGCTGGGCCACGCCTGCGGCCTGAAGCTGGCGCTGGGCCTCACGCGCGTGTTCGAGACCTGGCTGCCGCGCTCGTTCTGGCAGGTGCTGGATGCCAGCGAGCTGCTGGAGGCCGGCCTGCCGCAGACGGGCCTGCACCCGCTGGCGCTGAGCGACTGGACGGCGCTGCGCGACGGCACCGATGCCGGCTCGTGGACGCTGCGCTGGGTGGGCGACAACCTGGCCGAATCGCAGCTGCGCAGCGGTGGCGACGACTCGTTGGTGGACCGCTTCGAGTGGCACGCCGAGACGCTGCTCGCCCGCCGGCCGCCGCCCACCGATGCGCACTGGTGCCGTCACTTCGACCCGCTGGCCGGCGCGCACGATGCACTGGCGCTGTCCGCCGCGCTGGATGGTGCGCTCATCCTGTGCCGCGCGCCGGACCCGCGCGCCACGCCCGGCCCGGCGCAGGTGCTGCGGGGCTTCGAGCTGCCGCTGCAGGAGCTGGCCGAGACCGACACCACCAGCCTGATGGCGGCCGAGCGCGCCTTCGTGCGCCAGGCCATCGCCGCCGCGGGGCTGGCCACGCTGCTGCAGACCATGCAGCACGCCTGCGTGGTGCACGCGCTGACGCTGCCGCCCAGCGGCGATGCCTCCAACGACGACAGCCAGGACCCATGGCAGTGCAGCGATGCCTGGTGGTACCGGCTTTGAAGCGAGCACCACGATGTACCAGCCGCCCACGCCCACCGCCGCAGCCGGCAGCCCTCGCCTGAACCGCGATGAGCTGGTTGCCGTGACGGTGCAAGGACAGATCGCCCACCCCGTTGCGCAGGCCACGCCCTACCGCATCGGCTACGACGGCGTGCCCCGCGTGCTGCCCGGCACCGGCGGCATCGTGCTGAACCGGCGCATCGGCGACCTGTGCGTGGGCCTGGCGGGCGACCACATCGAGCCCGGCGTCTCGCTGCACAACAACGGCCGCGAAGTGATCGGCCCGCGCGACGGGCCCAACAACGCGCTCATCACCTACGCCTGCGTGGGCAACCGCGCCGAGGTGCTGAGCGGCGCCGCGCGCGGCCAGCGCGGCTGGGTGACAGGCAAGCATGGCGGTGTGAACCATGTGATGGTGGACTTTCCGCCCGAGGTGCTGCGCCGCCTGGCGATTGGCGATCGCATCGGCGTCACGTCCGTCGGCCAGGGCTTGCGCCTGCCGGCGCACCCGCGCATCGAGCTGATGAACTGCGCGCCCGGGCTGCTGGCGCGCTGGGGGGTGGAGGAGCGCGACGGCCGGCTGCACGTGCCGGTGACGCACCTGGTGCCCGCGCGGCTGATGGGCTCCGGCCTGGGCAAGAACACCGCCTGGCGCGGCGACTACGACATCCAGCTCGCCGACCGCGCCACGCGCGAGCGCTACCGGCTGGGCAGCCTGCGCTTCGGCGACTTCGTCGCCATCACCGACGCCGACACGCGCCGCGGCCCGATCTGGCGTGGCGGGCGCATCACCATTGGCGTCATCGTGCATGGCGACAGCACGGTCAGCGGCCACGGACCGGGCGTCACGCCGCTGCTGACGGGGCCTGCCGAGCTGCTGCGCCCGCGGCATGACGCGAACGCCAACCTCGCCGCGGCGCTGGGCGTGCGCCAGCCGGTGCCAGCGCGCGAGCGGCTGACGCTGGCAGAGCGCGACCGGCGCGTGCGCTGCCGCGTGCGCGACGCCGGGCCGGCGCTGGCGTTCAGGACGTCAACCGGGCCTGCAGACTAGGGCCTGTCACCGACCGCATCGAGGTCGTTGCGTCCGATGCGGCGCGGCTGCGCCTCACGCGGCGGCGCCTGCCACACGGTCCACCAGCGTGGACCACGCGCCGATCGAGAAGAAGTGCGCATAGGCCAGCGGCAGCCAGCCCTTGGCGCGCCAAGCCAGGAAGGTCGCGTCGGGCAGCTTCGCAAACCGGTCGGCATCGATGACCTTGAAGCCCGACAGGCTCAGGCGTTCGCCGCTGTGCAGCGTCACGTCGGCGCGGTGGTCGACCAGCAGGCCGGCCTCGACGAGCGCCTTCGTGAACTCGGCCGCGATCAGGTGCTGGGCCTGGTAGTCGCGGCAGAAGGCCAGCGCGCTGCGCGCCAGCGGCGTGGGCTGGCCCGCGTCGTCGAACAGCGGGCGGGCGCGACCTGGCTGCAGCGCTGGCGCCGCCTCATCGATGCACAGCGTCAGTTCGGTGCGCGCCTCGTTCTCCATGAAGATGAACGGGTAGCGGCGCACATAGGCCGGCACATAGGTGCCGGCGCGCCACTGGCCGTCGGCGTCGACGAACAGGTTCTGCTGCCCGCGCAGGCCCAGGATGGCGACCGGGTACGGCGTGGCCTCATCGCTGAACACGACCGGGAAATGGCGGCCGGCCACGGCCATTTCCTCGGCCACCAGCGGCACGGCGTTGGTGGCCGCGGCAAAGGCGTAGCCCGCGTTCGCGGCCAGGGAGTGCTGGCCGTGCGCGCCGGGTGTCAGCACACGGGGCGACTTGTAGAACAGCGGCAGGGAAGCATCAGTCATCGGAAGTCCATTTCATTCAGTGGGCCGGCTCAGCGTGCGCCTGCCGGTTTCACCGCGTCGCGATCCTCGACCACGAGCGGCGCCGCGTGAGCGGTGGACACCGTCAGCACCACCGGGTCCTTGAACACGCTCAGCGCCTCGGGTGACAGCCCGGTGGTCGAGAAGTTGCCGCTGAACAGCGCCGTCATACGCGGCACGCTCGGAATCACGCTGCCCGGCACCGTCGTGGCCGTCACGGTGGCAATCAGGTCGATCGGGCCCCATGGCGTGCCGTTCATGTAGTACGGCGCGTTCACGATACCCCCGGCGATGTTGGCGCCGGCCATCGCACCGCCGCGGCCACCAATGCTGCCGAACATCTGCGCCGAGCCGGCCGACGTGACCGTCAGCCGCGCCAGGTTCAGCTTGTGTTCGGCCACGGCGTCGTCGCTGCCGATGCGCAGCGCACCGGTCGGGCCGGCCGCCAGCGTCAGCGCCGTGTCGGGACCGATCAGGCCCGCCAGCGTGATGTCGCCGTTGGCGGTCATCGTCGCCGCGCCGGCCGGCAGCTGCGCCGAGGCTTGCAGGCTGATGGGGCCGCCGGTCACGCGCACGATGGACGGCAGGTAGACCACCGAACCGCCGGTCTGCTTGAAGCCCGTGGCTGCCTGCACCGTGGCACCGGTCGCGAAGTTCACGCGGCCCGTGCTGTCGCTGTTGGCGATGGAGAACGAGCCGTTGTTCGCGCTCACCGCGCCGTCGAACACGAAGCTCAGGCCCGACAGCTGCAGGCCGCCGACGTTCTCCGTGGTCAGCGTGCTGCGCATGCGCGTCGTGCCGCGGTCGGCCTGGCTGACCAGGTTGCCCACGCGCATTGCGCCGGCCACGTCGATGTCGCCCGCGTCCGCGCGCAGCGTCAGCGAGTTGGCGGCCGGGCCGTCCACGGTGCTGCCGAACACCAGCGAGCCGGCGCTGCTGCGCAGCGCCGTGTCGCCGCCCAGTGCCAGCGCGCCCTGGTAGGTCTGGCTGCCGGTGGTGTTCACCGAGGCGCCGTTCAACGTCGTGGTGCCGCTCACCGTCAGCGCCGCGAGCGCCTGGTTGCCACCCACAGTGCCCAGCACCGCGTTGCCGTCGATGTTCAGGCTCTGCGCACCGGCCGTGCGGGCGTCCACGCCCTGCGCCAGCGACACGGTGGCGCCCGTCAGCGCCACGTTGCCAGCCAGCGTGGCGCGCTCGCCGTAGGTCTGCGCACCGGTGGTGTTCACCGTGTTGGCCAGCACCAGGGTGCCGCCGGCATCGGTGGTCACCGATGCGGCGCGGATGGCCGCGTTCAGGCGGGTCTCGCCCGACGTGTTCACCGTCAGCGCGCCAACACGCGTGGTGCCGCCGATGGCGTGGTCAATGACCACGTCACCGCTGCCGCCATTCAGCGTCAGCGCATGCGCGCCGTCGATGCTGCCGTTCAGCACCAGGCCACCGCCCTGGAGCACGGTGTCCGCGCCCAGCGTGATGGCGCCGTTGTAGGCCTGGCCGCCGGTGGTGGCCACCGCGCCGTTCAGCGTGCTGGCGCCGTTGACCGTCAGCGCTGCCAGCGCCAGCTGGCCGCCCACGGTACCCAGCAGCGCCGGGCCGTTGATGGTCAGTTGCCGGGCGCCGTCCACGCCGTTCAGCAGCGACACCGTCGCGCCGGTCAGCGTCGTGTCTGCGGCCAGCGTGACACGCTCGCCGTAGGTCTGCGCGCCGGTGGTATCCACCGTGCCTGCGAGCGTGGCCGTGCCCGGCGCATCCGTCGTCACCGACGCCGCGCGCACCGCACCCAGGCGGGTGTCGCCGGCCGTGTTGACGGTCAGCGCGCCCAGGCGGGTCGTGCCGCCCACGGCGCCGTTGAAGACAACGTCGCCGCTGCCGGCGTTCACCGTCAGCGCGTGCGCGCCGTCGATGCTGCCGTTCAGCGCCAGTGCACCGCTGTTCAGCACCGTATCGGCGCCGAGCGTCAGTGCGCCGTTGTAGGTCTGCGCGCCGGTGGTGCTGATCGCACCGCCCAGCGTGCTGGCGCCGTTCAGTGTCAGCGCCGTCAGCGCCTGCTGGCCGCCCACCGTGCCCAGCAGCGCTGCGCCGTTGATGGTCAGGCTCTGCGCACCGTCGACGCCGCCGGTCAGCGACACCGTCGCACCGTTGAGCGTCGTGTCGGCTGCCAGCGTGACCGGTGCGCCGTAGGTCTGTGCACCGGTGGTGGTTACCGTGCCATTCAGCGTGCCGGCGCCGTTCAGCGTCAGCGCGGCGAGGGCCTGGCTGCCGCCCACGGTGCCCAGCGCCGCAGCGCCGTTGATCGTCAGGCGATGGGCGCCGTCCACACCGTTGAGCAGCGACACGGTCGCGCCCGTCAGCGTGGCATCCGTGCCCAGCGTGACCTGCTCGCCGTAGGTCTGCGCACCGGTGGTGTCGACCGTGTTGGCCAGCACCAGTGTGCCGGCAGCATCGGTGGTGACCGAGGCAGCCCGCACGGGCGCGTTCAAGCGGGTCTCGCCGGCGGTGTTGACGGTCAGCGCACCCAGGCGGGTCGTGCCGCCCACGGCGCCGTTGAAGGCGACGTCACCGCTGCCGGCATTCACCGTCAGCGCATGCGCGCCGTCGATGCTGCCGTTCAGGGCCAGCGCGCCGCCATTCAGGGCGGTGTCCCCGCTCAGTGTCAGTGCGCCGTTGTAGGTCTGCGCACCGGTGGTGGTCACCGCGCCATTCAGCGTGCTGGCGCTGTTCAGCGTCAGCGCGGTCAGCGCCTGTTGGCCACCCACGGTGCCCAGCAGTGCGGCGCCGTTGATGGTCAGGCTCTGGCTGCCGTCCACGCCGCCTGCCAGCGACACCGTGCTGCCGGTCAGCGTCGTGTCGGCGCCCAGCGTGACGCGTTCGCCGTAGGTCTGTGCGCCGGTGGTGGCCACGGGGCCGCCCAGCACCACGGTGCCGGGCACGTCCGTCGTGACCGAGGCCGCGCGCACTGTACCCAGGCGGGTCTCGCCGGCCGTGTTGACCGTCAACGCCCCCACGGCGACGACATCGCCCACCGCGCCGTTGAACGCCACGTTGCCGCTGCCGGCATTCACCGTCAGCGCCTGGTTGCCGTTCACCGAGCCGTCCACGCGCAGCGCGCTGCCGGTCAGCACCGTGCCGGTGCCCAGCGTCACGTTGCCGCTGAGGTGCTGCGCACCTGCAGAAGTGATCGCACCGCCACCGAGGCTGATGTCATTGCCCGTCAGCGCCACGCCGCCCTGGCCGGCGTTGATGACACCCCGCACCTGCAGCGTGTCGGCGGCCGTCACGGCGATGTTGCCGTTGGCGGTGCTCGCCGTGCCGAGGGTCAAGCCATTCTGCGACGCGAGCTGGATGTCGCCCGCGCCGGTGACCGACGCGTTGACCAGCGCGATGCCCGTCGCATCGAAGGCCGCGCCGCTGCTGCCGATGCCGCTGCGGCTGGTGAGGTTCAGCTCGGCGCCGCGCAGCGTCGAGGTCGAGGTGAGCAGGCTGCCGTCGGTCGCGGTCAGCGAGATCACGCCGTTGTTGCCTGCATTGACGGTGCCGGTGGTCAGGTCGCCACTGTCGGCCGTCAGAGACACGCGGCGGTTGGCGCCGCCGGCCACCACCGTCTGGGCCGCCAGGCCCGTGGTGCTGGTCGCGGTGATGTTGCCATTGGTCGTGCTCAACGCGGCCTGCGCCAGCGTGCCGGTGTTGTTCACCGTCAGCGCGCCGGCGCCGGTCAGCGCCGCGTCCAGCGTGCCGGTCGCCGTCGTCAGCGTGGTGGCGCCGCCGGCCGAGCCGCTGCGCAGCGTGATCGCATCGCCGCCCAGGGCCAGGTTGCGCCCGGCGGCGGAGACCACGTCGCTGCCACCCGTCAGGTGCAGCAGGCCGCTGGTGCTCAGGCCGGCGGTCGGCAGTGTCAGCGTGCCCGCGGCGCTGAGACGCAGGTTCGCGTCCTGCGGCAGCGCGGCAGCACGCACGTCCAGGTTGCCGGCGGAACGCAGGTAGGCCGAGCCGCCCGCGCCCATCGTCAGGCCCGCGGCACCCACGGTCCAGGTGCCGGTGTTGACGTTGTTGAGGTAGACCGCACGGTTGGCGCCGGTAACGGTCAGGCCGTCGAGCACGCCGACGTTCAGGTTCAGCGCCGTGCCGGTACCGGCCGCGAAGTTGCTGAGCGTGCCGACATCGCCGTTGGCCGTCAGTTGCGCCGAGCGGGCCGCCACGTGGGTGCCCGTGCCGCTGCCGACGATGGTGCCGGCGGAGTTCAGCACCACGGCGCCGTTGTTGGCACCGGCCGACACGCTGCCGACGGTGATGTCACCGTTGCTGGTGCTCAGCGTGACGTTGTTGCCGGCCACGTCTGCCGTGGCCGCCACGGACGTCGCCCGCAGCGGGCCGGCGGCGTTGATGACGACCGCGCCGCCAGCGGCGGTGACCGCGTTGAGCGTCACGCCGTTGGTGTTGCCGTCGTTCACGTAGAGGCCGGCGCCGCCGGCCTGGTTGCTCAGCGCCAGCGTGGTGGCCGTGGTCTGCATCGCCATCGCGCTGCTGCCCACGCCCTTCGCGCCCTGCAGCGTCACCGTGTTGCCGGTGATGCGCGTCAGCAGCGAGCCGTCGTCCTGCACCGTGCCGCCGGCGCTGTTCGAGACCAGCGACACGTTGCCCGAACCGGCATTGATGTTGCCGGCGATCAGGTCCACATCCGCGGCCGTGCCGGTGATGGTGATCGCGCCGCCGCCGGAGGTGGCATTGGCGATCAGCAGGTCGTGCGCGGTGGATACGTTGATCTGGCCGCCGTTGGTTGCCACGTTGGTCAGCACCGACGGGCCACTGGTGCCCAGGAAGGCGTTGCCGCCGTTGGTGGTGACCGACACGCGCTGGCCGTTGACGAACACGCGGTTGGTCGTGTTGCCGACGCCGCTGGCACCGAACAGGTTCAGGTCATAGCCGGTGATCGTGCCGGCGCCCGCCGCGGCCAGGATGCTGCCGGCGTTGGCCGACAGGTTGATGCCGCTGTAGCGGGCATTCGCGCCGGCGGACACGTTGCCGATCGTGATGTTGCCGCCGCTGGCGGTGACGTTGATGTCGTTGCCGATGGCGTCGGTGCCCGAGGTCATCGACGTCAGCGTGATGTTGCCGGCCGAGGTGACCTGGGTGGCGCCGTTGCTCACGGACGTCGTGAGGCCGCCGTTCAGCGTGCCGGTGCTGTGCAGGTAGAGCGAGCCGGCGCCGGTCACGGTGGCGGACACGCGGTTGCCGGCCGTGCCGTTGACGATGATGGGCGCCAGGCTGGTGCCGATGCCGTTGGCGGCGCTGAGGTTGATGGACGAGTTGGCGCCCGTGCCGCTCAGCGTGACATTGCCGGCCAGGATGCGGCCGGTGTCGGCGCTGAGGCTGAGCGTGCTGTTCGGGCCGTAGCTCATCGTGCCCAGCGTCAGGTCGCCCGTGCTCGCCCGCACGGACAGGTCGCCGGTGGTCGTCAGGTTGGAGAGGTTCAGCGAGCCGGCCTGCGTCAGGAACGTGCCGGCGGTGCCCGAGCTCGCCGTCAGCGTGTTCACGGCCAAGCCCAAGGCCAGGCCGCTGGTGCCGATGTAGCTGTCCGTGCCCACGGCCGTCAGCGAGGCGCTGCCGGCGGTGATGCGCGAACTGCTGTTCAGGCCTGTGATGTAGCCGTTGCCGCCGCTCACGCTGGAATACAGGCTGACCGAGCCGCTGCCGACGTCGATGCCATGCACCGCGATGCCCATCAGCGAGCGGAAGCTGAAGTCCAGGCCGGTGGTGTCGGTCAGGCTGGTGAGGACGCTCCGCCCGCCGGTGTCGGCGCCGCTGAACGTCAGGTTGGTGGCGGTCAGGTCGAACACGCCAGCGCTGCTGGTGGCGCCCACGGTGTTCGCGCGGTTGATCGACAGCGTCGCCAGGTCCTGCTGCCCGCGGACGTAGATGTTGCCCACGTTCTGCAGGGCCAGATTCGTCGTCGACACCCGCAGCGGCGTGCCGCTGGCGCCGATGTCGGTGGTCGCGTTCATCGCGATGCTGGTGCCGGTCACCAGGTTGGCGCCGTTCACCCCGCTGATGCTGCCGTTGGCTGCCGTCAGCGATACCGCGTCGCCGCTGTTCACGGTGCCCACGGCCAGGCTGGTGCCGGCACGCAGGGTCGCCGCGCCCGGCGCGGTCACCGAGGTCGCCCTGAGCCCATAGCTTTCGCTGATGTTGACGCTGCCGGTCGCGCCGTTGGCGGCTGCGGCCGCAGCCGTCAGCACGGTCGTGCCGCCGCCGTTGGCCGTCAGCGTCACGGCCGACTGGTTGCCGATGGAGCCCTGGGCCGCCAGCGTCACCGTCGAGGTGTTCGAGAGGTTGCCGCTGAGGATGGAGCCGCCCTGGTTGTCAATGTTGACGGCATTGCCGCGGGCGTCGATGTTGCCCAGCGCGATGTCGCCGATGTCGTTGACCAGGTTCACCGCGCCGTTGGACGTCACGCCGCTCAGCACGGTGCGGCCGTGCAGGTTCAGGTAGGTGGCGCCGCTGTTGGCGTACGCGCTCACCGAGTTCACCGTGGCCTCGATGCTGTTGCCACTGCCCGACGCCCCCACCGCGCCGTTGCTCGCGCTCATCGTCAGGCTGGCCGCCTGCACCTGCGTGCCGGCCACGCCGTCGCCGACGATGCTGCCGCTGCTGTAGGCGTTGAGGTTCACCGTGCCGGTGGTGCCCAGGTTCAGGTCGCCGACGACCATGCCGCGGTCGCTCTGGAACGAGAAGGCCAGGCCTTCGGTGTCCTGCAGGCTGGTCAGCGTGCTGCCAGCGTTGCTGTCACTGCCGCTCAGCAGCGTGTACGGCGTGGCGCTGTAGCGCGACACCGACTGGATGTTGTAGCTGCTGCTGGTGGCGACCGGATGCGTGGCGTTGATCGTCAGTGCGTCGATGTGCGTGTCCGACGCCAGGTTCACGGAGCCGGTGGAGTTCAGCGTCAGCAGCGGCGATGACAGCTTGATCTCGCTGCCCACCGTGCCGATGGTGCCGCCCGAGCCCGAGTTGTAGTTCGCTGTCGCCAGCGTGGTGCTGGCGGCCGTGACGTGGTGGGACGGGTCGGTGCTGGCGAACAGGCTGCGGTAGCTGGTCAGGGAGACCGTGCCGGTCTTCTGCACGTCCACGACACCGATCGTCTGGCTCTGGCGGGTGTTCAGCGCGAAGTTCAGGCCGGTCGTGTCGCTGACGCGGTTGACCGTCGTCATCGTGCCGTCGCTGGTCACGTCGAAGGTGAGCTGCGGGGCGGTGATGCTGTAGGTCGGCGCAGCGCCGCCCACGTCCTGCGAGCTGGTGAACGAGAGGCCCAGCAGGTCGCGTGCGTTGTCGACGAAGGCGTTGGCGCCCGTGCTCACCGACAGCGAGTGGGCATCGGTCTGCATGCGCGTGGTGGCGTCGCCGGTGGCCCCCACCGAGCCGGCGGCCGACAGGGTGATGTTCTTGCCCTGCAGCGTCGAGCTGCCGTTGTTGATGATGCTGCCGCCCGAGCTGGCCAGCACGAGGCTGTGGCCGGGCTTCACGTTGGCATTGCCGACGACGAGGTCCACGTCGGTGCGCAGGCTGAAGTGGATGCCGCTCGCGTCGGTGACGTGGTCGAGCGTGTACTGGTTGCCGCCGGCGCTGTCGGTCACCTGCAGGTCCAGGCGGTCCGCCGTCACCGACACGGTGTTCTGCGTCCCCACGGCCGCATGGGTGGATGTGATGTCCAGGCCGAACAGGTCGGTCGCGTTGTTGACCACGATGTCGCGGCCGGCGTTCAGCGTGAGGTTGCGTGCGTTGGTCTGCACGGTGTCGCCGGGCGTGCCCGTCGCGCCGATGGCCTGGGCGGCGGTGAGCTGCAAGGTCGGGCTGCTGAACAGCGCATTGGCGCCTTGCAGGAGGGAACCGGCGGTGGTGGTCACACGGGCGCTGCTGCCTACGACGTTGTCGCGCAGCGTCAGCGTCTTGTTGTTGGACAGGTGCAGGAAGCTGGTGATGTTGCTGCTGAGCGCGTCAACCGAGGTGTACAGCGGGGTGTTGCTGTTGTTGTAGGTGTAGACGTTGCCGGCGTTCAGCGTCAGTTGGCCGGCGCGGATCACCGGGCTGCCCGCGCTGGAGCCGCTGGTGCCGTAGATCGTGCCATTGGCCACGCCGGACGAGTTGGCGCTGGCCAGCGTCAGGTTGCCGGTGCCGACGTTGACGTTGCCGACGGTGATTGTGCGGTCCGCCTTCAGGGACAGGTTCAGGCCGGACTGGGCGATGTTGCTCAGCGTCAGGCCGTTCACGCCGGTGGAGTCGCTGACACTGAAGCTGAGGCCGCCGGTGTTGGCGAAGCTGTAGGTGTGGATGGCGCCGCTGCCGCTGGAGGAGCGGTGCTGCAGGTCCAGGCTCAGCGACTGCAGCGTGGTGCCCTCGTTGCTGAGGTTCACGTTGCCACCCGACGCCACCGACAGGTTGCGCGTGTTGGTGGTCACCTCCACGCGGCTGTTGGTGCCGACGGCCGACAGATTCACCGTGCCTGCGGTGATGTTGCCGCCGCCGCGGATGATTTCCGCCGCGGTGCCGGTGGGCGCGCTGCGCGAGGTCAGCGACACCGAGCCGGTGCTGTTGCTGCCGGTGGTGATGGTGTTGATCCACAGCGCCCGGTCGGTGCTGTAGCTGAAGTCCATGGGGCTGCTCGACGCCAGGCCCAGCATCTGCATGCCACCGGCCTCGTCGGCCTGGAAGCTGGTGATGTTGCCGGCCGTCACGCCATAGCTGTACGAGGCGTTGCTGACCCCGTGCGCCACCGTCATGTCCAGCTTCGACAGGTTCTGCGAATCGGCCACGCGGATGTCGCCGCTGCCGTTGAGCGTCAGCACCGGTGTGGCGACACGCACCGAGCGGCTGGTCGAGCCGATGTTGCCGCCGCCGGCGGTGTTCGACGTGGCGGTGAGCGCCACACTGCCGGCCGTGATGCGGCCGCTGCCGCCATCACTGCTGATGTTGCTGTTCACGCCACCGCCGCTGGTGGTCAGCGCCACCTTGCCCGTGGCGGTGATTGCACCCACTTCCACGTTCTTGCGCGTGGTGTAGATGAACTCGCCCAGCGCCGCACCAGAGAAGTCCAGGCTCTGCGTCGTGCCGGCGTCGGTGATGCCGAAGGTCTGGCCGTTGGCGGTGATGCCGAACTGGCTGGCCGTGCCCACCGCCGTGGTGGTGTTGGTGCTCGTGACCGCCAGCCTGGACAACGCGGTGTCGTCGGCGACGAAGGCGTTGCGGCCGGCCGTCAGCGTCAGGTCGGTGGTGCCGTGCAGCGCGATGGCGCTGGTGCTGGTGCCCACCGAGCCGGCCGTGCCGGCCGCCAGGGCCACGGTGCCGGCGGTGATGGCTGAGCTGGTGCCGACGTTGGCGACGCTGCCGCCCGTGCTCGTTACCGCAGCCGAGCCGGCGGCGCCGACGTCGATGTTGCCCACGTTCACCGAACCGGTGCCGGTGAAGCCGAAGGCCAGCGGCGAGCTGCTGGTCACGGTCGCCAGCGTGTGGTTGCCGCCACTCTCGGTGATGGCGACGGTCTGGCCGGCGCCGGCCGTGATGCCGAGGGTGCCGGACGCGCCGCTGCTGCGGGTCAGGTTGAGTTCGGTCAGCGTGGCGCTGTCGTTCACGGCCACGGTGTCGCGGGCGGTGAGGTTCAGGCGCGGGCTGTTCACGCTCAGGGCCGCGCTGGTGCTGCCGAGCGCGCCGGCGGCGGCGCTCAGGCTCACCTGGCTGCCGGTGATGCCGGTGGCCGCGTTGCCGTCGTCCAGCAGCGAGCCACTGGTCGCAGTGATGGACACCGCGCCGCCCGTCGTGGCGTTCACCGTGCCCAGGGTCAGCGAACCGGCGCTGCTGACGGCGATGCCGGTGCCGGCCTGTGCGTTCAGCGCGGCGCCGTTGGCGCTGACGGTCAGTGCACGGGTGCTGTTGCCGATGCTGCCGGCCGCGTTCAGCGTCAGCGAGCCGGTGCCGACAGTGACCGTGCCGCTGGGATTCAGGATGGAACCGCGGTCGGCGCTCAGGCGCACGGCCTGGTTCGCCGCGCTGATGTTGCCGGTGATCGAGATGTCGCCTTCGTGGAGGGCGAGTTCGACCGGACCGGCCGCCGACATGCCGCTCACCGTCAGCGTGTTGGTGTTGCTGCCACCGGTGGGCGACGGCACGTCGATGTAGATGCCGCCGGCGGTGGCGGTGGCGTTCAGCGTGCCGGCCACCACATCGAGATGGTTGCTGCCGGTGGCGCCGAGCGAGCGGCCGTTCAGGCTGACCGAGTTCGCGAGCACGCGGGTGGCCTTGTTGCCATCGTCGACGACGTTGCCACCGGTCGACGTGAAGGCCGCCGAGCCGGCGTAGCCGACATCGACCTGGCCCAGCGTGATGGTGCGGTCGCTCGTCAGGCTGAAGCTCAGCGAGTTCGCATCCACCACGTTCTGCACGTGGTGGCCCGCGGCCGAGTCGGTGATGGTGAAGGCCAGCGACGGTGCCTTGACGACCATGCCGTGGGCCACCGTGGCATCCGCATGCGAGCTGTTGATCGACAGCGTGGCGAGGTCGGCGATGCTGTTGACGTACAGGTCGCCGCGGGTGGTCAGGGACAGCTGCGTCGTGTTCACCTCCAGCGGCGAGACGGCGCTGCCGACCTGGCCCTGGCTGGCGCTCAGCGACACCGTACTGCCGGTGACGCGGGTGTCCGCGTTGCCGTCCTCGACGAGGTCGCCGCGGGTTGCGGTGATGCCCACGCTGCCGGTGGCGCGCACCTGGCCGACCACGGCGGTCTGGTCGCCGTTGAAGACCAGCGAGGTCAGCGGCACGCCGACGATGCGGTTGAGGGCGTAACGGGAGCCGTCGTCCGTCACGTCGAAGGTGAGGAACGGCGAGGTGATCTCCAGCACGTTGGCCACACCCGGCGTCGCATGCCGGTTGGTCACACTCAGCGTGGTCAGCGTGTTGTCGCTGTTGGTGAGATAGACGTTGCCGGTGTTGTTCACCGTGAGCCCGCTGATGCTGGCCTGGATGCGGTTGGCGCTGGTGCCGACGGACTGGGCGGCGTTCAGCGTGGCCGAACCGGTGACCAGGCGCGTGCCGGCGTTGCCGTCATCCACGATGGCCCCGCCATTGGCCGACAGCGTGGTCGATCCGGTCAACGCGCTGCGCACGTTGCCGATCTCGATATCGCCGCTGCTGCTGGTCACCTGGATGGTGCTGCCCGTGGTGCCCACGTTGTCCAGCGCCACGCGGCCTGTCTGCGTGACGACGATGTTGCCGCTGTTCTCGATGTCGAGGTGGGCGGCCGTGCTGCGCAGCGTGATGTTGCTGGCGGTGCCGCTGCCCCCGGCGCGCGCGACGATGGTTTCCGCGCTGACGTTGTTGCTGCCGCTGCTGGCGATGGTGCCGTTCTGCGTCTTCAGCGTCACGGTGCCGGCGGGGCCGGCATTGACGCTGCCCACCGTCATGTTGCCGGTCCCGGTGGTGGCCACCGTGATGCCGTTGCCGGCGCCGCTGGTGGTCGAGGTGACCGTGCCCAGTGTCGTGGCCCCCGCCGTCGTGACGTCGATGGGGCCATTGCCCGAGATCAGCGTCTGCAGCGTGGAGGTGGTGGCGCTGGTGTTGGCGTAGATGCCACCCGCCGCCGCGTTGGCGTTCAGCGTGGTGGCGTTGGTCTCCAGGCGGGTGCCGGACGAGCCGATGGCGCCTCCGGCGTTCACCGTCAGCGAGCCCGCGGCGATGCGCGTGGCGGCGTTGCCGTCGTCGACCACGGAGCCGCCGGTGGAATTGAGCGTCAGCGCCGCCGTTCCGGTGCTGACGCTGCCCGCGGTCAGCGTGCCCGCGGCCGTGATCACCGAGTTGCCGGTGCTGTTGAGCAACGCGAGGTTCAGCACGTCGCTGTTGGCGACGAAGGCGCCGCCCGTGCCGGACGAAGCCGACAGCGTGCCCGTGTCGGTGTTGATGGCGCGCACGCTGGTGCCGATGGCACCGTTGTTGCCGGTACTGCCGCGGGCCGTCAGCACCACCGACGCGGCACGGCTCAGGTTGCCGGCCGCGCCGCTCAGGTTGCCGGCGGTGGACGTGACGGTCAGCGTGCCGCTGCCCAGGTCCAGCGTGCCCAGCTCGATGGAGCGGTCGGACAGCAGCGTCAGGTTGAGCCCCGCCTGCGCGATCTGCGCGGCGCTGAGCACGTTGCCGTCGGCGAGCTGGAAGCTCAGGCCGCTGGCGTCGATCTGGTAGGTGTGGGTGCCGGGCGCGACGTGCAGCGCCTGGACGGACAGGTCGGTCAGCGCGCGGTCGCTGGCGGCGAAGATGTCGCCGCCGCCCTCCAAGGCAAGACGGGCGGTGTGGGTGCTGATCGCGCTGCCCGCGGCGCCTATGTGGCCGCCGCCGGCCGCCAGCGACACGCTGCTGCCACTGACCAGCGGCGCCGTCGCGCCGGCATTGCTGATGTTGCCGACGGTGGACACCATCTGCACGGTGCCGGTGCCCGCGTTGATGGCCCCGGCGATCTGGATGTTGCCGGTGGCGCGCAGCGCAATGGCGCCGCCATTGGTGTTGAGCTTGCCGATGTTCGTCAGCGTGCTGCCCAGGCCCAGGGCTTCCAGCGTGATGCCGCCGCCCTGCGTGCGCAGTTCGGTGTTCGCGTCGACGAAGCGGATGCCGCCCGTCTGCGTGGACTGCAGCGTCACGCTGCGGCCGGCCGTGGTCTGGAAGTTGACGGCGCCGCCGGCCATCGCGTCGATGGTGATCTGGCCGGTGGCCTGCAGCACGATGTTGCTGTTGCCGGACAGGCTTTCGAGCAGGCCGCGCGAGATGGTGTTGAGCGTGTTGCCCGCCCCCTGGTTCGGGTCGGCCGGGCCGACGCTGCCGTCCGAGGCATTGCCGTCCTGCGTGCCGCCGGAGGCGGCGTCGGTGATGCGCAGATCGGTCGGGTCGATCAGGAAGGTGCCGGTGCGGCCCTTGTCGGCGCGCAGGTCCACGTCGCCGCTGATGCCGATGTTCTTCTGGCTGGAGACTTCGGCGAAGCCGCCGTCGCCGCTCTGGGCGCCGCCGCGCGCGCTGATGCGGCCGTTGAAGACGGTGGTGTCGGTGGACCACAGCGTGACGTTGCCGCCCCGGCCCTGCCCCGTCGCGTCGGCATTCAGCGTGGCGCCGGTGGCGACGAACACCGAGGTGGACTTGTTGGCGAACGGGTGGGCCGCATCGGTGAGGCCCGTGCTGCCCAGCGCGATCTCGCCGCCGCCGTCGCGGCCCGAGGCGTCGATGCGAGTGCCTGCAGCAACGCTGACGTGCTCGCCGGTGGCGATGACGGTGCCGCCCTGGCCGCCGCTGGCGGCTGAGACGTCAACCTGGCCGCCGATGGCGACGCGGCCGGCGTCGCCACCGGACAGCACGATGCGCCCGCCCTGGCTGGCGACCGTGGTGGCGCTGATGAGTCCGTCGGTGTTGATGACGTTGTCGATGACGCCCTTCACCGCGCGGGCCGTCAGCAGCACGCTGCCGCCGTCGGTGCGGATCTCGCCGCTGTTGGTGACCAGCGCGCCGCTGCCCGGCACGGTCTCGGTGATGGCCGAGCCGGCGCCGAAGCTCAGCAGGCCGTCACCGTGGAAGTCCAGCGTGAAGCTGTGGGCGGCGCCCAGCGCGACACGGCCCAGGCGGGCTTCGATGACGCCGGCATTGCGCACGCGCGGCGCCACCAGCGCGGCCAGGCCGCTGTCGCGGATGGAGATCTGGCCCTGGTTGTCGATGGCCGCGTGCGTGAACGGCGAAGCCTGCGTGAACTCGTAGCGGCCGGCCATGAAGTCGCTGTCGCGGATGTTCGACGTCGTGGCGACCAGCCCGCCCACGTCCACGCGCGAGGACGCGCCGAAGACGATGCCGTTCGGGTTCACCAGCATCACCGTGCCGTTCGCGTTCAGGCGCCCGAAGATCGCCGACGGATCGTTGCCCAGCACGCGGTTCAGCGTCACGCTGCCGGCCGACGGCTGCAGGAAGTTGACCGTCTCGCCCGCCGCGATGCTGAAGTTCTGCCAGTTGATGATCGCCCGCTCGCTCTGCTGGAAGACGTTCAGCGTGCCGGTGGTGCCGTTGGCGATGGTGGCGGAGCCGCCCACCACCTGCCCGCCCGTCGGGTTGGCGAACGCGGCCGGCCCGGCCAGCGACCAGCCCACGACCAGGGCCAGCGGCGTCAACGTGATGCCATGCCCCGCGCGACGCAGGGTACGTTGGAGGCGGCGGGCGCGGATGGCGGCACGGCGGAGCACTTGGCGAGACGGGTGGCCGAGGTTCATGGGACTGCTTTCAGGAATTCGTGGAGCGAGGACGTGGCGGGCGCGTAACAGGCGCCGCGTCGGCATGAAGGGGTCAGAACTGCGCGGTCAGCGACACGAAGGCGCGCGGGTGCTTGTTGCCCTCGGTGCGCACGACGGTGTTCAGGGGTTTGGCAACTTCGACGGTGGCGAAGAACTGCTCGCTCAGGCGGGCGCGCACGCCGCCGCCGGCCGAGGTCATGCGGGCCGGCGATGGCACGTTGCCGCCCTTGGCGGCCCAGACGCGGCCGCCATCGACGTAGCCATAGAGCTGCATCGGCAACGCCTGCACGTCCGGCACGTAGCGCAGTTCCAGCGTCGCAGCGACGCCGGTGTCGGACGCCATCTCGCCCTCGTCGAAGGCGCGGCCGAAGCTGCTGCCGCCGAGCCCCAGTTCCTCGCTGGCCAACAGCGGGCTGCGCGAGAACTGCGAGGTGGCACTGACCACCGCACTCAGGCGAGGCGTGAGCTGCTGCAGGCGGGTGATGTCCAGCGTCAGCTTGGTGAAATCGTTGCGGCCGTTGGCACGCGAGGCCAGCGGCGAACGGTTGCGCGACGAGCTCAGCCCCTGATGCAGTTGGCCACGCACGGTGGTGATGCCGTCCCAGGCGTCGCTGCGGTCGTAGCTGAGGCCGGCGCGCGCGATGCGCAGGTTGTCGCGCGTGAACTGGACGCCAGTCAGGTCGGTCTCCACGTCGCGCACCTCCACCTGGCCGAAAACGCGCAGGTTCTCGTCACGCGAGCGGATTGCCGGCAGGGTGACGGTGCCCAGCGCGCTCGTCACGCGGCTCTTCACGTCCAGCGGCTCCAGCTCGCGGCGCGGGTTGGAGCGCCCGTGCGACAGGGCCAGGTTGAACATGGCGCCGTTGGCACCGATCAGTGCGTCGTAGCCAGCGCCAATGCCGATGCTGCGGCCGGTGGGCAGCGAGGTCCGGGCGCTCAGGCTGAAACGGTCAGCGCGTTCGCCGACGGCGTTCCAGGCCTGGCTGACCTGCAGCTGGCCGCTGCCCAGATAGGGCGATGCGCGGTTGTCCAGCGTGGCATGGCCGTCCGTGGCGCGGCGCTCGCTGCGCACCACCAGCACCGAGCCCCCCAGTTCGCTCGTCGACGGCTCCAGCGTGCCACGCACGGTCAGGCCCGGCAGGTCGTTGGCCAGCAGCAGGCGGCGCTCGATCTCGGCAAGCCCGATGGGTTTCACACCGCGCAAGCCGGTCAGCAGGCGCTCCACCGCGGCACGGGCCGGGCCGATGTCGCCCTGGTAGACCACGTCGCTGACGAAGCCTTCGACGACGACGATGCGAAAGCGCCCGTTGTCGACGGTCTGCTGCGGCACGATGACGCGCGAGGTCACGTAGCCGGCCTGGCGGTAGCGCAGCTCGATGGCGTTCGCTACGGCAAAGACCTCGGCGACCGACACCTCGCGATCCAGCAGGCCGGCGTACAGCGCGCGCAGTGCGTCGGGCGGGAACGCGGTCACGCCCTCGATGGCCAGCGCCTTGAGCGTGAAGCGCAGGTCCTGCGCACCGGTGGGGGCCTGGCTGGAGGCACTTTGCGGCACCTCGATGCGAGGCACGGCGGCCGAGGGTTGCGGCATCACCGGACGCGGCAGTTCCCGGCCGGGTTCGGCGCCCGGCGGCAATTGGGGCGGCACCGTCTGCGCCATGGCCACGCCGCATGTCCATGCGGCGGCCACGAGCAGGCAGCTGCGATGCAGGCGGGGCAGTGGGAGGTGCAGGTGACGACGAGCCGGGGCGAGGTAGGGAGTGGCGGGGGTGACAGTGCGTTGGGTCATGAACAGCGGACCGAGGACAGAGGCTGGCGGCACAAGGGAGGCACCACCCGAAAGAAGAGCGACTGCAGAAGCGTCGGCGAATCCGAGCACATCGCGGCGATGACGAGCGCGAGAAACGACCGGCAGTTGCCGGCTTTTTCGCGTGATTCAGGCGGAGATGTTGGTCACGAGACAACGGAGAACCGGCCAGCCCGCGGAACTCGGGCGCCTCCCTTTCGGGAACGTTCTGCTTGAAGTCAGTATCGGCCGCACGGTCGTCCCCGTGTGCCCCACATTTGTGACGTTATTGACAGAGTCGCACCTCAATGGCGCATGCCCTCGCGCGAGCCGAGCGGCGGGCCTGCGCGAGGCCCTGGCAGCGGGCGCCTCCCGGCGCGCGCAAACCCATGGCGCGGTATCCGCGCCACCCAGAAATCAGGAGAGATTCATCAGCATGTCATCAGCCATCGCGTCGAGGTCGTACTGCAGGCGCCAGCCCCAGTCGGCCTGCGCGGCGCTGTCGTCGATGCGCTGCGGCCAGCTCGCGGCGATGGCCTGGCGGAAGTCGGGCACGCAGTCCATCGTGAAGTCGGGCAGGCGGCGGCGGATGCTGGCGGCGATGGTCTCGGGCGTGAAGCTCACACCGCCGAGGTTGTAACTGCCGCGCTGCTTGATGGCTTCGGCCGGTGCGTTCATCAGCTCGATGGTGGCGCGCAGCGCATCGGGCATGTACATCATCGGCAGCGCCTGGTCGGCCTCCAGGAAGCAGGTGTAGCGGCCGTCCTTGATCGCCGAATGGAAGATCTCCACGGCGTAGTCGGTCGTGCCGCCGCCGGGCGGCGTCTTCCAGCTGATGAGGCCGGGGTAGCGCAGGCTGCGCACGTCAACGCCGTGCTTGGCGTGGTACCAGGCGCACCAGCGCTCGCCGGCCAGCTTGCTGATGCCATAGACGGTGGTGGGGTCCATCACCGTGGTCTGCGGTGTGTCCACGGCGGGCGTGTTGGGGCCGAAGGCGGCAATCGAGCTGGGCCAGAAGATCTTGTCCAGCTTCTCGTGGCGCGCCAGCTCCAGCACGTTGAGCAGGCCCTTCATGTTCAGGTCCCACGCCCACATCGGGTGCTTCTCGCCGTTGGCCGAAAGGGCCGCGGCCAGGTGGTAGATCTGCGTGATGTGGTGGCGCTTGACTATTGTTGCCAGCGCGCCGGCGTCGGTCACGTCCAGCGTCTCGTGGTGCAGCGTGGGCACGCGGCCCTTGGGGGCGAGGTCGCTGGTGATGACGGCGTCGTTGCCGTGCAGCTTGGCGAGTTCTGTCGCCAGCTCGGTGCCGATCTGGCCGTTGGCGCCGATGATGAGAATGCGCGGGGTCGTGCTCATTTCAGGAGGCCCAGTTCCTTGCCGGCCTGCGTGAAGGCGGCGACGGCCTTCTCCAGGTGCTCGCGCTCATGCACGGCCGAGATCTGCACGCGGATGCGCGCCTGGCCCTTGGGCACGACGGGGAAGAAGAAGCCCACGGCGTAGAGGCCCAGCTCCAGGATGCGCTTGGACAGCTCCTGCGCCTTCACCGCGTCGTACACCATGATGGGCACGATGGGGTGGGTGCCCGGCTTGATCTCGAAGCCCGCGGCCTGGATGGCCTCGCGGAAGTAGGCGGTGTTGGCTTCCAGCTTGTCGCGCAGGGCCGTGGAGCCTTCCAGCAGGTCCAGCACAGCCAGCGACGCACCAGCGATGCTGGGCGCCAGCGTGTTGCTGAACAGGTAGGGGCGCGAGCGCTGGCGCAGCAGCTCGACGACTTCCTTGCGCGCCGCGGTGAAGCCGCCACTCGCACCGCCCAGCGCCTTGCCGAAGGTGCCGGTGACGATGTCGATCTTGCCGTGCACGCCGCGGTACTCGGGCGTGCCGCGGCCCGTGGTGCCGAGGAAGCCGCTGGCGTGGCATTCGTCGATGCCCAGCAGCGCGTCGTAGCGGTCGCACAGTGCACGGATCTTGTCGAGCTGGGCGATGGTGCCGTCCATGCTGAACACGCCGTCGGTGAACACCAGCGTGTGGCGGGCGCCCTTCTCCTTCGCTTCCTTCAGGCAGCGTTCCAGGTCGTCGAGGTTGTTGTGCTCGTAGCGGT
>SXGQ01318536.1_pt1 | contig 26944 bp, 22 predicted proteins | sample 3178371 | NCBI WGS metagenome assembly SXGQ01 (sample SAMN11356859, study PRJNA531348) | freshwater metagenome | isolation source: freshwater sample F1-20 | place: China: Fuxian Lake, Yuxi | collected 2017-12-25 | reverse complement strand
TCTATAAAATAAAATACAAAGATCTTGAAGGTAACTTCCATAATACAATGGGACATCTTACTTTATTGAAGTGATTTTAATCTACTAGAAAATAATAAAACTAATTTTCTATTTTAAAATTTAAACTATTATCTTTTAATACTTTGTTAAAAATAAATATAAGAATTCTAAATGAACTTAATATTTTTGTAATTTAAAATTTGTCTTATATGAAATTTGGTGTAGTTGTTTTTCCTGGATCTAATTGTGATGAGGATATGGTTTATGTTTTACAGACCGTTATGAAGCAAAATACTATAAAATTATGGCACAAAAATACTGATTTAGAGGACTGCACTCACATTGTTTTACCTGGTGGGTTTTCTTATGGAGATTATTTAAGAAGCGGAGCTATTGCAAAATTTTCGCCAATAATGAAAAGCGTAATTAATCACGCTAACAATGGTGGCTTTTTATTTGGAGTGTGCAATGGTTTTCAGATATTATGTGAAACTGGTTTACTTCAAGGAGCACTATTACACAACAACTCTAGGAAATTTATTTGTAAAAATGTTTATATAAAATCACAAACTACTAATTCATTAATTACTTCAAAAGTTCCCGAAAATAAATCATTAAAAATTCCTATTGCACATGGCGAAGGGAAATATTTTTCGGATGCACAAACCATAAAAAAATTAAATCAAAACCATCAAATATTATTTAGATATTGTGATATTAATGGAAATATTAATGATGAAGCGAATCCTAATGGGGCATCAGAAAACATCGCAGGTATTTGTAATGAAAGTCGAAATGTTTTTGGAATGATGCCACATCCCGAGAGAGCTAGTAATAAAGAATTATTTAACGAAGATGGAAAGCTTTTGTTTGAAAGTATTATAGAAAATAATTAGTCGTCAATGTCAAAAATTTTATCAGTTCTTATACCTGCATACAACGAGGGGAAGACAATTAATTTAATTCTTGATAAAATAATTGCCGTTAATTTACCCGAGAATATTGATAAAGAAATTATAATTGTTAATGATTGCTCAAGCGATAATACAAAAGAAACTATAGAAATATATTTTAAAAAAAGTTCTTTTATAAATTATACATTATTTAATCAAAATATAAATAAGGGTAAGGGCGCTGCTATTCATAAAGCTATTGAACTAGCAAAAGGCGATTATATAATTATTCAAGATGCCGATTTAGAATATGACCCTAATGAATATAATATATTACTAAAGCCAATTCTAGATAATGTTGCTGATGTTGTCTATGGTTCGAGGTTTATTGGCGGGAAACCGCACAGAATTTTATTTTTTTGGCACAGTCTTGGCAATAAATTTTTGACATTCTTAAGTAATAGTTTTAATAATTTAAATCTTACAGATATGGAAACTTGTTATAAGTTATTTCGTTCTGAAATTATAAAAAAAATCAATTTAAAAGAAAAGCGCTTTGGTTTTGAGCCAGAGGTTACAGCAAAAATAGCTCGGTTAAAAAATATAAGAATTTATGAAGTCGGTATTTCGTATTTCGGGAGAACATATGAAGATGGTAAAAAGATAAGCTGGAAGGATGGATTTAGAGCAATTTACAGTATTTTTAAATACGGACTATTTCGATAAAGATTTGAATTCAATAATTATTCAAATCATTTTTAAAAAATTAATGTATAATATTAATTTTTTTTAATGGTAGGTGCTTCAAGTTAAGCCAAACATTTCTATTTTCTTCATTAGGATTATCCCAATAAAAACTAAAACCTTCTGGAGAATTTGCAGAATAACCATTTAAGCATTTTAGTGAAAGTGATTGTGAGGCCAGCATAGCGTCTAATTGATATTCGTGAGGAAAAGAAGTCATAGAATCTGGTTCATAAGAAACAATTCCATTTTTTGTGATATTTTTCATTTTATAAACTAAATTGTTAATTCTTTTTTGTGAAATACTTTTTTCTACTCTGTGAGTGGAAGTACTAATACATAAATTATCAATAATTATTATACTCATTAAAAAAATAAATAGACTAAACTGATTTCGTCTTTTCATAGTATTGAAAAAAAAGTTAAAAACAAAAGCAACAGCAACAGCATAAAATATTAGTTCTATATTAATAATACGTTGAAGAGCCCTCATTGACCCAAACCCTGGAATTTTAAATATAAGTTTATAAAAAGAGAATTCATTTATTCGGATAAAAAATAAAAAAGTAAAAAAACAGGTAAATAATAAAATGATTGTACGGAGAGAATTTTTTTTTCTATAAATTTTATAAACTACTATAACAAAAAACATAAAAATTGAGATACATGCTACACCCCCTGGAAAGAGACGGTGATTCCAAAAAGAAGAATATTCATCGGCAGTATGTTCTAATTTTCCCCAAAATAAAGACCCTGGACTAGAAAAAAAATAGGATTTAATCGTTGGGATATTTTGAACTATTTCATGGTAGGAATAAAAGCCAGAAATTTCGGCTCTTTTAATGTAGGGATAAATTAATGGGATTAAAATTAGAATATTTAATGTTAATGAAATTAAAATACTTCGCCACCATTTGAACTCTTTTATCTTGGCAAGATATAAATTTCGTTTTACAAAAAAAGAAGTCAACACTAAAAAAGCTATAGGAATAAATAACATAAAACCTAAATAAATTCCGCAGTATATTTGAAACACTATAGATAAAACCATTGCGAAAAAATAATTAGGGTTTAGGTTTTCAATAAATAGTAACCCCATCCATATTGCTATCGGAATAGCAAATCTAGGTAAGGTTTGTGCGTGTCCAACTTGACTTTGAAGAGCTAATGAGCATGAATAGACTATTGCGCCGAGAATAGCTGCAAATGGATTTTTAAAAAGATATTTTAATAGAAAATAACAGCTACAATAGTTTAAACAAATCATTAATAAAAACCAATATTGAAAGGCGGTTTCTCTGTCTTGACCAAATATTCTAAAAATAGAATAAAAAGGTGCTGACCCCAAAAGATTATCTGAAAAAGCGATAATATTTTTTTCTGGAAACATATATGGTGCGCTCCAAAAAGAGTCCAAATTTCCACAAAAAAATTGAAATGCATGTTCTAAAAGATAATTATTAAAACGAGCATCGCCTAAATCTCCCGGAAAATAAATCAAAGAAAAACCTGTAATATTAAGTCCAAAAAAAAATAAGCATACCAATAATCCAAGAAAAAAAGTAGAGTTATTGATAAAATTATATTGTTGGGTTTGCATAAAACTGAATTAATTGAATAGTTTATAGATTAGTAAGCTTCTATGACTTGATATTATTTTTTCTTTAAGATCCTTTCCATATATTTTATTAAATTGAATAGTATCATTAACAACTAAGTATTTATACTTTGGATTATTTACCAATTTTTTTAAATCAGTTGAAGAAATAGAAGTATCAAAACTATAACCTAGTTGATTAGATAGATACATTTGATTACAAAAGTAGTTATCGAAAGCAAATAAAACCTTATTATCTCTTCTGATTCCCAAACTTCTTAATTTAGTCTCAAGGTCTTCATAAGCAATAAAAGTATTAGTTGGATTTGATGAGAGCACGTAGTCACTAAAACGATCATTATATTGTTTTTTTGTCCAAATTCGACATTCTTTAATATTAAAATAGATAGTAATAAATAATATTAATAAAATTATAGAAGAATATTTATCAGAAATAGTTCGAGCGAAATCAGCAAAAGTTAAAAACAAAAAGAAAACAACTGGCAATAATGATATGATGTAATAGTCGTGCCACATAAATTGATTTAAAAATAAATAAATATAGCATAACGATCCCAGAAAATATAAGATTGTAATAGATGCTAATAATCTATTTACAAACTTAAATCCAATTATTAAAATTAAAATTATAGCACCTATAAAAACATATGTCTCATATGGATAATATTGAAAAAGCCATAAATTAATAACAGTCTCAGAAACTTTTGAAACAATTTCCCAACTACTTGCTAAAACCGGCTCGAGTGAGAAAGTTTCGTTATTATTTATTTTAGCAAGCCACGACGCATAAAAATACCATGAGATAACAATAATAAAGCCAAATAAAACATGTGATAGAATTTTTTTTCGGTTTAAAATTATATTTTCTTTGGTATTTGTTTTAAAAAATTTAAGATAATCCAATACTATTAAGCATAATACAACAAAAAATCCCATTAAAAAAGTTGCCTTAATCAAAGCACTTAAAGTTCCAAAAAAAATAAACCATCTAAAATTGCAAATTTTATTTGATTCTAAGAAGTTGAAAAAGAAATACCAGGCAGCAAGCATTAGTCCTAGAGCAGGCGCATCAGGCATAAAATTCGGAATATAATATAAAAGTACGGGAGAAAAGGATGCGGCTAAAACTATTACAATTGACAGTATAATATTTTTAATATATTTTAAAACTATGAGGTTATAAAAAATAAAGCCAAAAGAACATAATAATAAACTAATGTATTTTAAATAAATTTCGTTGAAACCGAAACATTTATAAAAAATTGCTGCGGTATAATAAATTATTGGAAATTCAAGTCCGGTTATCCTACTTTCCCCATCAATATGAACTGTTTTCTGAACTCGTGGCTTAAAAAAATTCATATCTTCTTCATAATAATTTAATGCAATTGAAGCTCGCTGACATTGAGCTGAAGAGTGAATAGAGCATGGTCTTTTATGAAGGTAGTTATATGTACCTATATATGAATAAAAATAAAAATGTAACGCTATTATAAATAAAATTGTAGCAATAATATTTTTAGCATACGTATTTTTTATTATAAATTTTTTAAAAAAAATATTTATTTTATTTTTCAATTATAAGATATTAATTAGGGTTTATATTTAATAGTTACAGATAAAGAATCAATATCAAATTTTTCAAAATTTACATCTCCAAGAACTGCAAATGTATTTATATAATTATACTCCTTTCCATCAAAGGTTTCATTTAAATCAATTGAGTCTTTATACCAACTCCATTTATTTATTTCTTTGTATGCATATTTTAAAAAAATCGGTTTCCAAATCAATACTTTATTTTCATTTCCAGATAGAACTGCCGTTGTAATAGTTGATTTAGAATAAATATTATTTGTACGAAATTTACCACAAACAATAATTCGTATTTTTTTATTTTTGTAAATCTCTTTAACTTTAAAAACTAATTCTTGGCCATGTGCACCGGGTTTTGAATAACTTAAATAATTAAAATATAAAGAAGAATCTCTTAATAAATTATCATCAATAAATTTTTTTTTATCAGGCACTAATCTTTCTTGATTGATTATCACATAAGAGTCATCACATGACATTAAAAAGAAAAGCGACCAAAAAAGAAGAAATAAAAAAAAATAAGACTTTCTCATTTTATAAAATCATTTCTTTTATATCGCCTTCAATTATTAATTTTCCTGCAGTCGCATTTTTTATTTGTTCTATACTAATGCCAGGAGCCCTTTCTAATAATTTAAATCCACCTTGATGATGAATTTCGTAAACCCCAAGTTCTGTTACAACTTTTTTAACACAAGCTATACCGGTTAATGGTAATTCACATTTTTGTAAAAACTTTGATTGCCCGGCTTTATTTACTTGTTGCATGGCCACAATAATATTTTTAGCGCTAGCAACTAAATCCATTGCGCCTCCCATTCCTTTAACCATTTTACCAGGGATTTTCCAGTTGGCTATATCTCCACTCTCGCTTACTTCCATTGCTCCTAAAATAGTTAAGTCTACTTTTTGAGATCTAATCATGCCGAAACTTAATGCGCTATCAAAAATACTTGACCCTTTAAGAAGAGTAATTGTTTGTTTGCCTGCATTTATTAAATCTGCATTTTCTTCTCCTTCATATGGGAAAGGACCCATACCTAAAATTCCATTTTCTGATTGCAATACGATATTAAATCCTTCTTGAATATAGTTTGCAACTAAAGTTGGAATCCCGATTCCTAAATTAACAAACATACCATCTTTAACTTCTTGAGCAATACGTTTGGCGATACCGTTTTTATCTAACATAATTTAGTAAGCTATTTTATACTCGTTATTGAATTGTTTTTTTAATATTGTGGCTAAATTTTTTGCAATAATCATTCGACCTTTATATCCATAATGCTCTGTAGTCCATGTTTGATCTGTAAATTCTTTTCCACTAACTAATTCTAAATTATCAACCACATTACAATTATTTTTTGAATATCGTTTCACTAAAAAATCTCTATTTCCCTTTATTAAAAATACTAATTCCTTCCCTACTAAACTATCTGCGTACTCTATATTTTCGGCTAATAAATTTAAATATAAAGGAACCTCGTTTATATAGCACCAATTTAAAATTTCATCATAATCTTTAATTCTAGGATTTGATTCTTTAATATTAAATGCATAGCTTTTAACATAGTGACAGGCTAATACAATCTTGTCATTATCCCAAGAGCCATCGGCTTTTAAATAACTACCATTAGCCATTGAATTATCCCATTCCTTGACTGTTTTATATTTAAATGGAAAAGGAAATATTAATTGAGTATTTTCCCAATCATTAAGCATTTCTTTTTCTCTTTGCTGTTCAGTTTTATTATCAAAAGCCTGAAGAGAAAGTAAAAATCTATTAATTAAATTGGGATATGGTTGAGCAAGAACCATAGACTCTTGCAATGGAGTTTCGAGTTTTGAATGAATCCAAGCCGCATCAAAAGAGCGTAAGTTTAGTGTAATAACAATAGCTTTTGGTTTGTGTTCTTTTAGATTAATTTGAGTAAGCCATTTTTTAAATATACCAGCGTGGCTTGCTGGCTTATTTACTGCAGTGATTTTTAATTTAGGATAAAAAAAATTGGTAATTTCAGAAATACTATTTTTTATCGAATCCGATTCTCGAGTATTAAAGTTAGATGATTCTGCAAAATAAAAAATATCTGTTGTTGATTGGTTATTTTTTATTTCTAATATCTGCTCACACTTCTCAGCTAAATCTTTTTTATAAAAAGTTAAATTATAAATAATATTTAAGCTAATTATAATTACAATTAAAAAGGAAATTTTTATTAATATTTTTTTTATCATTAAAACTGAAAATAAATAAACGGAAATTTTTCTGTACCCGATAAAGCAAATAAACAAAACAACAAAAATGAGTAGATTACCCATCGGTATGGTGTTCTAATAGTATTAAGTTTTATATCGAACCTTGTATTATATTGAAAAAAATCAAAAATAATTAATCCAAATATAGCTAATAACGGAACTTTCAAACTAATTAGATTAAACTTTATATTATTATTTACAAATATGATACAAATAATTTCTTTTGCTTTATTAAAATTTTCGGCTCTAAAAAAAATCCAAATAAATGAGGTAACAATAAATGTTTTTACAACCAATATTACATTTAAAAAATCCCAATGCGCCTTAATTTCAAATTTAAATAGTTTAGAAAAAAATCTTTCTATTAAAAGCATCAATCCATGTAAAGCACCCCAAACTACAAAAGTCCAATTTGCACCATGCCAAAAACCACTTAGCATAAAAACAATTAAAATATTTAAACTCCATCTTGGAATCGCTACTCTATTTCCACCCAGGGGAATATATAAGTAATCTTTAAACCATGTGCTTAAAGAAATGTGCCAACGAGACCAAAACTCAGTAATACTTTTAGAAAAATATGGGGTTTTAAAATTATCCATAATTTTAATGCCAAGCATTCTTGCGCTTCCTAATGCGATAGATGAATAACCAAAAAAATCTGCATAAATTTGAAAGGAAAACATAAAAACACCTATCAAAACTTCTTCACTACTATGTTTTAAAGGTTCCTTATATATTTGATTAACAAATGGAGCAATATTATCTGCAATTGTCATTTTAACAAACAATCCAAATAAAACTAATTTTAGGCCATCAGAGATGTTTTGATAAATGAAATTTTGTTTTTTTTTTAATTCTTGCCCTAATCGATCATATCTTTCAATAGGTCCAGCTACCATCTGAGGAAAAAATAATACATAGTTTGCAAAATACCCTATATGTTTTTCGGCTTTTTGTTTGCCTCGATAAACTTCAATAGTATAACTCATTGATTGGAATGTATGAAATGAAAGACCAATGGGTAAAATAATTTGCAAATTAATAGGTTGAAATTCTTTTCCAAATAATGAAAATATTGGCGCTAAATTATCGTTTAAAAAATTGAAGTATTTAAAAAAACAAAGTAAGAGAATGTTAGCACTTAAACTTGCAATAAGCCATAATAACTTAATTTTGCCTTGTTTTTTTTCAATAGCAATGGCAGAAAAATAATCTATTATTATGATAAAAAAAAGTATAAAAATATACTTAGGAATAAAAGCCATATAAAAATAACAGCTAGAAATAAAAATCAAAAGCCATCTTAATTTTGGTGGTAATAAATAATAAAATCCAACTACTATTGGTAAAAAAAATAAAAAATGGAGAGAATTAAATAACATTTAAAACAAATTATTTTTTTCTTGTGGTTACTTGCTCAATTCTTTTTTCATAAAAATTACCTTGAAAAATACGATGAACGTAAATACCCGGAGTATGAACCTGATCAGGATCTAATTCTCCGGCAGGTACTAAAATTTCAACTTCAGCTATTGTTATTTTTCCAGCCATCGCCATTAATGGATTAAAGTTACGTGCGGTGTTTTTATAAATTAAATTTCCTGCAGTATCTCCTTTCCAAGCTTTTACAATTGCAAAATCAGATTCAAAAGCTTTTTCCATTAAATACTCTTTTTCTTCGCCGTTGTAATTAAACTTACGAGTTTCTTTTCCAATTGCTACTTCTGTTCCAATACCTGCGGGAGTATAAATTACAGGCATACCGTAGCCTGCAGCTAAGCATCGGGTAGCTAAAGTGCCTTGAGGGACCAATTCCACTTCTAATTCACCACTCAACATTTGGCGTTCAAACTCTTCATTTTCTCCAACATAACTAGAAATCATTTTTTTTATTTGTTTAGTTTGTAATAACAATCCTAATCCAAAATTATCTACCCCTGCATTGTTGCTTATGCAGATTAAATTTTTTGTGCCTTTTTTTACTAATTCATTAATACAGTTTTCAGGTATACCACATAAACCAAACCCACCAAACATAATAGTCATTCCATCTTTAACATCTATTAAAGCTTCTTCTACATTTTTTACAACTCTATTAATCATATTTTATTTTTCATAATCTTGTGAACAACACTATTTTTTGGAAATTTAAAAGAAAGAATTTTATCTTCTAATTATCAAATTCATTTTCTTCATTTTTACCATCCAAAGGTTGATCATCATACTTGCTGCAATCTATTTCTAAATTTGGATCTAAATTTTTTGGCTTTATAAAGTCTGCGTTACTTAGTTTTATATTTTTATCTGCATAAACTTTTACAAAAAATTTTCCCCAAATCGGAAGTGCCATTGAAGCGCCTTGACCTTCTAAAATAGAATTGAAATGAATACTTCTATCTTCACCTCCTACCCAACAACCTGCGGCCAATTCAGGAGTTAATCCAATAAACCATCCATCAGCATTGTATTGTGTGGTGCCTGTTTTTCCTGCAATTTGATTATTTAGTTTGTATTTTCCCCCCCTTAATCTGGAGCCGGTTCCTTCTTGAACAACACCACGCATAAGTTGAATCATAGTATATGCTTTTTCTTCACTAAAAACTTCATTGCTATTTGGTAAAAATTCTTCCAATATTTTGCCATTTTTATCTTCAATACGAGTAATGAAAGTTGGTTGAATATATGTTCCTTTATTTGCAAAAGTAGAGTTTGCTGCTACCATTTCAAATACACTAATATCTGCTGTACCTAAACAGATTGATGGGACTTCAGGTATTTGAGAGGTAACACCAAGACTTTTAACCAATTTTATAACAGCATGTGGGCCATATTGTTTCATTATCCATGCAGTAACATAATTCACAGATAAAGCTAAAGCTCTTCTTAATGTTATCATTTTGCCAGTCCCTTTTAATCCATCAGAATTATCCGGACACCAATCTTTTCCATCAGGCATGTTAATGCAAGTACGAATATTTGGAACTTGATGACATGGTGAAAATCCTTCTTGAATAGCCAATGCATAAACAAATGGTTTAAATGTAGATCCAACCTGACGTTTACTTACTTTTACATGGTCATATTTAAAATGTTTATGATTAATCCCTCCTACCCATGCTTTTACATAACCAGTTTGAGGTTCCATAGCCATAAAACCAGTTTGTAAAAAACTTTTATAATATTTTATACTATCGTAAGGGCTAAAGATTGTATCAATATCACCTCGCAAACTATAAACTCTCATAGGAATTGGTTTATGAAAAATTTCAATTATTTTTTTGTGTGATAATCCAGTTTCTTCTAATTCTCGGTATCTGTCACTTCTTTTAATAGAAGAATTCATAATCTCTTCTATTTCTTGTTTGCTTACATTCCAGGCAAAAGGCGCATTTATTTTATTCAAACATTCTTTACTAAACATTTTTTGTAATTCTTGCATATGATCATAAACAGCCTCTTCGGCATAATTTTGCATTTTAGAATCGATTGTTGTATATATTTTTAGTCCATCTTTGTATATGTTGTAAGGCGCGTCTGTTTCAGAATTAATGTGTGATTTGCACCAATTTTTTAGAAAAACATCTCTTAAATACTCTCTAAAATATGTTGCTAAGCCATCGTTATGGTCTTCTGGTCGAAAAGATAATCCTAAAGGTAAAACTTTTAAACTATCGTATTTCAAGAGGGATAAATACCCATATTTTAACATTTGACTTAACACTATATTTCTTCTTTTCAAAGTTATTTCATAATGTCGAATAGGATTAAACAAAGAAGGGTTTTTTGCCATCCCAACCAACATAGCAGCTTGTTCAATTTTTAAACTATCTTGATTTGAATTAAAATAAATTTGTGCTGCCGATTTTATTCCTACTGCTAAATTTAAAAAGTCAAATTTATTGAGGTATAAAGCTAAAATCTCATTTTTTGTATAATATTTTTCAAGTTGAGTTGCAATAATCCATTCCTTAAATTTTCTGATAACTAATTCTAGCTTGTTTAGCTTTTCTCTTGGAAACATCATCTTGGCTAGTTGTTGAGTAATTGTGCTCCCACCACCTTTATTTCCCCCTGTAAAAACTCCAAAGAATGATCTTAATAGTGCTTTAAAATCCACGCCATTATGCTCGTAATATCTTACATCTTCAGTAGCTATTAAAGCATTTATAACATCTTTATCAATTTTTTCAAAAGCTACATTAACCCTATTTTCACTATAATATTTTCCTAATATTTTCATATCGCCACTATAAACCAAAGTAGCAAGATTATTTTTTGGATTTAATAATTCGTCAACTTTTGGTAGTGCACCAAAAACACCAAACCCAACCAAAAAAATAAAAAGAATAATTATTAAAAAGGGACTCAAAAATAGAATCCACAACCATTTAATATGTTTATTTGAGTTTTGCACAGCTTTATTATGTAAAAATAACAAAAACTCACAAGGTATATAGAGAAATATATAAAATTATAGAGTAAATATTTTAAAGGATTTTTAATAAAATAAAGAAAGTTCAATAAAATTATATTAGCGTAAAATTAAAAGTCGATTTGCATCTAGTTTAATAAAAATAAATAATAAAATTGTAAACGACCAAAGTGATGAGCCTCCATAACTAAAAAATGGTAATGGAATTCCAATTATAGGCATTAACCCGATAGTCATTCCAATATTTACTGCCAAATGAAAAAACAATACTGAAGCAACACCATAACCATATATTCGACTAAAATCTGATCGTTGTCGTTCGGCTAAAAATATACATCGAAGAATTAAAAAAAGTTCTAAAAAAATTACAAAAGCGCTACCAATAAATCCCCACTCTTCTCCTACTGTACAAAAAATAAAATCGGTGTCTTGCTCAGGAACAAAGTCATACTTAGTTTGTGTTCCCTTTAAATAACCCTTTCCAATTAAACCACCACTGCCTATTGCTATTTTAGCTTGATTAATATTATAACCTTCTTTTTTTAAATTTACAATGCCCCTACCCAACAAAACATCTATTCTAATTTTTTGATGATTTTGTAAATGATTATATACATAGTTAGTTCCTAAAACTATACCTGCAGAAACAGAAAACAGTATAGCAATAAAAAATAAATTTTTTTTGTTTCTCCTTATAAATAGAAATGAAGCGCCTGAAATAATCGCTAATAATATTATTAAGATTGAAATTTTAGTAACAATTAAAGACAAAATAAATAAAATAGTTGCAAGCAAGAAAAAAATAATAATCCCAACATTTAATCCTTCACGATATAAAACAATAATAAATGCAATAAAAACTAAGGCTAAACCAGTTTCATTTTGCATAAATTTAATAATTAATAAAGGAATAATGATGAAAGATAAGGCCACAAAAGTATTTTTATAATTTTTATAAAGGTCTCGCATTTTTAAACGAAATTGTTGGGTGACTAAAATATTTTGGTTACTTAAAAATTTGGCAAGAGCAAGATTAGCCGCAAATTTCATAAATTCTGCTGGCTGAATTCCGTAGCCACCAAAACCAAACCATGATTTACTTCCCTTGATTTCCCTTCCATAAAAAATAACTAAAATATTAGCTATAATAAAAAAACCATAAAACCCATAAGCAAAAACTGTAAAAAAATTAGCATCTATAAGTAAAATGCTAAAGGCAATGATTGTTGCCCCAGAAATCCAAATTAACTGTTTACCATATTTTTGGGTGGTATCAAAAATATTTTGGTGCTCTTCATTAAACACTGCAGCATAAATATTAAGCCATCCGATTATAACTAAAGCGATATAGGTAATAACTGTTATTCTATCAACACCAAATAATAATCTATTTTGGTTACGACTCATTAATGAAATTCAGTTGAAAGTAAATTCTTACCATTTATTAAATCCACCTCGAGTATCCTTTTCTCCAGGTCTGGACGATCTGTTTTTCCCTTTAAATATTTCTCCATCATTAAGGTTACAATTGGAGCACTCCAAATACCACCAAATCCGGCGTTTTCTACAATGCAGGCCATTGCAATTTTAGGATTTTCTCTTGGGGCAAAAGCTAAAAAAACCGCATGCGATTTTCCATGAGGATTTTGTGCTGTTCCTGTTTTTCCACAAACAATGATACCTTTTAACTTATTAGCCGAAGCGGTTCCCCCTGGCTCCATTGCTCCCTGCATTCCATCAATTACATTAGAATATGCATCTTGATTTTGAACGCCTACAAAATGTTTTACTTTAAACTTTTTATCTATTTTTTTTTCATTTCCAATACCCTTAACGCTATGTGGAGTTACGTAAAAACCTCTGTTTGCAATTATTGAAACAACATTCGCCATTTGTAATGGAACTAATAGTAACTCTGATTGTCCTATACCTAAAGAAACCACCGTGTTACTTTTCCAACTATTTTTACCAAATACTTTATCATAATATTTTGTTGAGGGTATGTTTCCTGGCTTATCAAAAGGTAAATCAGTTCCTAATCGTTTGCCTGGACCAAATGTTGTAACCATATCTCGCCAGTGATTATAACCATCTATAAAATGTGGGTATTTTTTTTGGTCTACAATTTCTCTAAATACATAACTATAATAAGAATTACATGAAACAGAGATAGAACGTATTAAATTGGTTCCACCTCCATGTGGATGACATTTAGGTTTACCTCCCATCGGAGGATAACCCAGTTGACATGGGAAAACAGTGTTGCGGTTAATCAACCCGTCATTTTGAGCAATTAATGCATCAATTAGTTTAAAAATTGAACCAGGCGGATACATCGCGGTAAGCGCTCTATTAAATAGAGGTAGATTTAAACTATCATTGTATAAAGTAGTAAAATTTTTTGACCGCTCCTTTCCACCAACGAGTAAATTTGGATCGTATGAAGGGCCAGAAACTAAACATAAAATTTCACCCGTCGAAGGCTCAATTGCAACAATTGCACCTTTTTTCCCTTGCATCAATTTCTCACCATAATCTTGTAAGTCTCTATCTATCGAACAATATAATGGCTTACCCTGAATGGCAAGAGTGTCGTAAATACCATTCATATATTTACCAATAATCTTATTATGTACATCTGTGACGGCAATTTGAGTGCCTTTTTTACCTCTAAGTAACTCTTCGTAACTCCTTTCTATTCCTGTTATTCCAATGTAATCTCCATCCTTATAATATGATTGTTTTTCTAGTTGATTTTTATTAATCTCTCCAACATATCCCAATAGATGAGCAGCAATAGGCTTTGGATATTTTCTAACAGTTCTTTTTTGTATAAAAAACCCCTTAAATCGATATTGCTTTTCCTGAAATGCCGCATATGTTTTTGCAGACATTTGTTTTTCAAATATACTTTGTTTTCTTGGAGAATTAGGCGCCTGACAGGCCTTTTTAATTCTTTTTAAATACTCTTTCTTACTTATTTGTAATACTTCACATAAAGAAGCTGTATCGCAACCTTTAGTTTCTTTAGGGATAACAACTAAATCATATGATGGCTCATTAACAACTAATAATTTTCCATTACGATCATAAATCAATCCCCTCATGGGATACTCAGTTAAATATCTAAAAGCATTATTTTTTGAGTCTAATTCGTAGCTTTTATCTATTAGTTGCATGTAAAATAATCTAGATAAAAAAATTAAAATTATTAAACAAAAAAATCCTGCTATAATAAATTTTCGATTACCTAATTGCGCATTATTACTCATGCTTTTTTTTGATTATTATAAATCAATAATTGAATTAAGTAAATTAAACCAAAAGTCCCCAAACTACTTAAAATGATTCTTAATAAAGTACTGAAAAATTCTGAAAAACGAAAAACTTCTAAGTAAAATAATAATAAATGATGGCTGAAAATTAGCATTACTGAGTAATTAGAAAACCAATTTATCCCCATATCTTTGATTGTAGGCTTTAATCCAACTTCGTAGCCATCTCTTGGCGAAAAATATTTTAAAACATAATGCCTAAAAAATCCAATAAAAGTGCAGGCCGCAGAATGAATTCCGGAAGAATCATAAAAATAATCAATACAAAGTCCTAATAAAAAAGAAATAATCAATACAAATAAGCGATTAGACTCGAAAGGCAACATAAGAATTACTAAAACATAAGGCAACAAAATAATATAACTACTTAGGTTAATATTTTGAACTATTAATACCTGCAACAACACAAGTAGAATAAATCTTAAAATATTTTTAAATATTTCACTCGTCAATTTGTTTTTGTTTTTGTTTTTCTAATAAATCACGCTCAGTTTTGAGCTTATTCTTAATTATATAGACATGATTCAAGTTTTTTAAATCAGCACTTAATTTTACTTTAGCTGTATAAAAAGATTCGTTCTGCCTCCGCTCATAACTTTCTATAGTGCCTACCATTAAACCCTCTGGAAAAATTCCAGACAATTCACTGGTAATAACAGAATCTCCAAGCCTAATTTTTGAATGAGTTGGAATATCTGTTAATAAACAATATTTATAGTCCGACCCATCCCAAATTAGTGGGCCATAACTACCATCTTTTTTTAGTTGACAATTTACCCTAACATCTTTATGCAACAGGCTCATTGCACTTGAAAAATTTTCTGATACATCTGTAATAATTCCAACTATACCCTCGCTGCTCATAATGGCCATATCTTGCTTTATACCTTGATTAGAGCCAATATTTAATGTTAAAAAGTTTCTGCGTTTATTAATAGATAAATTAACCACCTTGCAACTAATAAAGGTGTATTGTTGTTTGTATAATGTATCATCCCTCTTAAATTCTTTGAGAGAGATAGCCAAATAATTAGATTTTAAATAATTATGTAAAATTGCATTTTCAATTGCCAAGCGATTATTTTCTTCTTTTAAAGAAAAATACTCCTTAGCACTTGAAGAAACTTGATAAATATTTGCGATAGTTTTATTAGATGAATTTAAAAGCTGTGAACCCTGAAAACCATTACTTTTTACCATTAAAAACAAGCAGATTATTTCTAAAAATAAAAAAATAAAAAAATAATTATATTTTAATAAAAATAAAAAAAAACTTTTCATTATTATAAAACTTAATATTACTTTTTAAATTTAAAAAATCATTTAGCCCCAAATAAAAATTTGTTTTTATTTAATTAAGAAAGGGAATTTAGAGATGTTTTTAAGTGCAATTCCGGTCCCTCTTGCTACAGCTCTTAATGGATCTTCGCATACGTGAACCGGTAACTTTGTTTTTAAAGAAATTCGTTTGTCAAGCCCGCGTAATAAAGAACCACCACCTGCCATAAAAATTCCTTTACGATAAATATCTGCAGCTAACTCTGGAGGTGTCATTTCTAAAGCGTTTAAAATTGCTTCTTCAATTTTTGAAATAGATTTATCTAAACAATGTGCAATTTCAACATAACTAATATAAACTTCTTTTGGAATACCACTCATTAAATCTCTTCCCTGCACAGCATAATCTTGCGGAGGATTTTCTATTTCTGTCATTGCTGCACCAACTTCTATTTTTACTCTTTCTGCACTTCGCTCACCAATTAATATATTATGCTGACGCCTCATATATTCTTCAATATTAGAGTTAAAATCATCGCCTGCAATTCGTGTTGATTTATCACAAACAATTCCGCCAAGAGCTATAACAGCAATTTCAGAGGTACCTCCCCCTATATCAATAATCATATTACCCATAGGCTCTTCTACATCTATACCCATTCCAATAGCTGCTGCCATTGGCTCATGAATCATATAAACTTCTTTTGCGCCAGCATGCTCGGCGCTATCTCTAACAGCTCGTTTTTCTACCTCTGTTATTCCACTTGGTATACAAATAACCATTCTCAGAGATGGTTTAAAAAAACGATTACCAGGATTAATCATTTTAATCATACCCTTAATCATTTCTTCAGCGGCCTGAAAATCAGCAATTACACCATCCTTTAGAGGCCTTGTAGTTTTTATATTTTCATGAGTTTTCCCATGCATTAATTGCGCTTGACGACCAACGGCAATTATTCTGCTTGTGGTTCTATCGATAGCAACAATGCTCGGTTCATCAACAACAACTTTATCGTTATGAATGATAATTGTATTTGCAGTTCCTAAATCGATTGCAATATCTTGAGTTAAAAAATCGAATAACGCCATAAATCGATAGTAGTATTAAAAAGATAAAGTTAAAAAAAACATACACCTATTTGACATTTTAAATTAATTAAAATATAAAAATATTAAGAATTAGTTAACAACCCTAATAGCCCAATATTTTTAACATGCTTTTGTAACTCTGCTCTTTTGCAAACAATCGTGTAATTATTTCCCCATCGATATTTCTATCTATTAATACATGCTTTGGCGCAGGAATTAAACAGTGCTGAGTACCTCCATATCCGCTCAGAGCCTCTTGATATGCACCGGTATGAAAAAATCCAATATACTGAGGTTGCTTAGAATTTTTATTTATTTCAGGCAAAAATACTTGATTGGTATGTGCTTCTGTATTATAATAATCCATACTATCACAAGTCATACCGCCAAGATTAACTGGTCCATATGGCTTATCCCAATTATTAATTGCTAATAAAATAAACCTTTGATTTATACCCCAAGTATCTGGCAAAGTGGTTATAAAGCTACTATCAATAAAATACCAAGTTTCACGGTCATTTTGTTTTTTTTGATCAACAATAGAATAAAGCGTTGCTCCACTTTCTCCAACAGTATAAGAACCAAATTCAGTAAAAATATTTGGCTCAGTAATTTCGTTTTGAACACAAAATACTTTTACTTGGGCAACTATTTCTTCAATCATATATTCATAATCATAATCAAAGCTTAACGAAGTGCGGATTGGCATTCCGCCGCCAATATTAAGAGAATCTAATTCTGGGCAAACAGCCTTAAGTTCTTTATAAATATTTAAACATTTATTTAATTCTGTCCAATAATAAATAGTGTCTTTAATACCAGTGTTGATAAAGAAATGAAGTAGTTTTAATTTAAATTTAGAATACGGTTTTATTTTTTCATGATACAAATTCATAATTTCGCTACTTCTAATGCCAAGACGAGAAGTGTAAAACATAAAAGAAGGCTCCTCCTCAGTGCTAACTCTAATTCCTATATTAATTTTTTCGGACCTTGCGTTTTTTTTATAAAAATCTACTTCATCCAAATGATCTAAAACAGCAATAACATTAAAACCATCATTTATTAAGTCGCAAATACTTTGCTTGTATGATTGGCGTTTATAACCATTACAAATAATATATGTATCTTTACTGAGTGCATTTTTTTGAAATTGCTCTTTGATAATTTGTAAATCAAACGCCGATGATGTTTCAATATGAACATCATTTTTTAAAACTTCATCAAGTACAAAATTAAAGTGCGAACTTTTGGTGCAATAGCAATAAACATATTTACCTTTATAATCTACTTTGGCCATCGCAACATTAAATAATCGTTTTGCCTTTTGAATTTGAGAACTAATTTTAGGTAAATAACTAATTCTTAATGGTGTGCCATATTGTTTTATTATGTTCATTAAGTTGATGTCATTAAAATACAACTCGTCATCCTTTACCTCAAAGCTTTCTTGAGGAAAATCAAAAGTTTGATGAATTAAGTTTGAATACAAGTCGTTCATTTTATCAATGTAAGTTAGTTACTTTGTTGTTTATTTTTAAATTAAGTGATATTGGATAACACAAAATTAACACTTAAAATTAAATATTATTAAAGTTTTATGATTAAACCAATAAAAATAATAGAAGTAAAAAGTGAAATTGGGGCAGGAACACGTGGATCAAGCATGGGCGTTGATGCTATTAAAATCGCAGCGCTCGATTTTGGAAGCCCATTTTTTAAAAGATTTAAGACGGTTGAGATTCAAAATGAAAATAATCTTCTACTCGAGCCCGTTGTTAACGATTTTGCTAAACGAATCAAAGGAATTTATGCCTTAAATGAACGAATAGCCAAGGAAATTCAGAAAACATTAAAGTCGGATGAGATTCCTATCGTACTGGCCGGTGACCATAGTTCTGCCTTAGGAACAATAAGTGGTATTAAAATGGCCCACCCAAATAAACGCCTCGGAGTCATTTGGATTGATGCTCACGCCGATCTTCACAGCCCCTACACTACGCCAAGCGGAAATATGCACGGTATGCCCTTATCATGCGTGTTAGCAGAAGATAATAAAGATCGACAACAAAATAAACCAGATGATGAAACGGTTGAATATTGGGAAAAATTAAAATCTTTGGGCGGAATTTCACCAAAAATTCAATACAACGATTTAGTTTTTATAGCTTTACGTGATTACGAACCACCAGAAGAGTTTTTAATTAAAAAAAATAAAATTAGAATATTCAGTTTACAAGAAATTCGTAAAAAAGCAGTAGAACGCGTTGCAATCGATTCTTTAAATTATTTAGATCATTGTGATATTATTTATGTGAGCTTTGATGTTGATAGTATGGATTCTCGAATATCAAGTGGAACCGGAACACCTGTTCCTAACGGAATTACAGAAAAAGAAGCTGGAAATCTTATTTATTATATCATGAGAAGTAAAAAAATTGTTTGCTTCGAAATGGTTGAAATAAATCCAACTTTAGATAAAGAAAATTTAATGGCTGAAAATGCTTTTGAAATTCTTCAAAAAGCAACTAACCAATTAAGTAACGATTTTTAATTTATTACAATTTTCTTTACAAGATTTTTATTTGTTGACGAAACAACCGTTAAATAATATAAGCATTTTTGCAATTTAGAAATATCTAATTTACCATTAACTAACTTTACATCGTAAGCTTGGCCTAAATAGTTTGTGATTAAAATAGATTTTATTTGAACCTCAGATTTAATTGTAATTAGATTAGTATCCGGATTAGGATAAATACTTATTTTTTGGTCTAAACTTATTTCGTTAATTGAATTTCTTATACATGTTAATTTATTAATATAATCCCATAATATGTTATCAAACCCCTTAGTAAACAAATAATAAGTAATTTTTTTTCATGTTTATTGTACCATATGAAATTACAAAAGTTTAATAAAGAAATGATAAATAAGTGTTGTATTTAAACTTAATAGTTACTTTATTTGAAAACACAAATTTTTCACTTTTCAATTCTTATATTTTTATGAACTTCATTCATACCGAACAAAAAAACAACGTATTAATAATCACGTTAAATCGTGCAGATAAATTTAACAGCTTTAACCGTGAAATGGCTTTACAACTAATTGCAGAATTAGATGAAGCGGAGAAAGAAAAAACTGTGAGAGCAATTGTTTTAACGGGAAAAGGTAAGGCTTTTTGTGCCGGACAAGATTTAGCAGAAGCCATTGACCCAAACGGACCAGGCATTAAAAAAATAGTGGATGAACATTATAATCCAATTATTTTAAGAATACGAAATATAGAAAAACCAATTATTGGTTCAATAAATGGTGTTGCCGCGGGAGCAGGAGCAAACATTGCCTTGGCTTGTGATATCTTATTAGCAGGCAAATCGGCAAGTTTTATTCAAGCCTTCAGTAAAATTGGCTTAATCCCTGATAGCGGCGGAACTTTTACTTTACCACGTTTGGTTGGCTTAAATTTAGCAAGCGCGTTAATGATTACTGGCGATAAATTAAGTGCAGAAGACGCAAAAGGATTTGGTATGGTGTATAAAGTTTACGAAGATGCAGAATTAGTTGAAAAAACTTTAGAGCTTGCTACCAACATTGCATCTATGCCTACTCAGGCAATTGGCTTTACAAAACGCCTCATAAATGCCAGCGCAACAAACAATTTAGAACAACAATTAAAATTAGAAGGCGATATTCAGGTAAAAGCTTCAAACAGTTATGATTATAAAGAAGGTGTTAAAGCTTTTTTAGAAAAACGTAAACCAGAGTTTAAGGGGGAGTAAGGTTTTATTTAAACCAACTACTATACAGTAAATAATTATTGGCGATTCTATCAATTTCGCCATGAATTAATTCTTCAGAAATATCTTTTACTTTTTTTGCAGGCACTCCAGCAAATATACAACCACTTGGCACTACTGTCCCTTCTGTAACAACTGCTCCTGCGGCAATAATAGTATTGCTCCCTATCTCGCAATTATCCAATATAATGGCCCCCATACCTATTAACACATTATCATGAACAGAGCATCCATGAACAATCGCATTATGTCCAATAGAAACATTGTTACCTAAGTTTACTTTTGTTTTTTGATACGTACAATGCAACACAGCACCATCTTGTATGTTTACTTTATTACCAATGCGTATACTATTTACATCTCCTCTAATAACGGTGTTAAACCAAACACTGCAATCGTTGCCCATTATAACATCGCCAACAATTGTTGCGTTAGGTGCTACAAAACAATTTTCTCCAAGTTTCGGAAAAACTCCTTTAACAGATAAAATAAGTGCCATATATTTTATTTTTTTAATTTCTAGGTATTATGCAAACAGGTATGGCTTCTATTTTATGCTTATTTTGATGATGCCAAGTATTATAAATTTTTAAAACATCTTTCTGTCTTTGTGTTAAATCACCAATATCGTTTTTAGTTGTATATTCCATTGCCCATTCTAATTCAAGGTATGTAGCCCCAATTTGATCTTCATCAGTTCTTCCATCTTCAAATAAACCATCTGTAGGCTTTGCCGATAATATACTTTTTACAACACCAAGTGATGAAGCTAATTGATAAACTTCTGTTTTATATAAGTCTGCAATTGGACTCAAATCAACACCACCATCGCCATACTTTGTAAAAAATCCAATTCCAAAATCTTCTACTTTATTTCCCGTTCCAGCAACTAATAATTTATAATGACCTGCAAATGCATACAAGGTTGCCATGCGTAGTCTTGATCTAGTATTAGCCATAGTTAATTGATCTTGAATTTTATTAGGCAAACTTTTTTCAATGCTTTCTAAAGTATTTGATAAATCAACTGTAAATGTTTCTACATTATTAAAACTAGACATTAACCAATTAATGTGTTCTTTACTTCTTTCAAATTCAGTTTTATTTTGTTTTATTGGTAAATTCAAAACAATAACTTTTTTTGAGGTTAATGCGCAAAGCGTTGAGGTTAATGCACTATCAATACCTCCCGAAATTCCTATAACATATCCATTTGTTTTTGAATGTGATGAGTATTCTTTTAACCACTTTACAATATGTTCAATTATTCTTTTAGAATCCATAATAATTAACTTTTATTGTTTGTAAAGTTATATTCTTTTCATCAAAAAATTTCGTTAAAGATAATTAATTTTGAAAAGTGGACGAAAGAGCAATTCAGTTTAAAAAAAATTCAGAAATACTTTATAAGTATTTGCCTAAATTGAGTGTTCCACAGATTTCTAAATGGATTATAGATTTTGATTTCAAATTAAAAATTAAAAAAGAACGAAGCACAAGACTGGGCGACTATAGCTCGCCTCGTAATAAATTAAATCACGTTATTACAATAAATTATAATTTAAATAAATACGCATTTTTAATTACGCTTGTCCACGAAATTGCTCATTTAGTTACCTATAACGAATTTAAAAATTCTGTAACCCCTCATGGATTAGAGTGGAAAAATAATTTTAAAAAATTAATATCGCCTTTTTTAAATACAGATATTTTTCCAATTGAGGTTTTTTCGGCTTTAAGAAAATACATGCAAAATCCCACTGCATCTAGTTGTACAGACATTCAACTACTTAAAACCTTAAAATTATACGATGAGGACTCTACTTTTGTTTTTTTGGAATACCTACCTATTAATACGCATTTTTTATACAAGGGATCGCGTGTTTTTGTAAAAGGAGAAAAATTAAGAAAGCGATATAAATGTAGAGAAATTTCAACAGGCCTTACTTATTTATTTAATCCGCTTTCGGAAGTAGAGTTATTTGATAATTTAATAACGAACTAATTTGTTTTTTTAAAATAAAAAACCCTGCTCAATAAGAACAGGGTTTAAAAAATTTATTAAAATTTACTTCAATAATGTAAGGTGGCCCATTTTATTGTAAAAATTACCATCCAAGTCTTTGTATTTAATTTTATAAACATACACTTCCTCTTTTAAAGTTTCAGAATTATTTGGAACTGAACCATCCCAACCTTTATTTACATCTGTTGTTCTGAATAAAGATTGACCCCAACGATTAAAAATTTCCATTTCATAATTCTTAGTATCTAAACCATAAGGAGAAAAAATAGGTTTAAATTCATCATTAATTTTATCAAAATTAGGCGTAAAAGAACTCGGAATAAAAACATTAAAGTCATTTTTTAATTCAATTGTTTTAGATATTTGGTCTTTACAGCCTTCACTACTAGTAGCAATTAAGGTTATTATATGCTTCCCAACCCTAGAAAGTGAGAAAATTGGATTAATATCACTTAATTGATATAAATTACTGATTTTCCAATTGTAAGTATTGTTTCCTAATATGGTACTGTTATTTATTAATTGCACTTCTGGATTAGAAACAAAAACTTCTTCAGGGGCAATAAATCCAGCTTTTGGATTTTCTAAAACCTGTATTCCTGATTCTAAAATTTTATTTGTAGAACATGCTCCACTTTCATCACTATAACTAAACATAACAGTATATGTTCCTACATTAGAATATGTATGGCTAATAGTTAACCCTGATTTTGGATCAGACCCATCCCCAAGATTCCAGGAGCTTATTCCTTGTCCAGCATTTGGTGCGTTCAATAATACTTGCAACGGAACACAACCTTTAACTTTATTAGTTTCTAAACTAATTACAGGGAAATTATTTACTTTTATTCTCATTGCACTTGTATCTGGACAAAGCGAAGTTGTAGGGATTGAATTCGTTGTGTAAATAATAATATTATTATTCCCAATATTTGCTTGTGCAGGATTAAACATATATCCTGAAATTCCCGGTCCAGAGAAACTTCCACCAGGATTTTTAACATAACTATTCATGTTTACAGGATAATTTGTTTTACAAAAAGGCCCAGCATAATTTTCAATATCAGCTGAAATAAATTTCTCAACATTAATAGTAGTTTGAGCATAAGCAATACATGGCCCAGCACTTATACTGTAATTAACAACATTTTTACCAATAATTGCTGCACTAGGATTAAATAATCCTTGCGTCGTAACTCCAATTGTATTTGCTCCTCCAAAAAAACCTCCTACTGGAACAACGATTAATTGCTTTGGTGGTGCAGAATTACAAAAAGGGCCAATTTGAGTTATAATAGGAATTGCCAGCGAGTAAACGTTCACAGATAAAGTTGATTGATCTGGACACAATCCACTAGGTGAAGAAGCAGTATTATAAATTAAAATAAAATTGCCTGCTCCTGAAACCGAAGGATTAAATGATGTTCCGTTTACACCCGGCCCAGTCCATATACCAGAATTGTTTTGTGCAATAGGCAATAAGTTTACTGCTGAACCAGTGTTACATTGATCAGGCATATTAGAGACCAAATTCGAACCTACAAAAGCCTCGATGCTAATTTGTTTTGTTTGCTGTGAGCTACAAGTATTGGTTCCAATAACATATTGAACATTGTTATTACCAACTGGACTTAAAGATGGCGTGAAAACTCCCGTATTTGAGAGATAAGGTGCCGGTGTCCATGAACCGCTATTGGGAGTGACTGTTAGTTGAATTGGAGCTCCATTATTACAAAATGGGCCTATCTGAAGTATGTTTGGAGATGGAGGATTTAATACCGAAACTACAATCTTATTACTATCTGGACATAATAATAAATTTGGAGTAGAGGGGTTTAATACCGAAAGTGTATAATTGCCTGTTGATAACCCAGCAGGACTGAAAATATTATTTTGAACATTAATACCACTCCATATAACGCTATTAGTCAATTGCATTATGCTTAGTAAATTTACCGGATTACTGGTAATACATAAATTTGAAATACTTCCAGTTAGAGCTGCAGAATTAAATACAGAAATATTTAACATGGTAGTGTTAGAATTAACACAAGGCCCAATATTTACAACGTATGATACAATAGGGGTGCCGGAAGTCAACAAAGAAGGAGTGATTACGCCGGCACTACTTAATCCATTTCCGCTCCATAGCCCTCCTGAGGGATTAACCGTCAAAGTTATAGAACTTTGATTATTACAAAATGGAGGAACTGCAGTTATAAATGGAGTAATTGTTTTTGTTACAGATACTATCAAAGGTGAATTAGCAGGACAAACCAAAGGGTTTGGAGTTGACACGGTATTATAAAATAAAGTGTAAGTATTAGTGTTTAAACTTGCGGGATTGAAAACATTATTAATTATGCTTCCCGGAGCAGATTGTGACGTCCACGAACCAGTTAAAGCACTTTGAACTATGTTCATTAAATTTACAGCTGGGCTTGTGACACACAAATTATTTATACTACCAGTCAAAGCAGCAGTATTATACTGCGATACTTCAAACGTTCCTGAACTTGTTGCTACACAGGTAAAAATACCGTAAGAATACGTAAATGAGTTAACACCAATTGAAGCGAAGGTAGGTGTTAAAATTCCTGAAACAGAACCAATAACCAGTGAGTTCGTTCCAATAAAAGTTCCACCAGACGGACTTGCACTAATAGTTATAGGGGAACCAGTATTACAAAGCGGAGGTATTGCAGAAAATACAGGTATAGAAGGATTTGCAACAACAATACTAATTGTTCTTGTAATCGGGCAATTAGCAATTGTAGGAGTTACAACGACAGTATAAATTATGTTAGTCACAGTTCCAAGTGCTGTAGTTGGAGAAATAATTGTTGATTGCTGTGTATTGCCGGCTAAAAAAGTAGCAGGTGTCCATGAATAACTATATTGCGTGAGTGACGGTGGCACGCTAAATGTGATGCCTGCGGCAATTGCATTTCCACTGCATAAAGTTTGAGTTACTGGACTTACTGTGTAGTTATAAGTTAATGCTTGAACATTAAAAGTTGTTCCATATTTACAAGAACCATCAAACGAACTTACACTATAAGATCCTGCAGCTAGTCCTGTAGCTGTAAACACAGTCAATGGCGTTGGAAAAAGAGAGGCATTATAAGCTGGTGTTTGTCCCATAGCAAAAACAGAAAATGAGTTGGCTCCAGGAGGAGATCCAGCGGCCGGAGTCATTGAAATCACAGCTGACCCATTAGTCCCTCCGGGACAAATTAAAGGAATATTACTTGCAGCCATTGTTCCTGGAGGTGATTGAACCAAAGTAAATATAACAGAATCATTGCATCCTTGTGGGGAAGTGTACCTTAATCTATATATACACAAATTACATGGATTTGTTACCGTATAATTAGCCTGAGTTCCAACTGAGCCTTGAATCGCAGAATTTCCAGCATACCATTGATGATTTGTTCCACCAACTGTTGTTAAATATGCTTCACTACCACAAAATGGTTTTAATAAATTTATAACTCCCTGAGGAGCAGTATTCACTGTTACAGTAGACACCGCAGATCCACAACCAGCAGCTCCAAGTCCAGTTAAAACTACACTATAAATTCCTGGTGCTAAATTACTGACAGTTGATGCTGTGCCAACTGTAACACTATTCGAGTTTAACCAAGTATAATTATATCCAGTTCCGCTTCCATTTCCTTGAACCGTACCTGTGCCACTAGCTCCTCCAGGACACGTAGAACCAGAACCAATACCAGCAATATTAACTAATGTAGGCATTATTGTATTTGTTGCAATATAAGAACATCCCGAAGGAGAATTTAATTGCACAGTATATACCGAACCAGCTATTACAGGTGTCACTGTTATTGTTGGAGCGGTGCCT
>SXGQ01026669.1_pt1 | contig 26965 bp, 23 predicted proteins | sample 3178371 | NCBI WGS metagenome assembly SXGQ01 (sample SAMN11356859, study PRJNA531348) | freshwater metagenome | isolation source: freshwater sample F1-20 | place: China: Fuxian Lake, Yuxi | collected 2017-12-25 | reverse complement strand
GGTTCCCTGGGTACCCGTTGTGCCCTGAGCACCGGTCACTCCTTGAATGCCTTGGGTGCCTTGGGTGCCGGTCGTGCCCTGTGTGCCGGTTGCGCCTTGGGTACCAGTTGCGCCTTGTGCTCCAGTTGTGCCTTGTGCACCTGTTGTGCCTTGGGTTCCAGTGGTTCCCTGGGTACCCGTTGTGCCCTGAGCACCGGTCACTCCTTGAATGCCTTGGGTGCCTTGGGTGCCAGTTGTGCCCTGTGTGCCGGTTGTGCCCTGAGCACCGGTCACTCCTTGAATTCCTTGGGTGCCCTGGGTGCCAGTTGTGCCCTGTGTGCCGATTTCTCCTTGAGCACCGGTTGTGCCCTGAGCACCGGTTGTGCCCTGAGCACCGGTCACTCCTTGAACGCCTTGTGTGCCTTGAACTCCCTGAGTACCTTGAACTCCCTGAGTACCTTGAACTCCCTGAGTACCTTGAACTCCCTGAGCTCCAGTAACGCCTGAAACCAAAGCCAATGATACAGCCAAATTATTAGCGAATCCACTTGTGCCGGTACCACCAGATGAGGCCAAACTGGCTGGTATTTCAGTAAACGTAGGGTTTTGTGTAATTGATGCTGTGATGGTCCAGATTTGGTAATTGTCGCTATTACCTGTGTCTTGAATAATAAATGTTTCAGTGGCCTGTAAGGTAGCCAAGAAAATGTCAATGTCAACACCCGCTGTGGTCAAGTGATTTACATTGACCTGTGTGGCTGATGTTTGTGTGGCATTGTTCCAGATCAAGAAACCACTGCCAGGATCACCTGAGGTCACACCGGTTTTGGCTTGGTATGCAAAGAAACTACTTGATGAACCGGTTGTGCCTTGGGTGCCGGTTGTACCTTGAGCACCGGTGATGCCTTGAATGCCTTGGGTGCCCTGGGTGCCAGTTGTGCCTTGTGTGCCGGTTGTGCCCTGTGTGCCGGTTGTGCCCTGAGTGCCGGTTGTGCCCTGTGTGCCGGTTGTGCCCTGAGTGCCGGTTGTGCCCTGTGTGCCGGTTGTGCCCTGAGCACCAGTCACTCCTTGAATGCCTTGGGTGCCCTGAGTGCCGGTTGTGCCTTGTGTGCCGGTTGTGCCCTGAGCACCGGTCACTCCTTGAATTCCTTGGGTGCCCTGGGTGCCGGTCGTGCCCTGTGTACCAGTTTCGCCTTGGGTACCGGTTGCGCCTTGTGCTCCAGTTGTGCCTTGTGCGCCTGTTGTGCCTTGGGTTCCATCGGTTCCCTGTGTGCCGGTTGTGCCCTGAGCACCGGTCACTCCTTGAATGCCTTGGGTGCCTTGGGTGCCAGTTGTGCCCTGTGTGCCGGTTGTGCCCTGTGTGCCGGTTGTGCCCTGTGTACCGGTGATGCCTTGAATGCCTTGGGTGCCTAGGGTGCCTTGCACACCTTGCAGGCCATCGGTTCCCTGCACTCCTTGTATGCCTTGTGCACCTGTGGTGCCTTGTGCGCCTGTTGTGCCCTGGGTGCCAGTGGTTCCCTGGGTACCCGTTGTGCCTTGTGCACCTGTTGTGCCTTGTGCACCTGTTGTGCCCTGTGCACCTGTTGTGCCCTGGGTGCCAGTTGTGCCTTGGGTGCCAGTTGTGCCCTGAGCACCGGTCACTCCTTGAATGCCTTGGGTGCCTTGTGCGCCAGTTGTGCCCTGGGTGCCAGTTGTGCCTTGTGCGCCAGTTGTGCCCTGTGCGCCAGTTGTGCCCTGGGTGCCAGTGGTTCCCTGGGTGCCAGTGGTGCCTTGTGCGCCAGTTGTGCCTTGGGTGCCGACTGTGCCCGTGAGGAACGCGCCGTTACCGTAGTAGTACCTGCTGTAGGTGCTGTCAAAATAGCGTGTGGACGAACCCACATCGTAGACCGAATCTGTGGTGGGTACGATGGTGCTGCTCACACTCACATTGCCTATGCCGTTGCCGGCTAGGTTTAGATCTAGGTTGACTTCGTTGGTAGTAACACGATTGTTACTGATAGTGACCTGGGTATTGACCGGACCGTTTTGCCAGATGTTGGCAAAATTGTCATTGACCGCGTTAAACGCATCCCGGAGGCTTTCGCCCGTGCCATCGTTGGCCACTAGCCCGGTGTTGATTGTGATTAGAGTTTGATCGCTCATTCCAAATGTAGTCCTATAGGTTATTTACCTATAGGAATCCAATCCATGACATGAGCTCAGTCGCGGCCTACTACCAGTTCGATCATGCCGGAATCTCCGGCGAAATTTTCCAAACTCTTGCCCAATATAGTGCCCGGACGAGGATTTGATGCAGCACGGGCAGCACCGTTGCCGGCCGGGACCATGAGATCCCCCTTGCTGACTGCACCCACAACCGATGTCATTACTCGACCCTGGAGAGCTACGGCCACCGGGAATTCAGCCGATATGCCTGCATTCATGGTCATGCTGGGTTTGTCTGAAACCACGCCGGCCACTCGATGGTCGCTGTCAACGGTACACAGTGTGATTTCTTGGTTACCGCCAAAGCTGACCACGGTACCTGGGCTATAGGTTTGATCTCCGCTGTACATCTCGGCCAGGTCCGCGTACTGAGCTGCGGTAGTTGTGACTTGTAGAGTATTGGTAGCAGCATCAAAGCTGAACGCGGTAGCTTCTGTACGCACGGAAGCCGTCTGATTAGATCCCGCTGCTGCCACAAACACCGGATAGAAAGTACCGGTGGTTACTGCGGTGGCATTGATCGTGGTGCTAGGGCCCGTGGCGCCTTGCGTACCTGTGGTACCCTGTGCTCCGGTAGTGCCTTGAGCTCCTGTGGTTCCCTGAGTTCCAGTAGTACCTTGAGTGCCAGTTGCACCCTGGGAACCTGTGGTACCTTGTGCTCCTGTGGTGCCCTGTGCTCCGGTAGTGCCTTGAGTGCCAGTATTGCCTTGGATGCCTTGGATGCCTTGTGTGCCCTGAGTACCGGTTGTACCCTGTGTACCCGTGGTACCTTGTGCACCAGTGGCTCCTTGTGCTCCGGTATTGCCTTGGATGCCTTGGATGCCTTGTGTGCCCTGAGTACCGGTTGTACCCTGTGTACCCGTGGTACCTTGTGCACCAGTGGCTCCTTGGGCACCAGTTGGTCCTTGTCTGCCTTGTACACCTTGGGTGCCCACTGACCCCTGGGTACCTGTGGTGCCCTGGGTACCACTTCCAGTAATACCTTGAACACCATTCACGCCCTGTGAGCCAGTTGCACCCTGGGTACCTGTCACACCCTGGGTGCCTACAGCACCCTGTGCTCCTGTAGCGCCCTGGCGTCCTTGTATGCCCTGTGCACCCGTGGTACCTTGTGTTCCGGCAGAGCCCTGGGCGCCGCCAGTATTTCCCTGTGTGCCCGTAGCGCCTTGTGTTCCTGCGCCGGTGGTTCCCTGTGTGCCCGTACCGGGGATACCTTGTGTTCCGGTAGCCCCCTGTGCTCCAGTTGTGCCCTGGGTACCTGCACCGGTAACACCTTGCGTGCCCAGAGTACCTTGAATGCCTGTAATGCCCTGGGTGCCTGTGGCACCTGTGGCACCTTGTGTGCCCGCACCTGTGATACCTTGGACGCCTGTGTTGCCCTGGGTGCCCGTGGCACCTTGTGTTCCGGCAGTGCCCTGGGCACCGCCAGTATCGCCCTGTGTACCTGTGGCTCCCTGGGCTCCTGATACCGGAGTACCGTTGGCGAAGACAAAGGCCGCTGCTTGCACGTTGCCTGTGGCCGACACTAGACCTGTTATGTAGGCACCGGTGTTGGCAAACACAGCCACGTTGCTGGTACCACCTATGCTGATGTTGGCGTTGCCACTGGATGTACCTATGTTGGCTTCACTGGTACCATTGAAGATCCTAGATGGTGATGTCGAAATACCGGTAAGCTGGCTGCCGTTTCCCACAAAATAGTTGCCAGTTACATTGCCTGCCACACTCAGTCCCGAAGTGGCGAAAGCCGCTATGCTGGTACCTCCCACGCCCACTGTGACATTACCACTGGGAGAAGGAATTTCTACATTGCTGGTTCCTGAAAAAATCTTGTCAGCATTGATATTGCCCGTAAGGGTGGCGTTTCCGGTTACGGTAAGATCTGCATTTATTACTACTGAATCGGTCAGCAGGCTGATCTGGCCGCCTGCGTTCACAGTCTCGATCGTGTAGTCGCCGCTGGTTCTTATGGTGGATGACATCTAGAGTCCCTTTCCTGTATTTATACGGTCTAGAAAAGTAGTCATCGGCAGGGATGCTAGATTTGGTAGGCGGGTAAATTCCTGGATTTCTGCGGTGTTTTCGCCCATGATCCTGACGAAATTGTGTCGGGGGTATTTTCGTGTGATCTGGCAGATCTGCTTGACCCAGTTGCCCGTAAATGTGGGACGACCTGCGCTTTTCCTGTAGAATTCGGTGTCTGCGTACACATTGTTGAATCGATTGTTGGGCAAGGCTCCTAGATCAAATCCCACAAGGTATACCACACTGTGACCATCGTCGCAGGCTATGCCCACGGCTGCAGGGCCGCTACTAAACCCAAAGTAATCCTGGGGTATGCGCTGGCTGCGGCAGTTGGGCAAGGGCCTGCGTGTGTAGTGGCGCACACGATGGCTCACTCCTTCTTCCTGGATGCGGGTGCTGATAGGTGGGTCTGTGCTGACCAAAACCGTGGGCATGAAGTCGCGATAGAGAGCATTGCAACCATAGATCGTGCCCCAGGCCGCCAGGCGGTCCAAGGGCACTAACAGCCTGCTACGTCCGTTTCCCAACACAAAAGCCGTGGTCATAAAAAATCCTCCCAGTATGTAGCTGGGAGGATCCGATCACCAACCAAAAATCAGCTGGTGTATTTTTCCACGATTGCCAGATTGATTGTGGCGTTGTTGGCCGCACCAGATTTGATTTCGGTGCCTTCGTCTGTAAAGAAGTTCACTGCGTATCGGGTGTCGCTGTAGTCCAGCGCATAGCGATTGGTCAGGCGCTTGATAGTGGTCGCTGTGCTGTCACCCGTGGTAAACGTGATGTTCATGTTGCCCTCGGTCAGCGCACCATCCGCTTCGTCGGCCAGATAGCAGATGCCTTGGTTGCCCGAGGTATCTTGCACCAGGTACGAGGTGTTGCCTTTCTGGCGGATGATAAAGCCGTCATCTTCGCTGTAGTCCGTGATATACACGCGGCACTTGACCACGGGATAGGTGGTCGTGGCCACACCGCCGCCGTTGCCCACGCCGCCGACTACGCCGGGATATTCAGTGGCTGAATCAGGGGTGAATCCATCAGGCACTACCGGAGCGGTCAGGCTGCTCCAGGGACTGAAACCAATGTCTTTGGTTGTGGTTTTTTTGATTTTGAGTGGACGTCCCATTTGTTTTCTCCTCTGTTAGAAGTCCTTTCTGGGTTTTAGCCAGTACGCGGTGGGTAAGACCGCATAAAACGCCCGATGCGTTGACTGTATTTATATTTTTTCGCGATTTCGTTGCCCAGTAAATATCCCTATGACCACCCAAAATTTGATAGCACAAGGCAACAGCTTCCGAGAACAGCGGCGCTACGAAGACGCTCTTGAGTGTTACTGCCTGGCCATGAGCCAGGATCGTGGCAGTTCGGCTGCGTTCAATAACTATGGCAATGTACTGCGTGAAATTGGAGACCCCCGGGGTGCTATCCCATTTCTCCAGCGAGCCATCCAACTGGATCCTGCCAGTGCCACGGCACAGTTCAATCTGGCCGTGGCACTGCTCCTGAGCGGTGATTATCAGCAGGGATGGAAGGCCTACGAAAGCCGTTGGAACTACGAGCACCTGGCCGATACTCTCCCCAGGTTCACACAACCACGCTGGACCGGGCAGGATCTCCGGGGTCGGACACTGTTGGTGGTAGGCGAACAAGGACACGGCGACAACATACAGTTTTGTCGTTTCTTCTGGAATCTACATCAGGCCGGAGCCCAGATCAAATATCAAACCACCGACGGCCTGATACCCTTGTTTGCGGGCAGTCCCATACTGTCCTGGATAGGTAGCTACAGTCAGGATCCGGGTGAATTTGATCTCTGGACTCCCATCATGAGCGTGCCCGGCGCGCTGGGCGTGACGCTAGAAAATCTCCCCAGACCGGTCAGTTATATCCAGGCACGCGATGATCTCATGGCCCAGTGGCGCGACCGACTGGGACCAAAGCATCGGCTGCGCGTGGGTTTTGCCTGGTCGGGTCGCAGAGATGCCTGGCTGAATCAACACAAGGGCATGCCCTTCGATGAAATCTGCGCATTGATAAAGAGCTCGCCGCAGTATCAATGGATCAATCTACAGATCGATGCCACGGAAGAAGAGAGCCTTGCACTGAGCGAGCTGGGTGTGGATCAGTATCCCGGTACCATACGGGGATTCCACGACACCGCGGCCCTGATCTCACACATGGACGTGGTTCTCAGCGTGGACACTGCCATAGCGCATCTCGCAGGCGCGCTGGGACGACCCACCTGGGTCATGCTGCAGAAGTTTGCCCTGGACTGGCGCTGGCTGTTGGATCAATCTGACTCACCCTGGTACAGTACCGCGAGACTGTTCCGGCAGAGAGACTTTGATGACTGGCGGTCTGTTTCCCAACAGATCAGCCAGTATCTCACCTGGTTCAAGATCTAGCATGATCATCGACTACTTTCCGTTTTTCAACGAACGTGAACTGCTGGAACTCAGGATCCGCCTGCTGCAGGATCATGTGGATCACTTCGTGATCTCGGAAGCCAACCGGACCTTTACCGGTCATGAAAAACCTTTCATGGCCCGACGCCTGATACAAGAACTGGGACTGCCACAGGATCGCATCACGGTGATAGAAATGGAAGTGCCCCCAGATCTGGATCTGCTCCTGGAAAAACACGATATCATATCTCTACAACCCGAAGACCGGGGCGATGTGATATCGGTCATGGACAATGCGCGGGACCGGGCACAGCGCAATGGTATCATGCGGATACTGGATCAGTTTGACGACGACGACTGGATCATCATGAGCGACTGTGACGAGATCCTGAACCCTGCTCATTTGAATTTTGCCTTGCATATTGCCGCAGGTTGCCCCCACAAAATCATAAAATTGCCCCTGATCAACCTCTACGGTCGAGCCGACCTCCGGCCCTATTATCGCAACGGTTCACCGTTCGTGTGGCGATCGGCCATGAGCATCTGCCGTCGATCCACGGTGGCCAGGTCCACCCCACATCGCATACGCTGTGAATTTGCCCTGGATCAAGAGATCGCAAATCCCACCATCGACGGCAGGATCTTTGATGATTTTGGCTGGCACTTCAGCTGGATGGGTGGTTCTGAACGGGTGGCCATCAAGAGCGCCAGCTACGCCCATGCCCACAACCAGGGACATCAACAGCATGCTCGGCGCGGATTTGTTTTTGAACCAGGTCAGGCCTTGAGCTGGGAGCCCAACAGCATCCTGATGCCGTACCCACACGGCCAACTGCCCCAGCTGCTGTTTGATCTGCCACACGTCAAACAATTCCTGCTGCCTGATTAGGACGATTGATCGCCAATCAGTTTGTGTCGCGGCCAGGATCCAGCATCATTTACTTAGCCAACAAAAAACCCACCGAAGTGGGTTTCTTGTTTTGTTGCTTTGTTGCTTCTGTCGAACAGGATTAGCTGAACGAAAGATTTTGAACGGCTATTTCTCCAACATAATCTCCGGCATTGCCGAAAGACGATGCAGTATTTGTTAATTCTACGTAGCCATATCTTGTCATAAAGCTCACAACCGGTTCAAAAGTGCTGGGATCCAACACAACGCCCGAGCTCATCAGCGGGATGTAGGGGCAATAGAACGCCGCTGCATCAGCTTCCGACACACCTTTGTAACCAACCAGCACGCTCTGGGTGTCGCTGGCATAGCTATCGCAGAACACGCGCATGGCGCCGTTCAGCGTGCCCACAAACTTGGTGTTGGTGGGAGCTTCAAAGGTGCCTTCGGTGGTACGTGCGAATGCCGAAGTGGTTGCGCTCTGCAGCACCGTGAGTGCGGCCGAGCTGACCACTGCCCAGTTACCTGCGCCACGACGTGTGCGCTGGGCGATCAGGTTTGCCACGCGGTTGATCAGAACGGCCAGTGCGGCGTGTTCGTCACCAACGTAGGTAGCAGTACCCGAAACGGTAGCTTGGTTGTAGGTAAACTCTGTAGCAGCCAGAGTGCGCAGGCTCAGCAGGATCTCTTGGTCGATCTCAGCCGTGATCTCTTGGGCCAGTGCGGCCATGATCTCAGCTTCAACGTCGATACCATGCATGGCTTGTGCATCTTGTGCAGCTTCAAACGTCCAACGAGCCTGCAGCTTGCGGGTCTTGGCTTCAACCGCTTGCTTCAGGATCTGCACGCTGATCTGCTTACCGCCGTTACCTTCCATGGTTGCCGTGTTACCACCAGTGTAGTTGCTGGTGCTACTGGTAGTCGAGAGCACGGTTGAGTATGCAGTCGCGATCGTGAACGGGCTCAGTGCTTCTTGACCTGCGGTCACTGAGGTAGCAGCGGCCGAAGTGTCAGTCAAGCTCTGGGCGTAACGAACGCGCAGCGTGTGGATCTGGCCAACCGGACCGGTCATGGGCTGTACACCAACCAGCTCATTGGCGATAACGGTGGGCATCACGCGTCGGATCACCGGCAGAATCACACGATTCAGCGTGGCGATGTTGCCGGAGCCGGTAGAACCGGTGCTGGCATTCTCTTTCAAATACTTGCGGGTGTTCTCGAGGATCACCTTCATGCTGTTGCGACGCGAACCATTGAGACCTTCAAGCAGGGCCTCTCGGGTTTCGTCCCAACGACCTTCAAGCAGTTCTTGTGACATTTTTATGTCTCTCCTTAGTTATTTCAGCCCTGCCAGACGTCGGAAGTCAACGATTTGGTCGTCGGCCACAGGCTCAGTCTTAGCAGTTTGTTTATCACCGGTATGTTCGGTCTTGGTTTCCACGATCACCTTGGCAGCTTTCGCAGAACGGTCTTCCATCACAGCCGGTAGATACTTTTCAAAAGCGCTCTTGAGACGCGGGGTCTGGACGCTTTCCAGCAGATTACGCATGACTTCGGCTTTCTCTCTGTTGAGAGGGGCCAGCAGTTCTGCCATAACGTTGTCACGTTCACGGTTTTCCTGCAGCACACGCAATTCGCGGTTCTTGTTTTCAACGAGCACTCGTGCTCGCTCGCTGAGGTCGATCGCCTCGGCCAATTTCTTGGTCTTGTCGGCAACCAGGTCTTTGAGCTTGCGCACTTCGGCTTTCTCATTGAGATGAGTGGCGCCAAATTCTGTGGCGTAGGCTTCAAAGATACGACGTCCAAAATTGTTCTCGCGAGCAATCCGGATGTCTTCTTGCAATTGATTCAGTTCGTCCCTGAGATGCTTGGACACCGCGTGACCCAGTTTCTTGGCACTTTCTTTTACGAAACGGGTCTTGAGAGCTTCCAGTTTGCCACGCGCTTCGCGCACCAGGCGGACTTTGGTTTCCACCACGTCACGCTTGTCACGAGCAAATTCTTGGATCTCATGCGCAAGAGCATGTACCACGAAGTTTTCCAACTTTTGCATACCTTCGCTGTGCATCTTGCGATCTCGGCGCAGTTCGCCCAGTTCTTCTGCCAATTTGGTCATCATGAAAGAATTGAACTTGCCTGCTGACTCTTTCATCTTGGTTTGGAACTTGACTCGATCTTCGGCCAGTGCTTGCTTTTCAGCAGCCACGGCCTGGATCTCTGCTTCGAGACCTTCGGTTACCATGCGATCTAGGGCTTCAACCATCACAGTTTTGTCATGCTGATAGCGTTGTGCAAATTCCTCGCGGAGCTCTGCACGCACCTGTTCACGGGTCTCATTGAGCTTGGCATCCCAGGCTTCATTGATCTCCTTTCCCATTTCTTCGGTGATCAGGTTGCTATCAAGCAGTGGTTTTATTGCGTCAAACATGCTTGGTTTCTCCTTAGATTTTGAGATCCCGGATCAGGCGTTTGACTTCCTGGGCCAGATATCTCTGTACTTTGTCGCCTTCGCCCACTTCACGAGCCATCTCGATCAGTTTATGACCGTGTTTCATGTTCATGAGTCCCTCGTATATCGCTTGTGGATATGCGTTGGGTGCGCTGGGCTGCGCGACAACATCAATAGTGACGATTTCAAAGTCACTAACATGTCCTGTTCGGTCATCCACATTGCCGCTGCCGCGGCTGCTGACACCTACTTTCACGCCTGACGTGAGTAGAGTCTTGACCAGCTCACCCATGGGCGTGGGCAGAATCTTGAGTTTGCCGCAACCAGCATTTCCATCCATCCACATGCCTTCAACTGTGTGACACACACGGTCAAGGTTGATCTTGAGATCATCGGGGTGGTCCACTTCACCTAGCACAGAGTGCCCGTCGCGGATTTGCTCGTTGATAGTTTCCACTGCACGACTAATTTCTGTGCGTGGGTAAACTCGCTCATTGGCATTGCGTTTTTCACCTTCGATGCACACGCCTTTGAGATAGAGATTCTTGCCCTTACCACCCGCATCGTCCTCGGTTATGACTTCGATGCGGGCCTGGTTGAACGTGAGGTTCTCTCTGAGGTATCGGGATGACATCCGCTATTAGCCTTTGCGGCCGCCGGGCAAGGGGCTCTTGGTATTCACGCCCGATGCTTGGTTGGTCACTGGTTTGGGAGCGGCTTTCTGATCCTTCATTCCGGTTCCTGCTTTGTTCTGGAAGTCCGTGATCATGTCTTTGGCATCCGGGGCCTTGCGACCTTTTTCTTCCGCAGAGTCTGTTTTCACGGGCTTGCTGGCCATGCCAGCTGCACCGCTGTTGGCGGCGACCACGCTTTTCTTGTTCACAGAACCTTCTTCGCTGGTGGTGGGTTTGGGAGCTGCTTTGAGATCCACACCTTCTTCCATCATGCCAGCTTCAGGCATCATTTCTTCGGTGTCGTCCATCTCGATGGCGTCGCCACCTTCTTCTGCGCCCATGTCATCGCCGTTGCCCATGCTGTCGCCGCCCATCAGCTGTTCAAATTCAGCCATCAGCTCGTCCAGCTTGGTGTCCAGGTCCATGATGTCGTCTTTGGTTGCAGGCTCGCTGCCACCTTCAACATCACCTTTGGCGCCCATTTCAAATTCTTCTTTCTCTTCTTCGCCTTCCATGTTGATATCGCTTTCTTCTTCCATCTCGACATCGTCGATCAGGTCGTCAGCGGCATCACCACCCATGGCACCTTCTTCTACTTCTTCCTCGGCGCCTTCGTCCAGCTCTTCTTCGTCGTGCTTGGCCTCGTCCGGCTCTTCTTCCTCTTTTTTGGCTTCGTCTAGCTCTTCTTCAGCTTCTTCGACCATGAGGTTTTCGTAGATCTGGCGGCTTTTCTCAACAACGATCTCGTGGAACAGCTCACGAGCTTTGGCTTCTTCGTCGTTGATCACGTATTCGATCAATTGTTCAAAACGGTTCATAGGGGGCTACTCCTTGCAGGTAAAGTGTAGTGTTATTTACAAACAGGAGAGAAAAACCGGTGTTTTACCGCGAAAAACCAGGAGTTTTTTAGATAGCAGGGGCGGCCGGGGCCGGTGCGTACTGCTTGCGTATCTTGGACAATTTGTCTTTGTATTCCACGGCCCGCACATCGTTCATACGGCGCAGCTTGTTGAGTTGGCGCAGGGTAAGACGTGTTTTGCGCAGGTCTTTGGCCGTGGTCTGGCTGTTGTCCTGTGACAGATCTTGATAGGCCTGTGGCTGCTGCTGCCAGATTTCAAAAAGGTTCATGGGGTATTTATACGCCTGGGGCTGGAGGTGTGGCCGAGGCCGGTAGTACCCCACCGGGTGCGGCAGCGGCAGCTTCGGGCGCTACACCTGGTTCTGCACCTTCGGGCGGTGTAGCAAATTCCGCTGCTGTGCCTAGGTCGCTTTCGATCCCGCCTGGTGTCACTCCCACGGCGCGCAGCCCGGCCTGGGCCTGGGTAGTCAGCTCGGGTTGATCGCGTTCTTCTGTCCACATTTCTTCGTTGCGCTGGATCTCGGCCTCGCTAAGACCCAGGAAACGCTCCAGCATAAAACGCTTGCTCATGTAGGGCAAAGGTTCCAGCTGCATAAACGAACTGATACGTGCTGCATCCATCTCGCCCTGGCGATAGCTGGCAAAGTTCTGGGGTTCCGTGAACTTGAGATTGAACAGGCTTGAGTCAATGTTGAACCCGCGCCATTTCAGAAACATCTTGAATTCATCGTCCAGAGTCTGCCCCACGATACTCTGCAGACGTTCGCAGTACTGGTTGAAACGATACTCCTGGATCAGGGCCGTGCCTACCTTGCCATCAGTAAAGGCTCGATCTGAGTCGTCAGGACCGGTAGGCAGGTAGCTGGATGGCACACGCAGTCCGCGAGCCATCTTGTTGTTGAAGTATTTGAGGTCGTCAATCTCGCCCAGATTCTGGCCACCCTGCAGCGTGTCTACCGAGCTGCCCCGGCCATCTGCGCTCTGGGGAAAGAAGTAGTCTTCGTTGATGCTGAGCGGATTGTAGCTGGCATCCATCATGTTGGCGCCACCACCTGTAACAGTAGGTATACGGCGCTGATGCATCTCGTTTTTCACACGTTCTACGAACTGCATGGCCAGGTGCGTGGGCATGTTGCCCACGTCAATCTTGAATATCCTGCGCTCGGGAGCGCGGCTCACGCGATAGATCAGCACAGCATCTTCCAGGAGTTCTTTCTGTTTGAACACCTTGTAGATCTGTTCCAGGATCGACCGTCCAAAAGGCCAGAACACATCCAGGCCTTCGTTGAGGCTGAGATGCACCACATGCTTGGCATCGATACAGGTCTCGTTCATGGCCGTCATGAATCGGCTGTTGCCCACGCCACCACCCACGCCACCGTTGGGCATGGTATAGTTGGCCGACCCCGAGATGGTCCCGGTCACAGGATTGGTCATGTAGTCCGTGGTAGTCTTCTGCGCGATCGAGAGGCTCTGGAAGTTGGGATTGATGTCACGCACCACATACTGCTCGGGACGCTTGCCTTCGCTTTCATTCACGATGATGCGCATGACTTTGCTGGAATCTACCCAATACATCTCAAAGGTCTCGGGATCACGCACAAACACCTGATCGCCATACTTGAGAGTGTTGCGGAACAGCTTGAACATGCGCCGGTCCAGCTGGTTCAGCTTGCACCACTGCTGGAGCTGTTTGGTTATGATCTTGACTTCGTTGTCGGTGGGCTGATCCTTGTAGTCAATGTCAAAGGGTGTGCCGTTGTCTTTGTTCAGCTGGGTGCTGAATTCCGCGATGATGTCCAGGCAGGCATTGATCTCGCTGTCCAGATCCATGTTTTCATACTGGTTGTAGCGCTCGATGCGATTGGGATGGCCCGAATACACTTCGGGCAGGCGGCTGGCATAGTTGCGGAAAGTAAAGTCCGAATAACCAGTGCCCTCTTCGTCGCGACCGTAGCCAGGCAACCCAAACTGATTGCGTCCCGATATGGGACTCTGGATTCCGGATGTGTCTGCCACCCGGAAATACTTGCGCCAACCTTTTTTGTCTTCTGCCATGATCAGTTATTTACCGTTAGTTCTGTGCATAGCGAGCAGTTTTCTCGCTGGCCGATGCGGTGCTGCTGCTGCTGCGCTCGATGCGCTCCAGCAGATCCTGGCTCACACGGAAACTGTCCAGGAGCTCTTGCATCACCGAGTTGAGGCTGACCAGGGTCTGTCCCACGGTGCTGTCCGCGGTGATCTCTACCGGAACTGATTCATTCTTGAGAGGTATGATGGCCTCGGTGCCGTGCATGGTGAGATTGGGTTGATAACCCGAACTGGGACCCGACAGTATGGCACCATCGGCTGCGGCCACTTGAGCATGGATGTGTCCCCCTGTGGCTTTTGAACTAGGGAAGTTGTACTCATCTTGAATGTAATTTGCACCCCAAGACTTGAGCAAGTCAGTGATTTGTTTGCCTTCTTCCTTGGTTGGTGGTTTGGCCAGTACAAAATCCATGGCCAAGCCCTTGGTATGCTGGCTACTGGCGGCTTTTTCAATGTGGAACTGATCGTTCAACCCAGTAAACCCTGCAAACCCCGGCAGTTCGGCCTGTACCTTTTGAGCCAGAGTGATCAGGTTGGAACTCACTGTGGCGCCTTCTGCTTGTACATCCTTGGATGCCAATTTGAGTCCCATCTTGGCTAAATCGCTTTGACTCATTTTCTGTTGGGTTCCCGGCGCTGCCGGCGCTGCCGGCGCTGCGGCCCCAGGTGCCCCCGGTTGTCCAGGTGCGGCTGCAGGTGCCCCCGGTTGTCCAGGTGCGGCTGCACCAGGCGTTAGAGATAAACCTTGCTTTTTGGCTTTTTCTTCTACCCCAGTCAGTTGTGATGTTAGCTCTTTAGCACGTTCAAGTGACTGTGCTGCTCTACGCTCGTCGCCCTTCTTGAGCCAGCGTTCTGTGTCATCGTTGGCTTTTTTGATCTTGGCATCCAACGCACGTTTTTCAACTTCGAACGCTCGCTGCTTCATGGCCATCTGTTGAGCTTCTGCTGCCGTGGCTGAAGCAGCATCCACTGCTTGTTTCTGTAATTTTTTCTTTTCTTCTAATATGTCCTGCTCTTTCTTGATCTGTTGGTCAAGCTGAGCTTTGCCTGCCTCGTCGGCCGTGAGCTTCTGTCTCTGGAGATCTAGTATTTTCTTTTCTTGATCTGACACTCCTTGCTTGGCCGCAACCTCTTTGCCATAGGCAGCAGCAGCAGCGGCCGTGGTTTCTTTGGTCTCGGGTGCGGCTTCGGCGGCGCCCGTGCCAATACCAAAGTCCTTGTACAGCTTGTCCGCTACAGCGGCGGCAGCACTACCAAATTTTGTTATCGAGGCTGTGCCCTCTTTGAGAGCAGGAGCCATCTGAGTCTGCATGAACTTGGCATACTCCATGTTGTATTCTTGGAGAACTTTTTGACTCTGTGCTGCTGCTCTAGTGGTGGCATCTTTACCTTTTTCCTTGTCTATCCGGTCTTGATCTATCTTCTGCAGTTCTTTGGCGATGTCAATCCCTTTTCTTTCCTGGGCGGCTCTTGTAACCGCGACGTTAAGACCATATTCCGCACCTATGGCCTGTGTCGATAGAATTTGTTCTTGTATCTTGGGATTGTTCAAGGCAGCGATCAGCTCTGTGCCCAGCTTCTGCCTTTCCACGTCACTTTTGGCGTTCTTGATGGCCTCTGTGAATTTCTGAGAACTTGTGCCCGCGGCGTTGAGAGCAGGTTCCAGCTGTTCCATAAGTTTGACGCTGTCTGCGCTGTTCAAGGTGCCCGTGGCCAATGCACTCAATCCCTGCACCACTGGTGCAAACCCCTTGTCAAGACCAATCATCATCTTGGAAAATTCTTGATAGGATTTGCGCTGTTCTTCTGGCATGAGTAGCAGAGCCGCAGCAGTGGCCTTCTGCTGGTAAATCGCTTCTGCAGCCTCTTCTTGTTCACGTCGCGTAGCACCGGTTAGGGCTGTCAGTGCATTGGTTTCCCTGATATACTCCATCATGGCTTCGCTGCCCAACTTGGTAGCTCTTTCCTGTGTGACGCCCGTGGTTCTCAGTATCTTCATGTAACTGGAAGCATACTCGGGCACCTGCTCCATTGAAATGCCCATGTGTCTTAACTGCATCTCGTTGTCTTTGGTCACGCTGCCCAGTCGTTCCATGATCTTGATACCACCGCTCACACTGCCACCAAGCTGTGCCAGCTCCTTGCCGCTGTCTTTGATCGCATTGACCAAAGGCCCCATCTGTTCCGTGGTGAGATTGAACTTGGCGCCCAGACGAGCCACATCATCCATGCCGCCCACTGCCATGGCACCTGCCTGGCCAAGATCACTGTAGATCTTGTACTGCTTTTCTGCCATGTCACGTGCTGAACTGGCCAGCTTGTTATCCAGCTCGTTTTTCTGTTTGAGCAGGAAGGTACCAATGCCTATGGCCGCGCTGGCGATAAACTTCACTATGGGTCCGCCTGGCAGGAACATGGTCACCATGTCTTTGGCAAACTGGGCGCCGGCGTCAATCATGGCGTTGGTGGTTTCCACCTGTTTGCGCATGACATCGTTGACCGCATTGAGCGCGGTACTCTGCCGGTTGAGCATGTCCACTGTGGCGCCAATGGTCTGCACGTACTTGGCGCCGGCGGTGCCCAGCTGGGCCATGGTCTTGCCAAAGCCTTCAATCACACTGGATGCCTTGGCCATGGCTGTGCGCATGTCGTCGCCCGAAGACACAAACTTGTTTACCAGTTTAGTCTTGAGTTCTTTTTCCCAGTCAAAGGCCAGGCCGCGCCGAGCCTGCTGGTTGCCTTCTTCGAGTGTTTGGAACAAGATCTCCAATTCTCTTGCGACTTCTTCTGCTGTGGCCATGTTTTGTCCCGATAAGTACCTACACTATATTTATAGGTATCCTATGACACCCAAAATCAACCCCAATCCCTTGGCACGCTATTTCCGCAAACCCGCGATCTACATCCGTTTGCCCAGCAACGGCGATTTCTGGGCGCCGGGCACCATCAACATGCCTGAAAATCGCGAGCTGCCCGTTTATCCCATGACCGCAGCCGACGAGATCACCTATCGCACGCCGGACGCCTTGTTCAACGGACAGGCCACGGTGGATGTGGTCCAGAGCTGCCTTCCCAACATCACCAACGCCTGGGGCATGCCCGGGCTGGATCTCTACAGCATACTGATATCCCTGCGCATAGCCAGCTACGGTCACAGCATGGATCTAGACAGCACCTGCCCCAGCTGCAACGAAACCAACCAGTATGGACTGGATCTCCGGGTAGTTTTGGAAAACATAACCAGGCCCGACTACACCCAGACCGCGAAAGTGGACGAAATGGAAGTGGTTTTCCGCCCCATGACCTACAAGGAGCAGACCGAAGTGGCCCTGATGCAGTTTGAAAACAACAAGATGGTAGAGGCCATCAACACTAGCACGGCCAATGACACAGAAAAGGTATCCCAGATCGCGGCCGTGATGCGGCGCCTTACTGATCTACAGCTCAAAACTCTCTTGGTCAGCATAGCCGCGGTACGCATACCCGACATGACCATCACAGACCGGAATCACATCGAAGAGTGGCTGAAGAAATGCGATCTCAATGTGTTTGCCACCCTGCGAGAACACCTTATGAAGTTCAAAGGTGTAAGCGACCCCAAACCCATATCCATCGTCTGTCGAGGCTGCCAGCATCAATATGAACAGGCCCTGGAGTTTGATCAGACAAATTTTTTCGTGCAAGCCTCCTGATTCGCAGCAGGGAGCAGATCGAACAGCTCTTGGAAAAATTTGATCAGGAGGCCAAAGACGTTCGTGCATCATGTTTGCGAATGAGTTGGCACATGCGCGGCGGAGCCAGCTATGAAGATATCATGCTCATGAGTTGGCAAGAGCGAGCCACGATCAACGATCTAATAAAAGAGCACATGGAAACTACCAACAAGACCCGATTGCCCTACTTCTAATGGACTTTGAACAGGCACGCCAGGACATAACACAGTGGATCGTTAGCTTTGTGGAAAAGCCCACGCCCCTGCTGTCGGGCTGGCCGCCCTGTCCCTATGCCCGGCAGGCCCGGCTGCAAAATCGCATTGACATACGAGAAGGTCTCCGGGATCCGCTGGAACTGAGCGCGGTGCACATGCAGGATCTGGATGTGATCGCCTATGTGTACGATCCCGATCAATTTACCGCAGACGCATTCAATCAGGCAGTGGATCAGCTGAACCAGGCCTATCTGGTGCCGCGCAACATGATCGCCCTGGCAGATCATCCCGGTGATCCGGAAGTGGTCAATGGTGTGTGCATGAACCAGGGCACCTGGGCCATCGTGTTCCTGCAGGATCTTGACAAGCTGAACACAGCGGCCGGGCAGCTGGCGGCCAAGGGATTCTATCACGGCTGGAGCGAGGACTATTTGCACCAGCTGTTTGCCAATCGGCAGGATCCCAGATGACCTATCAGTTTGCCCGCATCGATCTAGAGCAGACCAGCTACAGCGATGATCTGGTAGAATGGCAGTGGATCCAGGAACGCGACTCAGCTACCATCCAGCGGCTGCAGGAGATCTATCGTACCTACTGTATCTACAAACATTTTGCGTCCGTGATGCCCATGTTTGCCAGCAGATTCCAGGATCCCATGGCCGACGTGATCGGCTACTACGACCGTGGTGAGCTGGTGGCCTGGAGCCTGATACGACGCTTTGATCACAAGAACGCGCTGTGCGATCAGTTTGCCTGGACCTATCACAGACCACGCACGAGGCTGGGCATAGAGACCATGAAGACCGAATGTGCAATCTACCGCGAACGCGGTTTCCGCTATCTCTATCTGGAACAGGCACACCTGTACAAGAGCGAGATAGACGGCTTTGAAATACTGGGACCAATGACATGAGCGACTTATACACTATATGGGCAAACAAAGACGGCGATATTAGCGATATTGACTGGGTCAACAACATGCGTGGATTTTTACAACACCTTGTTGATGAAGGGAAAATGTTATCCTTTCGCATAACCCGATGTAAGATGGGTTTTAGAAGCGTAGCCGACATGCCCGAGTGGTTCATAATCATGGAGTTCCGAGACATGGCCCAAATTGACCAGGCATTCCGTCGTGTAGCTCCACTCAAAGGAGAGCTCGAGGATAAACACCGCAGCTTCAATCAGTTTGTAGCCGGGGATATCCAACATGCTCTGTGGAGGGATTATCCAGATGTGTTTGAAGATTGAACGTTATCCACAATTCATCCAGGATGATCAGCTTCAAAGTATGTACAAGGAATTGCATTCCGGTTCACAGTGGACTTGGCGTCAACGATTTTGGCGCTATTATCTAGTAGATGGATTGAGCAATTATCAGGAGCATGATCCCGGCAGCTGGTATCATTACCAGTATAAAGCCATGTCTTCCATGTCGCCATTATGGCAAACACTGTTTGACCGGGTCAGCACCTTAGCAGGTCCAGGTTGGGTTTTGATGCGATATGCGTTAACTGGACAGACTCAGAATCAATTTCCCCAGCTGCATCGAGATGTATCACCAGATCTGACTGGAAACTTTCGTAGCTATTTGTTTTATCTCAATGATCAATGGGAGTTAGATTGGGGAGGTGCCACAGAGTTTGTTGAGCAAGGTCAGGTTGTGCACAGAGAATGGCCAGAGCCAGGTAAAATGGTACAGTTTGATAGTCAAATGTTGCACATTGGATTGCCTCCCAGTAAACCAGATGTATTACGTATAACTCTGGTCATACATGGTCAATTGATTGTATAGAGACTGGCTACGCCAGTCTGTTGATTTCGCTTGCGCTCATCAACAGCATTGGTCGAGCAGAGCGAAGAAACTAGTATCATCTAGACCAAGCGGTCACACTTAGCCCGTTGCCGGGCCAAGAGTGAGCATCATCTGAGCCTCACAGTCACACAGCGTTAGGGCATTGCAGAGGCGGTCGTCCGGTACCTCGAGCCCTGTCTTATCACGACGGCGGGCGTATGCACATACGCTATCATGCGCATAGCCGTGGGGTTTTTCTCCCCTCATTTGGCCTTTATAGTCTTTTCAAACAACCAAGCCGCGGCATTTTGCGACCTTCGTCCTGTCAAGGATAGTGGTTGAGTGCTCCTGCGGCGGAGTCTATGGTCCCGGCGACTCTGAGAGCCCCGTTGTCTTCAGCGCACGAAATTGGCCTGCGCTAGCCTTGACCGCTGAGTTTGCCTCGGATATGACTGCCGTGCACACGGACCTGTATATGGCCGTTGTACCATGCGTCACTCTCTAATACTTGCCTGATGAATTGTTCACGCGCTTCAATATAGCTGCATTGGGCTCGGCTTTGACAAAAGTATAGGATTTCTCTGGAGAATTGATCGCTGCCTAGTGATTGTACATCCCGAGTCAGTTCTGGACTGGATCCATAGTAATCGCGCCAGTCCGATTCTACCTGGGTTCTGATCTTGCGTTTGCGTCGGTTGCCGTTCTTGAACTTGACTACACGCTGCCGGGTTTTGCGGAATTTTGCCAGTTTTTTGCCGATATATTTGCGCTGTGATTGTAGATTGGTTATGATGTAGACGAATCCTGCACAGTCTTCAGGTAGCTGCTCTATGGGGTTGCCTTGATATGTCCATGTCATAACGACATGTAATTAGTTCTAGTCGATGAATCATGCGATTTTATCCTGGTCCAGCGCGATGTTTTTTTGCCACTGGTCCAAAAACACTGTTCTATCATGGGTTTTGCCGCAGGAGTTCAGGCACACCGGATTGGGTTGTGGGCCGGTCCAACTCTGTTGTATTTCATCCCAGTTGGGAGGCAGTCCCAGTGCACTGGCTAGAAAACAACAGGGCCACAGGTGTCCACGAGAATCTATATAAACACTTTGCTCGTCCAGGGCATGGCACTGTATGCTGGTGCTCTGCGGCACCGGCCGGGTCCAACCCACAGGATATTGCAGAGGATCACGCAGCGGGCGTCTGGAGACCTTGGCGCGGAACCAGCCAAACCCCATGTGTTTGGCCAGTTGTTCGCACTGATCTACCTGGTGTTGATTGTGTTGGTAAACCAACATGTCCCATTGTGCATTGCCTCCCGCCGAAATAAACGTCTCCACGTTGGCCATCAATCGTCCCCAATCCACACCGCGTCGATAAATGTGATTGGTATCTGCCAGCCCGTCAATGCTAAAGACCACATAGTCTCTGGCACGATTTATCAAACCAGCAAGTTCTCTCCACCAGGCTTGATCTCTCAGTCCACCGTTGGTGTTCATCCCCAGGGTGATACCGGGGTTGATGTCGCGGAATGCACGATATATGTCAATGGTATAACGACCAGCAGCGGGATCACCATAGTCTCCGCACATGAACATTTTATCTAGTGCTGCGATACGATCGTGACCAAACACTGTCAAGATTTGATCCATGCCAACATGATGCTGTTGTGTGGGGTCAAAGTCAGTGTTGGTTTCTCGGGCGCATAGCGGGCACCGCGCCTGGCACACATCTGTTGGTTCAACATGCAGAACTTTTATTTCACGCAATGTCGACATCGGTGTTGTAGCTGGTAAAGCCATTCTCTTTGACTACACGTAGTATGTTCTCCACGCGCCCGGCCAGTTCGTCCCTGTGGCTGACCAGCCAGATTGATTTACTGCGTTCGCGGCTCATTTTCTTCAGCAGAGCCAGGCTGTTTTCCACACCCTGGGCGTCCATGCCCGAATCCACTAGTTCGTCTATGAACAGCACATTGATGGCACTGTACAGGCTCTCCCAAACATCCCGGAAAGCCCAACTCATCGACAGTATCAGGCGATTGCGCTCGCCCCTGCTGAGATTGTCAAAGTCCAGGTCCCGACCCAGTTCTGTGATCTCCACTGAGAGATCGTTTTGGAACACCACCTGATGCGGCAGCCCAATACGATCCAGATACCAGGTCAGCCGGCTGTTGAGATAGCTGAGGTTCTGTTCAATGATCTTCTTGCGTATGAACGAATCCTTGTTGGTCAGGAGCTTGAGCAGGAACTCCTGGTGCTCCTGCAGTCTAGTGAGCTGATTCATGACGTCATAGGTCACGGTCTGGAGAGCCTGATCCTGCATGTCCTGGATCTGTTCACCGTAGGGATCGGTTTCGCCCTGCCGGGTGATCAGATCGCGACGTAGATTGTCTAGACTGTTCTTGTGGTCCAGGGCCTGCTCAAGATTGTCGTAGAAAACCTGAGGTGCGGCTCCTAGCTCGCCAAGATCGTCCAGCTCGTTCTGATGTTCTTCACGCTGGGTGCTGTTGCTCAGTAACTGCAGGGCGATCTCCTGGAGAGCCTGGCGCTTTTCAATCAGTATCTCGTCCTGTTTGGAATCATGTATATCTTGTCCACAGGCGTGGCAACGATGGCTTTCCAGGGCCTCGATGTCGCGAGTGAGTTTTTCCTGGTCTCGAACCAGTTTGGTATCCTCGGTGTCAATCTGTCGGATCCATTTGCGATGCTCGTCGATCTGTTTGCTGGTAATGTGATAGGCTTCCAGGTCACGGTGCGCCTGCACTTCAACTTCGATGTCGATGTGCTCTAGACTCTGCACAGCCGTGGCCAGCTGATCGCAGTCCTCTTGCTGTTTCTTGATCCACAGGCTCTGGCGTTTTTTGAGACTTTCGATCTGTTCTTCGATCCGCCGGTTGGCTTCCTGGATGGCCCGGATGCGCATCTCTTCCTGGCCGATGGCATCCCGGGTAGCACGATTGAGTTCTTTCACACGCTCGGCACGTTCACTCAAGAGAGTGATACCCAAGAGCTGCTCAATGATCACTCGCTGATCATTGGTCTTGAGGGCCAGGAACGGTTCGGTATAGGTATTCAGTGCCAGCACATGCCGGAACATGTCGTGGCTCAAACCCAGGGTTCTTTCTATGGCCTCCTGGGTTTCTCTACTGTCACCCTGGCTATTGTCGTCGGCATTTTGTTCTTCGCTGTTGACATAGAATTTGAGCAGATTGGGCTTGCGACCCCGTTCCACGCGGTATTCAACGCCATTGACCGCGAACTCCAGGCTGACCAGCATGTTTCGGCCGTTGGTCTTGTTTATGAGATTGTCACGCTTGATGTTGGTCAGGGCCTGGCCATACAGGGCATAACTGAGAGCATTGATGATGGTGGTCTTGCCAGTACCATTGCGCGAGCCATCCCCACCCAGATCCAGATTTTCTCCTAGCACAAGGGTAAGGTCTCTACGATCAAAGTTGATGGCCTGGGTGGCATTGCCCACCGACATGAAGTTTTTGACTGTGAGGTCGCGTATGTGTATCATTGATTCAAGATCCAATCTGCGCATGCCTGATGTCCATCAGCTAGCAGATGTCCAGTGGCACCCACTGCATATTGTTTTTTTAACTGCATCAACCAACGATCGGGCCACCCCAAGAACTGAGTCTGGTCGATTTTTCGTACCAGCTGCATAATTTCTCCGTGCTCGTCAGCCAACTGCTGATTATCCATGAGATCGAAACACACAAGGTCGCGAATTGAATCATTGAACTGATTCCGGGGCACACACCATCTGGTCACAAGGTTGTCCACAGCATTCAACATTGTATAGCATTTACCGTGGGAGACCAAGATGCTTTGAAGGCAGAGTATCTGCTGTAACCATAACTTGAATGCATACAGTTCATTATGGTACAGGGCATAATGTATGCGACCATAGGTCAGGAAATCGTGATCGTTGCCATACAGAGAATGCCGTAGTCCCGGATTATAGTTCACGTCATGATTGTTGTCAGAACGGTATCGTGTGAATCTAGACGTATAGGTCCAAGCTATGTAGAAATAATCAAACTGATCGATGTGCTTGATAACACGGTACAGGATGCGCTCGTTGGTACCACCAGGTACAGCATCGTTTACAAACTGATATCCTAAACGCCTGGATAAGATTGCAGGCCAGGCCTGGTTGATCGGATCTTCGAGATCGTCGCCGTAAGTATGGCTACACCCAACGAAGTAAGCTCTCATAGGGTCTGATAGATCTCCAAGAGCAGACGGGGGTCATAGAATTCGCTTTCGATCTTGGTAATCTGATCGGTCACGATCTGGTCCACGCTTTCAAACCTCACTTCACCGGGCGCCAGGTCCTCTTCTAGAGCAGAACGTTTGTTGGGTATCAAGGCCATCTCGCGGAGACCGTATTGTTGTATGAACGTTTCGCGTATGAAGTTGGCTTCTTCGTAGCTGATTTCAATATCCAGCTGCACCCGCACATGCATGTTGGGTCCCAGGATGGCAGCAGCATTGTCTATGACATGGCTGAGATTCCACACGTTGTAGAGCGGCTGTTCCGGCCAGGCACGGAACTGCGGTTCCTGCCCCCATTCCAGGATCATGCAACCGCGCTGATCATCACCGGCGTCCGCGTAGTTGTGTGGGAACGCATTGCCGATATAGTGTATGTTCCGGCTGTGCTGTCTAAGGTGGAAGTGTCCGGAGAACACCCGATCAAAGCCACCAAAATGATCGCTCCGGATCTCACCGGTATCGGGCATTTCCACCATGGCGTTCATCTTGAAGTGTGGCAGTTCAAAGTGTCCAAACATGTATTTGCTAGACATTTTGGAGATTTTTTTGTGGTCGTCGCCCACCAGCCAGGGTGCTATGATCACATCGCCTTGCTCAAACCAGTCGTTGCAGATCTGGATGTTGGGTATGTGCCGGGCCCAGGCAGCACCGTGGATGTCGCGTCGGTCTCGGTAGTAGAGATCGTGATTGCCGGGTATGAAATAAAAGCGATCAAAGGCCCGACTCAACTTTTCCAGTGCGCCCAGACTGAAGTCCAGGGTGTGGAGATTGATAGCGGCCCGTTGATGGTGCCAGTCGCCCAGGAACATTCCGGTTTCACAACCATGCGCCCGGCCGGTCTCGATTACCCAGTCCACGAAACGGGCGCAATCTTGGTTGTGCAGCAGGCTGTTGCTCTTGAGGCCAAAGTGTATGTCCGTGAACACGATGGCCTTGCGGAATAGATTTGTCATCCCAACAGTTTACTGGTCATCCGAGGAAATTGCAACAGTGACCGGCTTGGTCTGGCTATATTGACGTGTCCAAGAAGGGTTGAGTCCATTGATCTCCAGGATGTCATCTCGGATGTTCTGCATCTTTTTTTCGATATTGAGCACCCGGGTGAATGAGTTGGTAATGGCCGCGGTGTAGTAGGCGAACGGATTGGAGCTCTTGCTTTCGTCAAACTGCAGGCCGATCTGCGATAGCTGTAGCAGGGCCTGGCCGCGCATCTCTTCATTGTAGGTATTGCCTGTGAGATATACCTTGCCGTTGCGGCGTGCCATGAAGCAACCATGCAGGGTCTCCGGACACCATACTGAACCTTGATAGGCCTCGGTGGGTTGATTGGGATGCGTGAGTTTGCCCAGCCCCACGTGCTGTCGGCCATTGTCATGACCGCCGTGCTGATCCATGGATTCCATCTTGGTGGTATGCCGGGCAAAACGATTCACGATGTAGTAGGCCACAGGCTTGCCAAAGCTGCGATGGGTGCCATGATGGGCATTGGTTTTGTGCCCGGACATGGTACACAGGGCCTGGAATAGATCTGTATGCACAGGATCTTTTTGCACATAACTCCAGCCCGATCCGCGACGCCAACCATCGCCATCGATCATGGTCTGTATCAAAAGCTCTCTCTGATCCGCGGTGAGATCCAGGATCAGACCCATGGTGAGATTTTTCTCCGGCAATATCTCTGCGATCCTGCGGCTGGCCGGTCGGTCCAGGCGGAAACAGATGTTGCCTCGCCGTAGAGATTCAGCGAAACCAAATCCCAGATCTTGCAGGCATCTGCGTATGCGATCGGCCTTGGCTCCGGGATTCTGGTAGATGCTGACAGTGTGTTTTTTGGGCTGATAGTTGCCCTCGGTCACTACCCAGCCCAGCAGTTCCACCATGGCGTTTGGATAGCGGGCGTCATGCTTGGTGGGCACGCCGTCAGCCATCATGATAATGCGATCGGTCTGCAGCAGGTATTCCACCGGAACCAGGCCACGTGCAGTGACCATCCTGTGCCCGGGAGTGATCAAGGCATCCACACCGCGATTGGTCAAGCGATGCATGGCCCCGTGGTAATGGCTGCGATACACGGATTTGATGTGGGACCAGCACAGGGTGGATCCGTCGTAGGACAAGATGCGATCATCAGTGGTGATGTCCGCACCAGATACCCAGCCGCGGTCAGTGAGTGCCTGGGTGTGTTCGTCCACGCAGTAGCCACGCCAGTTCGATCGGGTGGCATAGCGCTCACACAGTTTCATGAACATCATGGCCAGCTTGCGGGTCATGGCGCCGTGCTCGCGACAGAACTCGCCGCGCTCCAGATCGCCCTGCCAGTGACTCTTGCCCACGATGTAGGGAATCTTGTGTTCATTGACGCGATAGTGGAAGAAAGGCGGAAAATTCACACGCACATGAGTGGGATCCTGCATGCCGGTTTCCACCACTGGATCTATGATTTCACTGGGCGTCTCCACTTCTTCCAGCACCAGGATGTCTTCCAGGCGGCGTTTTTTACCGGCTGTTTTGCGCGGTTTTTTGGGAGCCATGGGTATGTGTTCCCAGGTCATCACGCGGAACACCAGATCGGTGTTGGCGATCTTCTTTTCCGATACTTCCGTGCCAGTTTCTTTGGTCAGGCGCTCAGCCCTGTTGCGTCGAGCTTCGGCTATGGTACGCTGGTTGATCTTGCCCACATGCGGCAGTATGATATCATACTGATGATCGCGCTGGGGATCTGTGTATGAGCAGTAGGTGTTTTTGCTAAAGTGTATTTCTTTGAGAATGTCTCGGTTGTTGAGATAGTTGGTTTTTTGTGGCGTCACTCCTTGTTCCTCCAGGATAGATACTTAGTATAGCACAGTCTGTGCGGTTGTCAACCTGGATCACAAAACCCAACAAAATTCCACGGTAAATACTGGCATGGCATACAATCTTGAAACCGCTCTAGCAATTGACCAGCTGTTACAGCAGGGCATTCCCCTGGCTGTGGCATTTGATCAGCTGGGCATACCCCAGGATCAACGGGCTAGTTACCAGCTAGGCGAGGGCACCTTTGTAGTGCCCGCAGTCAACGAACCCTTTGCTACCAACATACCACAACCCGATCCTCTAGCCGAAGCTGCCGCTGCATTGGCACAGGCATTTGCACCCACGCCAGTGAGTGAATCCGAAGCGGAGTTGCAGGCCAGAGAAGATGCGCGTGAATTTGCACCCACGCCAGTGAGTGAATCCGAAGCGGAGTTGCAGGCCAGAGAAGATGCGCGTGAAGCTGCATTGGCACAGGCATTTGCACCCACGCCAGTGAGTGAATCCGAAGCGGAGTTGCAGGCCAGAGAAGATGCGCGTGAAGCTGCATTGGCACAGGCATTTGCACCCACGCCAGTGAGTGAATCCGAAGCG
>SXGQ01793760.1_pt1 | contig 26978 bp, 21 predicted proteins | sample 3178371 | NCBI WGS metagenome assembly SXGQ01 (sample SAMN11356859, study PRJNA531348) | freshwater metagenome | isolation source: freshwater sample F1-20 | place: China: Fuxian Lake, Yuxi | collected 2017-12-25 | reverse complement strand
CCCAGATATTCCCTCATCTGCTGATCGTAGATTTCCTGATCACGGTCGCGGGAGAAATCTAGGCGCATCTCATTGATGACCTTTGTTCCCTGACCAATCCAATCTTTCCATGTCTCCGCGGAGATGTTCTCGAAAATCCAATCTCCAACTGGTCCTCGCATCGGTGAGGATGTCATCTTTGTTCCGGGTCGACCCGTGCGTCGACAGACAAATGTGCCAGATGAACGAAGCGCTTCTGCCGCTGCATTCACCGCGCGCGTGACGGTCGGCGGCGTGCGTCCGATCGAGACCAACAATTGTCCGATCGCTTGCTCGACCATTCGATCGCCCCGCTCTGCGGCAGCTACATACCCCCGATTGAGAATGTCCACGGACTTGTCGGCCCAGCCCGCGCCGATCATCGCCTGCCCGCATAACTGATATGCCTTGCTCATTCCTGGGCTGAGTTCGATGACTTTTTCGAGACTTTGCGCTGCTTCTGCGTGCCTTCCTGCTTGGAGATAGGCGTTGCCCAAGCTGAAATGCGCCATTTCATTGGTTGGGTCTGCCGCGGTCATCTTCTCAAACTGGGCGATTCGTTCTGGAGTGCTCATGTTGGACGATCATAGATGTGTTACAAGTATGTCTGTGGGAGTTCCCCAACTATTACTGACGAAGCTTGCCGGCATCGACCTGCGCAATCCAGTCATCGCAGCTGCAGGAACCTGTGGTTATGTCGATGAGCTTGCGGATATGTTCGACCTGAGCGAGATTGGTGCCGTCACAACCAAGAGCATCACCCGTGAAGTTCGTGAAGGAAATGCGCCGTGGCGAATCATCCCAACCCGCGCGGGGATGTTGAATGCGATTGGTCTCGCCAATAAAGGGATCGATCGATTTCTTGTCGAAGAAGTTCCGCGCGTTCGTGGATGCAAAGCGGTGGTCATCGCATCTCTGGCTGGTCACACAATCGATGACTATGTTGCAGTTGCGGGCGCACTGGATGCATCGCAAGAATTTCGCGCGATTGAAGTGAATGTCTCTTGCCCAAACACAAGCACTGGTCGACATTTCGGCGCGGATCCATCGACACTTCGCGAAGTTCTCACCGCAGTGCGTGGAGCTCTATCGAATGCAAAGTTGTTCGTGAAACTTGCTCCTGACATGGCCGACCCAATTGCGATGTCCGCGACTGCAATCGAATGTGGGGCAAACGCGCTTGTTTTGTGCAACACGATGCCAGCAATGGCAATCGATGTGCACACTCGAAAGCCCAGACTATCTCGTGGAAAAGGCGGTCTTTCTGGTCCAGCGGTTCATCCGATTGTTGTAAGGATCGTGCACGATGTCTACGCCGCCGTTGCACGAGATGCGGGCGTGCCGATCATCGGGCTTGGTGGAGTGATGTCGTGGGAAGATGGTGCTGAACTGATCTTGGCGGGAGCTACTGCGGTTGGAATGGGCACCGCGCTTTTCGTCGATCCAAAATCGCCGCGCAGAGTCGTTCGCGGTCTTGACAAGTGGGCTTGCGATCAAGGAGTGACTCAGATTTCGCAACTTGTTGGACAAGTCGCATCGTGAGCGAGCAGTGGTCTGCTCGAATGCGTGAGAGATTCGATCAAATTGTCGAGTCTGTTCTCGCCGAACTTCCCAAGTCGATCCATGCGCTGCTGGAAGAATCTCCGCTGATTGTCGAGGATTTTCCATCCGACGATTTCATGCGCTCACTCGATATGGATCCGCTGAATGAGGACCTTTGTGGACTGCATAGCGGCAGCGCAATCACCGAGCGAAGTGTCAGCGCATCTGGCGAATTGCCAGAGACTATTCAGATTTTTCGCAGAGGAATTCTGGATGCAGCGGGGGGATGGGATGCAACGACCGACGAAGATGGCGAGCCTATGGGCGGCAAGTCAGCAGTCGAGCGCGAAATCCGTATCACAATTCTTCACGAGATTGGGCATCACTTTGGACTTTCCGAAGATGACTTGGACCGATTGGGTTATGGATGAAATCGCGGATAGAAACTGCGCATGCGTGATACTGTTCGTGCTATGTAACGAATTCTGATTCACGCGGGAACTCTCGCTTCATTTTTATTCGCGAGTTTCGCATTCGCATTCAATTCGGATGCAAACGCGCAGAAAACCCCCGCACCAGAAATCGAACTTCGTCATCAAGGACTTCACGGATGTATCGCCAGCCGATGCGAAAGTCGCCGATCGAGTTTCGATATGGAGCGGGTTTCTATTGCGCAGTCTGGCAACTTGTTGCGCAGCCCATCTCGGATTTCTAGATCGGGCTCTGGAACCGTACTGTGCAGAACCTCTCGCAGGATCGTGGGCGAGGCCAGACCCAAGCGCTGGACCATTCACTGCGAAACTTGTGGATGGATCACTTGTGACATATTCGTGGTATCGATTCATCGACCAGCCTGTTTTTGGTCAATTTGCATAGAGCGTTGCTGATCGCGAGGCGCTCCAATCACTCATCGAACGGATGCATCACGAATGACCAGTCGATGGCGAGTATCTCGCGCTACCGCGCGGTGCCTCTAGTGAAGCAAGCAATACATCGCTTGCATCTTTCGACGCGAATCTTGTCGTCACGCCGCCAAAGGGTATGGAATTAGGCTATGTGCCAATCATCATTGGGCAGGAATTGGCGCCATTTTCGATCAAGGCGAGGACGAAAAAATTTTATGGGCGATCAAATTTCCGTATCAACCAACTGCGGTACTGACTTGAGCGAGATACAGAATGCGGTGACACGATGTGCAGGTCACGGAAAGATTTGGATTGGAGGCCAATGAGGCGTATTTTTCCACAGGAAGTTCCATATTGCACGCAGCGCAGGAGTATTCGCGCCGTCGCGCATCAACTGCGACAAGTTCTGCCATCGCTTCGCCGTCGTACAGATCAGCCGCTCGATTGAAAATGTCCAAGTCGCGCTGTGGGATTTTCGAGGCCGCAACAGTGCGCTCGCGATCGAGTTCTCCCAAACGAGTTCCTACTTCTGCGCGACATGTGTTCAATTCTGCTTTGCCTGCATCACGAACATTCACTCGTTCTGTTGTGAGACGTTCGAGTTCAAGCAACTTTATCTGCAGGTCGTCAGCCTTCTGAATCTGATCAATGGTCAGTTCGTCGATTTCATCACGCTGAGTCTGGAGCAACTTGAGTTCGTTCAACACCGCGGCGTATTGCTTTGGATTTGTGCTGGTATTCAACTGATTTCGCAGAGTGTCAATTCGCGCCTTGACCGATCCGCTTTCCGCTTCGTGATTCACGCCGGTCGCTTGGTGCTGACGAATCTGGCTCTTGGTCTCTTCCATTCGCCCGTTCAAGAGCAGTCGTTGTTTTTCCTGAAGGGCAACATAATGCTCGGCAGAATCGAGTCGACTTCGCAGCGCGCGAACTTGGCTGTCGACTTGATGAAGGCTGACGAGATCTGCGATGAGAGTCATTAGATTTTTAGTTTAGCAGACCTTCGCCGTGTCACCAAAGGATCGATGGATTCACCAGCGATCAGTTTGCCAGCAACCACCACGCCAAGGGACCCGCGAGCAATAATGAGTCGAAAACATCGTATAAACCGCCCATACCAGGCAAGATGGTTCCGGAGTCTTTCACGCCAGCGCCTCGTTTCAGCAGGCTTTCGAAAAGGTCCCCGCCTGTGCCGACGATTCCCAATAGAACCGCAACAAAGGCACCATAGCCGATCGAAACGGGATCGACATAGGCGTTGATTGCTGCATCCGAAGAGCTGAGTGCAGCCAGTCCCGCACCAACAAGCGCGGAAAGGACCACGCCGCCAAAGAAACCTTCCCAAGATTTTCCAGGACTCAGCCACGGGATCATCTTGTGACGGCCGATAGACATACCAGTGAAATATGCGCCAATATCCGCGCTCTTTACGCATAAAATCGCCCCCGCCAAAGTCCACGCATCTCGATCGTGTCGCAGGAGAATCCAGAATCCAAGTGGCACGCCGACGGCGGCATAGGCCAAGAGAACGCCGCCAACCAAACTGGCAAAGCCAGTCGTCACCCGAGTGCGAGCATGGCCGATCGCACACGCAATCACCAGAAAAAATGGTCCCGTCATGACCACTGGCATCACAAGATGTTTCGGCAGTGCATCTCCAAGAACGCCAATGCTTGCAATTCCTAAAAATATAGCCAAGAAATAGAGGAGTGCGTTCTTGCGATCTTCCTTGGGATGCATCAGTCGTGAAAATTCACCAGCAAGAATTGGTGCGAATGCAAAAAGACTCAAGAAAACAAATATCGCACCAGGTCCAAGGCGCATGAACCCAATCCACATTATTGGAGTGGAAGAATCGAGGAGAGCAATGCCTGCAAGTCCCGCAATCAAGAGACTTCCAACTATCAAGCGCGTTCGCAACATAAAGCCAAGTCTAGGAAAAAAACACAAAGTTTGAATATCTCTCAAAAAATTATCCAAATGATGAACTCGGAATTCGAGTCGTGTCTAATATCAGGAAATGTCCTCAATTGCCAACATATCGTCTCGCGCGAAAAAAAAACGCACTGCACCTTCCCGCACTTCTGCGCCTTCACTCGCTGATCGAGCGATTTGGAATGGAGTTCGCTCGGTCCGAAGGATGGAAATTCTCGAATCGATCAGAGCAAACGGGCCTTTGACTGTTCCTGATTTGAGCGAGTTGTTCAAGCAAGAAAGTACTGGTCTTTACTATCACATCCGACTGCTTCAAGTTGCGGGCTTGATTCAGACTATCGGCAAAGATGGTCGTGAATCATTTGTTGCAACTCAGCCAACAGTTCGATTGAAACTTAATTTGAAAAATCCCAAAGAATCGAAACGCCTTCGCAAGATCGTTGATGGATTTGTTGCCACGAGTCAGGAAACATTCGCGGCAGATTCTTCCGCAAGTGGAAGCGGCCAACTTCTTCGAGCCCTGCGCTGGGAGAATCTCGAGGCATCGGAAGTCACAAAAATCAAGGCATTACAGCAGCAAATAATGAATATTCTTGATGTCGCCAAGACTCGTCGCCAAAGCGCCAAGAAAGCTTCCCAGACAAAGGCGAATTGGCATGTCGGATCTTTCATTCAGCCTGCATGCCTTGGTCAATTTCCAGTCACATCAATAGATTGCGTTACGATGGGTTGATGAAGAGCGTTCGAAAACTTCGGGCATCAGTTTGAACGCCTTTCATAGAGCATTCAATCCTGCGCATCCCGTCGCGGTTGCGACTGCGACTGTTTGTGCTCTCTTACTCGTTTGGGATATTTATACAGTTGTGACTTTTTCAGTTGATGGCGGACCGTGGGACTCACTTGATGATCCCGTCGGCACATTGTCAACGATGAACGAGTTTGAAGCGCGAGTGATGCATGATGAGTTTCTTGTTTCGCTCGATTCGGCATCAACACCAGACTTCGCGCAAAGTTCCCAGTATGCGCTGCAGGATTGGAATAATTTACGGGATGAAGGAATAGAAATCGGAGCGATTGATGTTGGATATGAATTGGATATGCGCCGCGATGAAGCCGTCGCGTACTTCGCTCCTGATACGCAAGTCGAACCGCTTCCGACTATCAGTCGTGTGGCATTGATTGTCGCATCAGTTGCAACACTTTCAACCATGTTGTTTTCTCTCGGTTGGCTTGGAGTCATTCTCTGGAAGCGCAGGCGACATGCAGACGCTGGATTGGTTTCGACTCTTTCTATGCCGATTGCAGGTGCGTGGTATGGCATCATTGTATTTCTCTATGCGTTCATCGCCCTTGATGTGGTGGTGTGGTCGACTTATTTTTTACCGATTTCGCAAGCATTCCTTGAAACAGTCGGTGCGTTTGTGATGGTTCTTGCAATCCCGATGGTGGCTTGCGTTGCATGGTTGCTTTGCGCACGGCCGAACCATTTGTTCTTGGAGGCATTTGGAATTGGTTCGCGGCTTGCACAGATGAACCTCCGTGGAACTTTGGCGATGATTGTCGCGATCATCGGTCTTGATGGCATCGTCTTGTCTCTTCTGTCGTATGTACTGCCCCAAAGTTCGCAGGAAAATATCTGGTGGGAATCTCTTGACGAGAAACTTATGTTTGGCTCTCCCTCGTCTGCGATTCTGACCTCGCTTGATGCGGTCGTTGGTGCGCCAGTCGTCGAAGAAATCATTTTCCGCGGTCTCTTGTTTGGCGCTCTCGTTGGCAAGTGGGGTTTCTGGCCAGCGGCGCTTTGTTCATCCTTGGTCTTCGCATCCGTCCACGGATATGAATTAGAAGGGACGATTTCAGTCCTCACGACTGGAACATTCCTCTGTTGGCTCTATGTACGCACTGGTCGATTGTGGGCGCCGATCTTGGCGCACGCTCTCTTGAATGCCATTGTGGTTCTGCCACAGTTCGCGATCCGAGAAGTCGCACTTTCCCAACGACTATTCCTCTAGCAGAATTAAGCGCAAGGTCCCCAAGCACTGAGCATTGTTGTTAAATCCGGCCCAGAGACAATTCCATCGCCATTCAAGTCGCCCGCGCCGCCGCCGCCCCAATTGCTCAGGATCACGCTGAGATCCGAACCGCCAACAAATCTGTCGCCATCAAAATCCGCTGGACAGGGCGGTACGGTTGGTCCAAGTTCAGCGATGCCGATGTGCGCATATGAAGAGCCAGCAAGATTCAGATCATTCCATTTGCCATTACTTCCAAGCAATTCAGCATAATCCTCGACTCCACCAGAATTATTCGGCTCGCCGGCATTCCAATTAGTGAATGCAACTGCTTCGCCGCTCGACCATACGAATGTTCCTTCGCTTGCTTCGTCATTCAAGCCAATCCAGCAGCGCCGATCAATGCCGCCGATATTTCCAAAGTTCTGATGGATCCATTCGCTTTCGGCAAGATCGCTGATGGTCACCAAATGTCCGCCTGCGGAGACGGCAGTTGCTTCGGCTGCTGCCCAAGATGTCGTTGTGAATGCAACATAACGATGATTGTTTGCAGGGTTCGTCGCATCGAGCAACCATCCTGAACCGATGGTCATGTTTCCGGTTCCAGTTCCTGTTGCTGCGTACGCTCCAACGCGAATTCCATATGAATGACCAGCTTGCGAGTTGAAGGTGACCGTCGCACCTGCCCCGCACGTGTCGTCATTGCATGCGATGACAAGAGCGGGATTTGGGCAAGGAGAGCAATCGCTATAGACCGCAAGTTTATTATCAAAGCTTGATCCGCATAGATCGATTTTCACGAAGTCGGTGGATGGAGCAGTCCAGCAATACCAGATGTCGTTATAGATTTGACTTGTGTTGAAAAAGAGGCACGACGGCGCAGCGATGCCATCGGTCGTCGATGAAACCGTGGAGTATGCGGTGACGCCATATCCAGAAATCGCTTGGGGGAAATTGCAATCGTTGTTCGCGGACTGGGCATTCGCAAGAGAAAGTCCAAAGCCGAACAATCCAAGTGAGATCAATGCATAGGTGTTCTTCATAAAACTAATTTACATCTGCAATGATGCTGAAGCAAAGAAAAAATTAAAATTGGCTAAAAAATGCCTCGGGTGTAAATCCCTCAATTTGCATTTGCTTGCTTTCGTGTGGTTTGCTTCAGTTGCAATCCATCGAAGCCCCACGAATAATCCGCAGTTGTCCAATTCTGTCGCTACGAATGTGAGCAAAGAGAGCGCAGTAATGTGCATCGCCGTTGGCTTTCAACGAAGCAGTTCTTTCGATTATCCACGCACTAACCGCATCGGGCTGAGCGACAATTGTTGCAATCTCGATGTCGATGCCGCCTTCGCGACGAATTAAATTGAGATCGATACGAAGCGCATGGATGTCAACAGTGTGTTTGACACCATATGGGGTGATGGTTTCAACAGAAACATCGATGTGCACGAAGTCCTCCAAGTGCTCAAGCTCTCCATATTGAATCAACATGAGATATCGCAACAAGAGCTCTCGAGCTCGATTGCTGGAAAGTGTTGAATTGTCTACCAACGCTGGAGTGGCGACAACTGGTAATGCTTCTTCGATTGTTTTGTAGATCGGAAGAAGTTTTTTCAGATGGGAAAGTTCAAGCGACTCTCGAACATGAGGTTGAACCGCAGCGAGTGCGAGCCTCAATTCATTTGGTGGAGTATCGCGTGCGATCTGCGCCAGCAGGCCGATCGTTGCACTCGATAGATAATCAACATCGCGCATATCAAGCACAACATGAGCCTGATTTGTGGCATGTCGGTCAAGGACTTGTGCCAGCATGTCGCATCCTGATTGATCAAGTCGTCCTTGCAACCGAATGATGACAACTCCTTGAGCATGTTCGATAAGGTGTGAGAACATCCATTTAGAATAGTCAATGAAACTACACAAGGCGATCAGTTGCATTTTCCCCACGCGGAGAGCAATACGGTCAAGTCGTTGCCGTCGACGATCAGATCGTGATTGAAGTCCGCAGGATTCGTGGCTGAAAGTGTTCCCCAAGCGCCAAGTAAAGCAGCAAGATCGCTGCCTGTGACTGCGCCATCGTGATTGATGTCGGCAATACATTGGTTCGGCACACTGTTTGGATTTGCGGGATCGCTGCCCGCATCAATTTCATCGCGGTCATAGAACCCGTCGCCGTCTCGGTCAACTCCAATTCGCACAGTCGATCCCAGCGGTACAAGTGTGTATGTCAATTCAGACCCTGCGCCCGCAAGCGCAAGCAGTGCGTTAGGCGTGAGTATTTCAGCTGAACGATCTGATTGGAATGTGCCACCAATGTACGAATATCCACGCTGCAACTTTCCTACTCGACCTTTGACGACCAAGCCGACTTGACCCGCGTCCGCAATTGTGCGCATCAGGGCTATCCGTACTGTTTCGTCCCCGGTTCCTCCCGCGTTTGATGCGAAGGCTTGAGCGCCAACACCTGCGTGAGTATCGCCAGAGAAGCTCAATAAATAGGCCTCGACATCGCGTCTGCGAGTGACCGCAGTCGCGCCTGCGCCGAATGTGAATCCAACATTGAAGAATTCGGTGAAGGTCGAAAATTCGGCATCGTGATTGAATCCGAATCCGCGTGTTGCCTGAGTCGAAGCGAAATTTGCTCCAGTCTTTTCGTGCATATTGCGCATCTGTGCGGTCTTGCGATTTTGTTCAACAACTCCTAGCGGGATCCCGATCTCGAGACTTGTTCCGGAGGTTCCAGGATGGCAATCGACGCACTTTGTATTGCCTCCTGGTGAATTCGGCAGAGAGTTAAATGTTTCAAAAAAAGTTTTTCCTGCAAGTGCGCTGCCAGTTCCAGTGCTGGTGGCAATCCCAGTTCTGAGTGTGTTATCAATTGCACGATTTGGATTTGGTGGAAATGTAATAGTCGCAAGATACGCTTTGAATTTGGTCATATCTGCGTTGTTCAAGAGCGCATCCGCTGCTTGCAAGTTGGTGAAAGTGGAATTGAAATCCTCGATCCCTAGTTTTTCGCCACGCCAGTGAAGTGGCTCATTTCCAATGATTCCCTGCAATGTCTGTGTCACGAGCGGTCCCTTCATCGGATGCCAACTGTCGCATTGACCAGCTTCCACGCAAGTTTGATTGAATGAAATCATTTCTCCGGCTGGGTTTCCAAGATCCCATGCAAGATGATCAGTGCGAGTATCAAGATGACATGATGCACACGAAGCTTGCCCGAGTCCGCTGGTCAGATGCGTGTCAAACATGAATGGGCGACCATCACGGATGACAGCCGGCGTTGGGTCATAAAAAGGGGTGCGCGCAAGTTCGACAAACGATGACACGCTGCTTGTTGAAATCGACCCCGAAAAGCGATTGAGGGTGTACAGCCGCGAGCCATCGAATGAAAGTGCAAGACCAGACGCCCCCTCGCCAACGGAGAATGTTGCCAATCGTGCGCCGGTGACATCTGTTGCAACTACGATATTCGAGCCGATTCCGCAGACATAGGCTCGCGTTCCTGATGGATCCCAGACAATCGAACGCGGATCGCCGATCGACTGGGCACGCAGAGGAATCGGGATGCTTGAGGTTGTGTATGTGAGATGCGGATTGATGTCGGCAATCTGAATCGTGTTCGGAGTTGCCTGTGCAAATGATGCTATTTCACTGCGAATAAATTTGCCGTTCAGGTTCGATTCAAAGCGAATGTCATTGCGCGCTTCTGATCCGACCACGCACACTCTTCCATCTGGCCGCACAGAAATTCCAGCGACAGTCGTCATCAGCCCATTGGCATATGAGACGGCAAGCGATGTTGCGTCAATGATCGCAACATCGTGATCAAGCACATCCCAAGTGATCATTGAAGTCCAATTTCGATTGTTGCCATCAAGCCACTGATTTGCGGCATTTTTGCGCGCAATGTGTGCGACTTTTGGGGGCGTTGGTTGACCTGCAGTTCGCGCTGGAACGAACTGTGTTGCTGAATTCGGGGGAGGGTTTGCGCCGCCGTACGGTCCATTCGCGGCATTGACAGCAGCGCGCGGAATAATCACAGAATGATTTCCGGATTCGAAGATTGCGGCGTAGACCTTGGAGCCATCTGGACTGACGGCAAGTGCGCGTGGGTCTTCAGCGGCGATCGCAATCGTGATGCCAACAGCAGTTGGATTGAGCGGGTCTATGACACGAACTTGATTCAGTTGAGAGAGCGTTATAAATGCGCGCTGTGGACTTCCAGCAAATACAATATCGCAGGGTTCATCGCCGACAGTGACGGTGCGAATGACTCGGAGCGAGTTCAGATCGATGATGCTGATCGAATCGCTGATGAGGTTGGCGACCCACGCCTCGGCATTCGATCGAGCTCGTACCGAGACTGGGTCAAGTCCGACAGGAATGGAAGCAAGCAGAACCGGAATCCCGCCGCTGGCGGAAATATCAAAGACCTCAAGTCGATTGTCCGCTGTATTGACGGCAAGAAGTCGAGTGCCGGAAGGTGTGACCTCGAGCGGGTGGACTTGTGGAGATTCCCAATTCACAAAGTTGGATTGCGCTTGTGCAGAAGAACCTTGGAATACGGATCCAACCGCGCAGATCATTGTGCAGATTGCCCGTACTAATAAAGTGGTATCGAATTGGTGCACATTCACACCGTAATTTACCTCCGGAATTGGTTTTGGGTCAATTTTTTGGATGAATCCTTCCAAAGTTCAAACACCCCAAAAATAAAAATAGTCGGGATGTAATCACTTGCGAGGCTTTCAAGTGCATAAAGGCTTGCAAAGAAAGTCTAGGGCTGGCCACAAAAAATTGCCCAATTTATTGAAATTTGCCATCTTGAAGTTCAGAATTGCATTCGATCAAATCGGGGATAGATTCAATACAGGTTGCGTTGCTTTTTCTATGGGTTGTTGGCTATTTCCTGGACCTCGCTTATCGCGTTGGCGAAGGTCGACTTCACTCCATTCACCAGCGAAGCATCCGTACGCGGATTGAATTATCTCGTCGCGTCGTATGGTTCTGGTCCAGGCTTTCTCGGATCTGGATTATGCGCTGCGGATCTTGATGGCGATGGAAACACCGACATCGTTGCGATGGGAAAGGCCTCTGGAATCATTGCGGTCTATCGAAATGTCGGCGGTGGAATGTTCGCTCTGCAAACATCAACTATTGCTCCGCTTTCCGTGGGTTCAAGTCTTGCAGCTGGGGACTTTGATTCGGATGGAGATCTTGATCTTGTATTTTCGCAGATGGGCGGGCCACCGCGCCTCTATAGACAAGACGCGCCATTCGTCTTCAGCGATATCACCACGCAAGCGGGATTGACTGGCGATCACACGGGACGCACCATCGCATGGTTCGACGCGAATGGAGATGGACGGCTCGACATTTTGATGGCTTGCTATACAGGATATTTGGCTGGGTTCAACGTATCGACATCTCGGATTTGGCGCAATCAAGGTGATGGAACATTCACGGATGTCACAATCGCATCTGGCCTTGGTGTGCAGATGAAAACATTTGTTGTCACGCCGTTTGACTTCGATCACGATGGGGATGCAGATTTATATTTCTCGAATGATCGTGGTTATACGGCGCCACCGTATACAGGCAATCGACTGTATAGAAATGATGGCGGATTTTTTACCGATATTTCCGCAGGTTGTGGCGCATCTCCTGGATATGACTCGATGGGTGTTGCTGTTGGCGATTTGGACGAAAACGGTTTGATGGACTTGATGACCACAAACCTTGCTACGACGAATCAGCCACTCGGTGCGATCAATCCACTCTTTATGGCAACGAGTGTCGGGATATTTCAGGAGTCAAGCGTTCTATGGGGAATCGTTCCGCCAATTGAAAATGAAACAGGTTGGGCCGTTCATTTTTTTGATGTGGATAACGATGGGCTCTTAGATGTATTTTTGAATAATCAATTCACCCCCGATCGATTGTTTCGTCAGGATCTGCCAGGTCACACCAACGAGATAGCGGAAGCCGCGAATCTACTTGGCAGTTCTGGCGCCTCATTCTGTTCGGTCGTCGCGGATTTCGACAACGATGGTGGCATTGACATTCTTTCCAATCATTCAGGCGGCACTCTGCGATTGATGATGAATCACGAAGCGATCGAGCGTTCTTGGTTGGAATTACGAATACGCGGCGAAGGTTTGAATCGCGACGCAATCGGCGCGCGGTTGGTCATTCAGGCGAATGGTCATTCAATGATTCGACAGGTATTCGCTGGCGGCACTGGATATTTGGGGATGAACGATCCGCGCATTCATGCGGGGTGCGGAAATGCAGTGAGTGCGAATGTGCAAGTTTGGTGGCCAAACAGTTCGACCACGCGAGTGTTGACCAATCTGCCGACTTCGAAGCGCTGGACGATCTATCCGCCGTCCGCTTTGGGCGATGGGAATTTCAGCGGCGAGGCAGATGCGGCGGATTTGATTCTCTTTGATCAGTGCGCTGCGCAGAGTGGGCTGACTGTTGGTTGTGAAATGTTTGACTTTGATGGCAACGGCGTGCTCAACGCGGCGGATCGAATTGCGCTGCAGATTCGAATCAATCGCGACGCGGCTGATGTGAACAATGATGGGCATATCAATGGCGGCGATCTGGCGATACTGCTGAGCGGTTGGGGCCGCAACTCATCTGGCGATATCAATCACTCAGGTCTGGTCGATGCAGTTGACTTGGCGATGCTGCTTGCGGCCTGGGGTTAAGAGAGAGCGGTGTCCGCTTACTCTGCCTTGGGCTCGCATCCGCATTCCCGAAGGAAGCGGCGAATGTGGCCGATTTCGTCATTATCTTCGAGGGTGTGATGACCGTGTCGGGGGATGCCAAAAGTCATTTCTTTTCCGTTGAGTTTCACCTTGAGATGTTCCTTCTTCGTCTCTTCAGTTGTTCCGCCAAGACCCTCAAACATATGCACGATGTCCCTCCAATGGATGTTGTGGGAGGTTGGGTGCGCAAAAATTTGCTTGAGAGTGACTTGAGTGTGTGACATAATTTGTCATTCTATGCACCATCAAGAAAGTTCACTTGACCCATTCAAGCATAATTTGAAAGAGCAGGAATGCGTTGAGAAAAACGATGATTGCAGTGATGATCCAAGCGGTTGTCATAAGCCACGGTGCATTGACAAATCGACCCATCTTGATCTTGCTGCTTGTGAACCACACCAATGGCACAACAGCAAATGAAAGTTGGAGTGACAGAATGACTTGGCTGAGAATCAATAATTGATTCACTCCAGAAGCACCGTAAATCGCAGCAACAATGACTGCGGGAATGATGGCGATCAAGCGCGTGATCAGTCGTCGCATCCAAGGCCGCAATTTGATGTCAAGAAAGCCTTCCATCACGACTTGTCCTGCAAGCGTGCCAGTTAAAGTCGAATTCTGTCCAGACGCAAGAAGTGCGACGGCGAAAAAGGTGCTGGCGAGCGACGCGCCAAGAACTGGAGTGAGCAATTCATACGCATCTTCGATTCCCGCAACATCTTGGTGGCCAGTTTGATGGAAGGTCGCTGCTGCAAGGATCAAGATTGCGGCGTTGATGAAAAATGCAATGAGCAAAGCGATAGTCGAATCAGCGGTGGCATATCGAATCGCAACGCGCTTGCCACTCTCGTCGCGTGGATAGTCGCGCGTTTGCACAATCGCAGAATGCAAGTAGAGATTGTGCGGCATAACAGTCGCGCCGAGGATGCCGATAGCGATGTAAAGCATCGCAGGATTGACGACGATTTGCGTGGTTGGGATGAAGCCACGCAACAGGTCCGGCAAGTCGGGTCGCGATGCAACAATTTCATAAATGAAGCAGACGCCGATCAAGAAAACAAGTCCTGCAACGATTGTTTCAATGACACGCCAGCCTTTGCTTTGCAGGGCGAGAATCAAAAGCACATCCGCGGCGGTGATGATGACTCCCCAGACAAGGGGAATTCCAAAGAGCAGATTCAGCGCGATCGCTGAACCGATGACTTCTGCAAGATCGCATGCCGCGATTGCAATTTCGCACAACACCCAAAGTGCAAATGATGTTTTGCGCCCAAAGTGATCCCTGCAAGCTTGGGCCAGATCGCGTTCAGCAACCACTCCAAGCTTGACTGACAAATGTTGCAGCAAGATCGCCATCAAGTTGGAGATCAGCACAACAGAGAGAAGTGCGTATCCAAACTGCGCCCCACCAGCAAGGTCGGTCGCCCAATTGCCAGGGTCCATATATCCAACAGCGACCATCATCCCGGGGCCGCTGAATGCCATCAGTTTTTTCCACCAGCCAGCATTCATTGGAACATGCACTGTGGAATACGCCTCGGCAAGGGAAGGGGTCGTGCGGCTTCTGCGCCATGCAGCGGGGTTGTTGGCGGAAAAAGTAGGTTGTTGGTCCATATGAGATGCGCGAAGGGCAATCGAAGAATACCAAATAAGTTTGAGTAGTCAAACTTATAAAAGATGGCTGGTCAAACACATTCAGCACTTATGATGAGCTAGGATGAGCGTGGAATGGCCACAGAAACAGTCGAGAATTACATCAAGGCGATATATGTCCTTTGCAGAGAATCGCCCAGCGGCGAGGCCGGTGTCGTTCGCCTTGCGCAGGAAGTTGGGGTGACAAAAGGGACGGCGACAAGCATGATCAAGCGGCTTGCGAAGTTGAAGCTGGTGAAAGCCCCGAGGTACAGCGGTGTCACATTGACTGCGATTGGCAAGAGAGTCGCGCTTGATGTTCTTCGTCGACACCGGATCATCGAGACATTTCTTGTCTCGACCCTGAACTTGGACTGGTCCGATGTCCATGAAGAAGCAGAGCGACTTGAACACGCATTGTCCCCGCGCACACTCGACCGCTTGGATGAATTTCTTGGCCGTCCTTCGACGGACCCACACGGCGACCCAATTCCAAGCGCTTCGGGCAAAGTTTTGGAATTGCGCGGCAAAGCACTCTCCGCATATGTCAAAGGAACAAAGGTGGAAATCGTTCGAATTTTGGATCAAGACCGTTCGTTCTTAAAGTTTGTCGCGCAAAGTGGACTGAAACCTGGAGTTCGTGTAACGATTGACGCAGTGAGTCCCCAAGGTGATTCGATCACGCTGCAAGTGAAGCGAGGGCAGTCGGTCACGCTGTCACAGAACGCTGCGGCGAAAATACTCGCTCGATTGCAATGATTCTTCAGCGTATTTTGTTCTGCTAGCAACCGAACTAGGATGCGACTATGTCTTCGGAAGCAACGCTCGAGAGAGCAATGAAAGATGCGAATAATGGGAAGCTTGATGCTGCGCTAGCGTCGGTGCGACTCTTGATCAAACGCAAGCCGCATGACTTGGATGCTGTCCAGATATTTGGAATGTTGCTGATGCGAGCGGGGGAAATTGCGCAAGCAATTCATCACTTGGGCAGGGCGGTTGCTGCCGCGCCGAATGTGACGGCGTATCGAAATAATTATGCAAATGCGCTGATGAATGATGGTCGTGCGGTAGAAGCGGTCGATCAACTGCGAAAGGCGATCGAAATTGATCCAAAATATTCGCGCGGATATCTGAATATGATTTTGGCTTGCGCGTCGATTGGTGATTCGCTTGGAGGAATCGAAGCGGGGCGGCGCGGTCTTGAGTTGCGACCAGATTGGCCGGAACTCTCGCGCAATCTGGCAAGTGTTCTCAAAGATGCGGGGCGCGTGGAGGAGGCGATTGCGGAATATAAACGCGCGGTCGCAGTGGCACCAAAGGATGCAGGACTTCGATCGAGTTCGTTGTTCAGCATGAATTATCCAGATTTCCCAGTGGAATTTGTATCACAAGCGCACCGAGAATATGCGCAGTGCGTTCGGACGTGCTCTGCGCCAGCGCGCACGGATCCATCGCCTGATCGACCGCTTCGACTTGGCGTTTTGTCTGGTGATATGCGGACGCATTCTGTGGCGTATTTTGCGGAGTCGTTCATGCGCAATCGCCCGCAAGGTTGCACGCTGACAATCTTTGCCACTGATGTGGCGAGAGTTGGAGACGCGATGCGTGAGAGCATCCGGAAAATGAGCGACAAATGGATCGATGCGTTTTCAGTGGGTGATGAGGCGCTTGATCAAACGATTCGAAGCAACAGCATTGATGTGCTCGTTGAACTTGGCGGGCATACTTCTGGCGGTCAACTGACTGCGCTTGATAGTTCTCCCGCACCAGTCATCGTCTCCGCGATTGGATATCCAAATACCACGGGTCATCCTGCAGTGGGTTGGCGCGTTGTCGATTCAATCACTGATGGTCCAGAAAGCGACGCGCTTTGCACAGAACGCCTCTTGCGCATTGATCCGTGCTTCCTCTGTTATTCCCCGCCTAAAAATGCTCCAGAGCCAGCGATGCCCGCAGTTGATAGCCCAATCATTTTTGGATCGTTCAACTTGGCTGCAAAGATCACGCCGCGTTCGGTTGCGCTGTGGGCTGGGGCTTTGAACTCCGTTGCCAATTCGCGCCTACTGCTGAAATGTAAGGCAATCGCAGATGCCGGCAGCCGCGAGTTCTTCTTGGAGAGACTTGCACTGAATGGAATTCCAAGTGAGCGCGTTGATATTGTCGCATATACAGCAGGATTGCAAGAGCACTGGAATCTCTATTCGCGGGTGCATGTTGCGCTTGACACAACTCCATATAACGGAACGACAACCACATGCGAAGCGCTTTGGATGGGAGTGCCGTTGGTGACGATCAAAGGAGATCGACATTCGGCGCGAGTCAGCACAAGCATCTTGCACGCGGCTGGGCACAAAGAGTGGGTTGCGAATTCGCCCGAAGAATTTGCGGCGATCGCAGCGGGACTTGCGACAGATCGCGACCGTTTGCAAACGCTTCGATTTGGTCTGCGCAGTGAATTGCGGGCATCTGTTCTATGCGATCAGAGTGCCTATGCAGATCGCTTCCACGCTGCGCTGCGAGAAGCGTGGCGCAGTTGGTGCGCATCGGCGAAATGACGGAAAGTATGGTCGTACCATTGCACGAGAGCGCACGAGAGATCAGGCCAATGTTGATTTTTTTTGATGGAAGTTGCGCAATGTGTCATAGGTCAATTCGTTTTCTTATGAGACGCCCGCGTGTAGAAAGTTTTCGGTTTGTGCCTCTCCATACTCTTGCCAACACAGCATGGCAGCACGAGATTCAGCTTCAGCTTGGGCATGATTTGCAGACCAGCATCGTTGTCTGGCGCAATGGCGCGTTTCTGAATCGATCACGCGCGGTGCTTGCGATTTTTGTTGCGCTTGGATTCCCATGGAATATGGCTGCGATTCTGCGAATTTTCCCTTCTACGCTTTTAGATTTTGGATATGCACTCGTCGCAAAATCGCGCAGACCTGCGAAGAAATCGTTCGAGCAATTTTGTCAGATCATTCCGCAGAGTCAGCGTCACTTATTACTGACCGAATTGCCGGACATCCGTGATAAATCGCGTTCGATTCAATCTGCTCATTCTTCATGATCACGCTGTGATGCGTGACAAGAGCCCCTGCGCCAATTGTGGATCCATAAAAGAGAACGGCATGATGTCCAAGAGTTGCCCGATCCTCGATTATGACATGATCAATTTTTAAGATGCGGTCTTCAAAGCTGTGCGCTTGGAAGTTGCAGGCGACTGTCGCATCGTCGCCAAATGAGAGCATGTCTGGATCGACCACTTGAGTAAATCCGTGTCCTAGGACAACGCGCTTGCCAATTCGCACGCCAATCAATCTCAAAAATGCGTTGAGGAAAATCGTTCCGTCGAGTAGTTCAAGAGTTTCTCGTGCATATAAGCCCCATGCAACGAAGAGGAAATCCCATCGACTGCACCAACAACTCCAAAGCACATGCTGGCCAGGACGAACGCGCCCAAGTAGTACCCATTTCATAATGATGATGGAAGTGATCATGATCAACGCGGCAGCAAGTGTTGCGAGTGGTGCAACGACAATCGCTGAAACTGTTGTGGAAAAATGCGCCGAGGATTCATCGATGGCAACCCACCAGCCAAAGCCAACTGCAATTGGAAAGAGCGGCAGAGTGAAGCGCAGGAATTCCCAGAAGAAACGATTTACATATCGAATTGTGCTTGGTTCGTGGGTCAATGTGCGATCCGCACTCACCACATCTCGTCGTGGAAGTTGGATTGCGGGATGGCCAAACCAGGCGGTTTTCTGTTGTGTGACCGTTGCATCTGCGACGGTGCTGACTCCAATGAAACAATCTGGCGAATACACAAAGCCCGCAGTGATAACGGCATGATTTCCAATGAAGGTGTTCTCGCCGATCGAGGTCTTGCCAATAAAGACACTGTTACGATCAACGCGTGGCGATGCGAAATAGATTCCATCTGCGAAGAAACATTTGTCTCCAATGGTCACCGTATCTGGAACGACATCAATAATCGTCGAGATCTCGCATCCTTTGCCAATACGCATTCCGGCAAGGCGAAGCCAGGTCGGCCAGAAAAGCGTTCCGCTGAGCCATCGTCCTGCAGAATCGACAGCCCGCGACTTTACCCAAACAGAAATGTATTCAAGGCTCCAGCGATTGATTGCGCCAGGTTTTGTGGGACCAAGCAAGCGAAGGCCGAGAGCGTGAGCGATCAGTGTTGCAATCACACAGAGTGGTGATCCAACAATAACAAATGCGGCGATGGTTGAAACGCCAAAGGTGTTCCACTGTGGAAATATAAACCACGCAAAAATCATCCAAGGGATCGACGCGATTATTCCAAGCGCAAGGCGAGATCCAATCATCAACAGTCCGTGTAAGTGCGGGTTCAGTGATCGCCCGCGTGTTGCAGAGATTGCCGGTGGGTTCGGTGCAACTTTGATTGCAGGGACACCATCCCACCTTTCGCCTTGTGGAATGCATACTCCATCGTCCAGCCATGAAAGTGGCGAAAGAGATGAATCAGCCAGCATTTCTGCATATTGCCCAAGCCCAGCACGCACATCGACCGTGCATCGATCGCCAATTGTGACTGGGGCAAGAATAAATTGTCCGTCGCGCAAATCAATCAAAGTGAGTGTGGATTCTTGTGCGAGCGTGACGTCATCACCAATTGTCAGCAAGTCCCAACCGCCGTGACGCAAATCTACTCCTCGGTGGATATGAACACGCTTGCCAATCTTTGCGCCAAGCAAACGTAAAATAGAATTATAAATGACCGTTCCTTCGATCAATCCCCACGGAATCAACCGAGCGAACTGTTGGACAATCCAGTGACGCAAATATGTTGCGCTGAAGACTGGAGTCGCGCTTGCTCGGACCTCTCCCAAAAGAATCTCTTTGGTGATGACAGTCAATGTGATTGTAAAAAGCGTGTAGAGCAGAATCGCGGCGCACGCCACAAATGGTGCGAGTGCGATGGACCAGATAAATCCAAGTTTGTCCATACCCGTGGGTATGGCTTCGATGAAGATGAAATAGGAACTTGCGCCTGCTGCGATGGCAAACGCTAGGAGGGCGAGTGCTTGAACAATGGATGCGAAAGTTGGATCGTTTGCACGGACTCCCGCACGAATTCGCGGTGCGTGCGTCACTTCAGACAAGCCCTCGGTCAGCGCAAGTCTCTGCGCCAATCGTTCGGGGGTTCGATGTTCATATATGTCTCGAACGCTCAAGCGCTCGGTCGCAGGATTCTTACGAAGTGCGCAGATCGCGCCGACGGCAGAGAGTGAATCTCCGCCGAGTGTCATAAAAAAATCATCATCGATCGAGATCTCACCAGTGTGATTGACTGCGCGAGCGAATGCATCGCAGATTTTTTGTTCATTTGCGCTTCGTGCGGATCGAATTTGTCTGTTTTGCCACTCTGAAACGAGGATTTCAGGCAAGCGCGCTCGGTCGATCTTGCCAGCAACAGTTCGTGGTATGCCATCGATTGCGGCGAATCGAGCGGGGACCATATAGAGAGGCAACGATCGGGTCAGCGCTGCGCGCAGTGCATCGTAATTTGGCGATTGACTTGGCGAAATTTGCACAATATGCGCAGCAATAATTTGTGAAGCACCTTCACCTTGCACGCGGCATGCTGCTTCGCGAACGCCTTCGCATTGGCTGAGTGCCGCATCGATCGCCGCGAGTTCCACTCGATACCCACGAAGTTTGATCTGACCATCAATGCGACCGAGATATTCAATATCGCCACTTGGGGAGAGTCGGGTCAAATCCCCTGTGCGGTAAATGCGTCCAAATTTCGGATGAGCGATAAATTTTTCCGCAGTGATCTCCGGTCGATTGCGATATCCGCGCGCGAGTCCGATGCCGCCGATGCAGAGTTCACCTTCGCGGCCAGGGGAAGCCTCGCAAAGTTGATCATCAAGGATGTATGCAGTGTGACCTTCGACGGGTCGACCGATCGTGACTGGTACGCCTGCGAAGATTTGCGTACGCACGACTGTCACAGTGCATTCCGTGGGCCCATATCCATTTTCGAGTCGTCGCCCTTGACTCCAAAGATCCGCAAGATCTTGTGGCAATGCTTCGCCACCGACGTAAATGAATTTGAGCAGTGGAAGCGAGCGCGCTGGATCTTCGCAACCAGTCGTCCGAAGCAGGGTTGGGGGAGGGCAAAAGACCGTGATTCGCTCGTGATTCAGCCACGAAACAAGATCTGGACCAAGGCGAACAGTGTCATCATCAAGCAAAACGAGCGTCGCACCGACAGCGAATGCGAGCCACGTTTCTTCCAATGACGAGTCGTATGCGGGTGAGGAACATTGCGCCACACGGTCGTTTGTATGGAGTTGAAAGCGAGAGACATCAGACTCGACGAGATTGGCGATGCTGAGATGTTCGATCATCACGCCTTTGGGCTTGCCAGTTGTTCCAGATGTATAGATGACATACGCAAGCGAATGCGGATCGATGTTGGATATCGCATTTTTGGGTGAAGTCGCAGGTGCAATAGTGGTGACATCAATCACGATCCAAGAGCCAGTGATCTTGCTCGATCCAAGGCGCGCACATCCGACATGGTCAGTCAAGATGACAGTGGGAGCCGCGTCAATCAATACCGAGCGAATATGGTCATCTGGAAAAAGTGGATCAAGACAAGTGAACGCAGCGCCAAGGTTGAGTGCTCCCAATTGTGCGGCGTACAGATTTTCTGTGTCGCGAGGCAGCAAAATTGCGATGATGGAATCTGGGAAAACTGTCGCGCAGTCTCTTATCGCGTTGGCAATCGCGGAGCTTATGGACTGAAGCTTTGAATACGTGACAGTGTTTCGGCAAGCCCGCCCCCGTCCAGGTGGAATATCGATGGCGATTCTCTGTGGATGAATGGCTGCAATCTTGTCGAAAATCTCTGGAAGGTGCGACATGGAGCGTTTTATTGCCTTGATTTCAAGGGACAGAATTGAGTTCAGAGAGTTTCAAGATGGCAGCGTTTTGGAGTCCGACGAACTTGTAAAGAAGTGTAATCAAATTAGGTGAACTTTCTAATTTGAATGAATGATCGCTGAAGCGGTACTCTTCAAATTGTGATTGAATCAAAAAATTCCACGAGCGATACTTGGACAACCTTCAGGCTTGTCACACTTGTGCTTGGACCAGTGGTCGGATTTTTCTTGTGGCTTGCATTCCGCCCTACAGGTCAAGTGGTCGATGCAAATGCGGGTGCGGCAGCAATCGTCATTGGATTGCTTGGTTGGATGGCGATCTGGTGGGCAACTCAAGCAGTCGATCTCGCAATCACCGGCTTATTGCCAGTTGTGATCCTTCCAATACTTGGCGCATCAAGAGCGGAGCAAGTGCTCGCGCCATATGCCAACGATGTGATCTTTCTCTTTGCAGGAGGATGCATACTTGGAATTGCAATACAGCGTCATGGTCTGGGGTTGAAAGTTCTCAAGATTGCCATTCGTATTCTCGGTGATTCTCCCAATCGAGTAATTGCCGCCTTCTTGTTGGTGACCGCACTTGTCAGCGCATGGGTTTCCAATACTGCGACTGCCGCGATGATGTTGCCGCTTGGAATGGCAGCAATTGCGGTCTATTCGAATGGGGAAAACGCGGATTCTGCTTCTTCCAAAGCCATTTCGAATTTTCAGCGGGCGATTCTCTTGGCTATTGCATACGGAGCAAGCATCGGTGGCGTGATGACAGTTCTTGGGAGTCCACCAAATCCAATTGGCGTTGAATGGATCAACGCGAATGGTGGGAAAATGGATTTCGTAAAGTGGGCATTGGTTGGAGTCCCGACGGGAATACTGATGATGATCGCCGCTCAATTGATTTTCTGGTTGGCATTTCCGCTTCATGGTTTGCCTCGACCCAAGGGTGAACTTGAAGTTGATCGCAAAGCAACTGGTTTGTCCCGCGCCGCAAAATTTACACTGCTTGTTTTTCTCGCGGCTGTCATCGCATGGGTCTGCGCACCTTTTATAAAGTCTCTTGTTCCTGACTTGATATTGAAGGATGGAGTGATTGCTATCGCCGCCGCTCTCGCTCTTTTTATTATTCCTGCAGCGCGCGGAAGTTCGCAGGCGATCGTGCCGTGGTCGGAGACTGGAAAATTACCTTGGGGGGTCTTCATTCTGTTTGGCGGTGGACTGACTCTTGCCGAAGCAATGCAACGCACGGGAGTTTCGCAAATGATCGCTCAGAGTGTCACAGGTATCGGCGGAATGCCCGAACCACTTGTCATTGCAATTGTCGCCGCAGTAATGATTTTTTCCAGTGAAATCGCATCAAATACAGCACTTGCTGCAACGGCAGTCCCAATCGTCGGAGCATTGGCGCCTGGACTGGGAATTGCACCAGAGAAATTGGTGATTACAGCCGTGCTTGGCGCAAGCCTCGCATTCATGCTTCCCGTAGGGACACCACCCAATGCACTCGTGTTTTCAACTGGACTTGTCCCGATGAGAGAGATGCTCAGAGTCGGCTTCGTGCTGAACCTCTGCGCGATCGTAGTGATCACGGTCGTGTGCAGTCTGCTGATGTGATGCTTCTTGGCGATCGCAGTTCAGCGACCCTGAGTTCTGCGCGACATTGATCGACCTGCAACCGATGGACCTCGATGCGCATGTGGCATCTTTGGAGCGTGCGAATGTTCGGGCGCATGTTGCCTTTGAGGTGAATGTCCTCGCTGAGGAGAATTGCGCCGCTGCGGATTTGCAGGTGGTCTTGCTTTGATTGATTGCGCCGGAGCTTGTGGCATCGGTGGCAGAGATGTTGGCAACGCAAGAACTGGAATTTGCTTGCGCGTGAGCTTCTCGATGCTTCGCAGAAGTCCACGCTCTTCAGTCGAGCAGAATGAGATCGCAATTCCAGAAGCACCAGCACGCGCCGTACGACCGATACGGTGCACATACGCCTCGGGCTCCATCGGAAGATCGAAGTTGATCACATGTGTGATTCCGTCAACATCAATTCCGCGTGCTGCAATATCAGTCGCAACAAGCACTGGAGATTCGCCGGAGCGAAATGCCTCGAGAGCGCGAATTCGATGATTTTGAGCCTTGTTCCCATGAATTGCCGCCGCACTCACGCCAGCAGCATGCAGTCGTTTCACAACGCGGTCTGCGCCATGCTTGGTCTTCATAAACACAAGAGTTCGCTCGACGCCTTTTGATGCGAGCACATACAGCAGCAACTGAGTCTTCTGCGCGGTTGAGACCTGATAGAGATGTTGTTCGATGCGGTCCACGGTTGAAGAAGCAGGGGTGACAGCGACGCGAACAGGATCCTTCATAAAAGAATCCGCAAGATGCTTGATCTCACTTGGCATCGTCGCCGAAAAAAGCATCGTCTGTCGTTTTGTCGGTACAGCCGACATAATTCGGCGAATCGGATCGATGAACCCCATGTCAAGCATTCGGTCCGCTTCGTCAAGCACGACGAAAGAAATTGAACGCAGATCGACGAGGCGTTGTTGCATCAAGTCCATCAATCGTCCAGGTGTCGCGACGAGAACATCAACTCCGTTTCGCAGTGCATTCACTTGAGGTCGTTGTCCGACGCCTCCATAGACCACGGCATGCTTGATTTGAGTGCGACGACCATACGCCGCAAAGCTTTCACCGATTTGTGCGGCGAGTTCGCGGGTCGGTGCCAAGATCAATGCGCGCGGCGCACGACCGTGCGCGAGCGGAGTTGCTGGAGTTGATTTGCCCAGCAATTGGTTCAAAATTGGCAGTGCAAATGCGGCTGTTTTGCCAGTTCCTGTTTGTGCAATGCCCAAGACATCGCGGCCTTCAAGCGCGGGAGGAATTGCTTGAGTTTGAATAGGAGTTGGTGTTGTGTAACCCTCTGCGCTGAGAGCGTCGAGCAGTGGTTTGACTAGGTTGAGTGAGGTGAATGCGCAAGGGGGAGAGACGTGAGATGCTGAGTCGTGTGACAAAATGAAAACAACTTTCTGGCCTCTGGTCTATTCGGAGACCATTGGTCTGTGTACTGGACGGATCTGGAACAACCGCGGACGAGCCGGGGAGAAGCAGAATCAGGCCTATTGGCACTGATGGGGCGCTTCCGATGCGCCACCAAAAGTTGCCGGCTGAATCCCAGAGAAGTGTCGCAAGCAGAGTGCTGCGACCTGAGGCTTACCGGCGGGGTATTTGGATTATAGCACAAAAATCTGAAATGCAAAATGAATTCTTTCAAATGACAACTGAACAGATCAGAAAATCACAATAAATTCATATGAAGCGATCAGGGTTATGCAATTATGGACCGATGTGCTGAAACAATTTATGCATGACACGACTGAATGGCTTTTGAATTTTGCGTGCTGCGAGACATCGAAGCGCTAGTTGGTTGCGTTACTGGCGCAGAATTGGTCTACGAAACGCGTGATCAGCCGATTGCCACGGGATTTTCTGAAATCGTGTTGACTCCAAAGTCTCATTACATAGACGCACTGACAAGCTGGGAAGATCCGCAGTATCGCAAGATCGTCGAAGCGCTTCCCCCAGGAAGCAAGCCCAGTGATTTCATCGTAAGTCTCGATGTAACCGCGGGAAAATTGTGCAAGTCGAATTGTAAGTGTCTTTGACTTCAATGTCTTATTTGGCTCGCTGTGCGCTCTCTGATGCGGCACGCATTTTCTGTGGATCAACGGTTACTTTGAGCTCGACCCTATCATTCATCGTTTCAACCCAAGCATAACGCGTGACTTTTTGATCATTTGTTGCCGCCGTGAATGCGACTTTGATGGTTTGACCTGGATCAATATTGCAAGGAACTGCGGGCTCGCTTGCCATTGAAGAACTCGCACTTGTTCTAAGTCGTTGGACTTGAAGCGCAGACTTGCCGATATTTTGGAGCACGAAAAAGACCGTGATTTCGTGCTGACCCTTCGGATTCGCGGGCACAACTGGCGGCAAATATGTCGATTGTATAACAATCAGTTTCCCCGGAAGTGCCTTGCAACCGACGCAAAAAAGAGTTGCGAAGATGACAATATATAGGGGTATTGTTAAGCTGCATTGAAGTTTGCGGTACACTAGTTAAGTATATTCAATGTGTCGTTAATCTCTGAAACCGCATTTTCTGGAGGAACTTTTAATGAATAAATGTCAAGTACAAAGACTTGTAGTTATAACAATGTTTGCAGCAACAAGTTTGCTTGGTTATTCGGTCCTGCGTGTCGATGCGATAACAGTCACATCGCTTCCTGATGATTCTAAAGACATTAAACAACTCACGGCAAGAGTTGGCGACTTGGAAATACGGCTGAATCAAGTTGAGTCTGCTCTAATGAAATTGCAGCCTGTGTCGGATAAAAACACGGCTGGCAAAAATGGACCAATTGATCAACAAAGTGATGAAGAGTTTATGCCTCCAGTCGCTGCTGAAGGAGAAATCGTTTTTATTATTGATTCATTTTCAAAAATTCCTGACAACTTGAAACTTATAGCCGAAGCTGACGAGTTAAAAAAACAGGACGGCGTTGACCAAACAGAAATTAAGAGACTCGAGGAGCAATCACGAAGACTTCTTGATGCTTTTAAAGAATTAGATAAGAGAGACTCTGGCAGAAGCATGTCCGATGTCGAGTATCGCCGGTTGACGCAGGAAAATACAAATCAGCGTGGCGATATAAGTAAAGTTATCTCGAAAATTAAAGAGGAAATGAATAAACGTAAGAATCTTGAGAAGGCCAAGAGGCGGGATGCAGTAGGCAAGGGGCAGGAAATCGCTGGGCATTTTGGCGCAAAGCAATACAAAGTATTTACAAAAATAGACTGCTCAAAGATTGTTGCAAATGGTGTGACTATTCGTCTTGTCAATCCCAAGAGTATTCGAAGTTCTAATGGTGTTGATGAGTATGAAGTAAGCCGGGTTGAGCTTGCTTCCAAGCAGAAATAATTCACAGGCGTCTACTTTTGATGTCCAATTTCTGCGACTAGCCCAACCCTCGCCCAGCGTTCGAGCACATCACGAAGTTGTGCGGTCGCTTCGCCATTCTGCACCGCGTCGATTGATTCACTTCGGCCGAAATAGGTCTCTTCCAGTGTCGCAATCTCGGCGATCAACGTTGTGCGTTGAGTCGGTTGACCTTCCCCCCTGAAACCAAACCAGCCGAAACTTTAGTATTCGGCGCAATTCAGGAGGACACTCAT
>SXGQ01574777.1_pt1 | contig 26978 bp, 13 predicted proteins | sample 3178371 | NCBI WGS metagenome assembly SXGQ01 (sample SAMN11356859, study PRJNA531348) | freshwater metagenome | isolation source: freshwater sample F1-20 | place: China: Fuxian Lake, Yuxi | collected 2017-12-25 | reverse complement strand
TCGGCCTTGGCGCCCACGTCGATCCCCCGCGTGGGCTCGTCGAAGATGAAGACCTCCGAACGCGACTGCAGCCACTTGGCCATCACCACCTTCTGCTGGTTGCCCCCCGAAAGACCCCGGGCCGGCTGGTCGGGCGAGGCGATCCTGATCCGCATCCGGCTCACGAAACCGGCGAACGCCTCGCGTTCCCGACCGGCCCTGATCCAACCATCCGGGGCGAACTGCGGCAGGTTCGGCAGCCCGAAGTTGTGGAGCAGCGACTGGGCGAGCACGAGCCCCTGCCCCTTGCGGTCTTCCGTCAACAGGCAGATGCCCGCCCGGATCGCGTCGCGGGGGGAACGGATCGCGAGCGGCCTGCCGTCGAGGACGATCGAGCCCGCGTCGGCCCGGTCGGCCCCGAAGATCAGCCGGGCGGTCTCGGTGCGGCCGGCCCCGACGAGGCCCGTGAGCGCGAGGATCTCCCCCCGCCGAACCTCGAAGGAAACATCCCGCACCCGATCGCCACGGCTCAGGCCGCGGACCACGAGCCGCGGCTCCCCCACCCGCCGCACCCGCCTCGGAAACTCGTCCTCGAGCTTCCGCCCGACCATGAGCTCGATCAGATCCCGGCGGGGCATCTCCGCCGCCGGCCGCGTGGCCACGTGCCGGCCGTCCCGCATGACGGTGATCCGGTCGGCGATGGCCTCGATCTCCTCCAGCCGGTGGCTGACATAGACGATGCCGATCCCCTGCTTCCGCAGGTCGCGGATGATCGCGAACAGCCCCTGCACCTCCCGGGGCGTGAGCGCGGCCGTCGGCTCGTCCATCACGATGATCCCGGCATCCTCGGCGAGCGCCTTGGCGATCTCCACCGTCTGCTGCTGCGCCACCGAGAGCCGGTGGCAGGGCACGTCGGGATCGACCGCCACGCCGAGACGACGGAAGAGCCCGAGGGCCAGGGCCCGCTCCTCGCCCGCCCGCACGAAGCCAGCGCGGGTCCGCTCCCGGCCCAGGACGATGTTCTCCCGGGCCGACAGGGCCGGCACGAGGTTGAACTCCTGGTAGATCACGGCGATCCCGGCCCTCCGCGACGCGATCGGATCGCGGATCCCGACCGGGCGGCCCGCCACGCGGATGGTCCCCGCCTCCGGCTGCACCGCGCCGCCGAGCACCTTCATGAGGGTGCTCTTGCCGGCGCCGTTCTCCCCCATGAGCGCCATCACCTCGCCGGCCCGCAGGTCGAAATCGACCCCCTCCAGCGCGGCCACCCCGGGATACGACTTCACGATGCCCCGCATCTCGAGAAGCGGCGCGGGGGGCGGCTCGACACCGGCGACGACCATGCGGGCAGTCCCCCTCCCTTCCGGGACTACTTCAGCCGCTCGTCCTGCTCGCCGTCGGCCCGGCGGTAGAGCGCCGTGGGAATCAACTGCACGGGCGGCACCTCCTCGCCGGCGAAGTAGCGGAGGATCGACGACACCGTCATCGAGGCGATCCGGTCGGGAAACTGCACCGGGTCGGCGTGGATCTTGCCCTCCTTGATCGCCTGCTTGCCGTCGATCTGGCCGTCGAAGCCGACGATCTTCACGCGGTCGGCCCGCCCCGCCTTCTCCAGGGCCGCCCGGGCGCCGAGCGCCGAGGGATCGTTGATGGCGAAGATGCCGGCGACGTCGGGGTGGGACTGCAGCGCGTCCTCGGTGCACTTGAAGCCCTTGTCCTTCTGGCCGTCTCCGGGGAGTTCGGCCACGATCTCGATCGCGGCGGAGGGGTTTGCCGCGTTGTGCTTCTCGAGCACCTCCTTGAACCCCTGCACCCGCAGGATGCACGACTCCCCCTGCTTGAAGTCGAGCACCACCACCTTGCCCCCCGCCTCGCCGAGGGCCTCGATCATCGCCTCCGCCGCCTGCCGGCCCCCGCCGAGGTTGTCGGTGGCGATGTGCGACACCACCTCCGCCTCCGGGGCGAGGCAGGCGATGTCGGCGGTGAAGACCGGAATGCCGGCCTCGTTGGCCTCCTTGATGGCCGGCCCGATCGACCGCGAATCGCACGGGCAGAGCACGATCGCGGCGGCCCGGCTGACGATGAAGTCCTTGACCTGATTCTGCTGCTTCGCGACGTCGAACTCGCCGCTGGTGACCACCGTCGCGTAGCCCTGCTTGGCGGCCTCGGCGGTGATCGTGTCGGCGATCTCCTTGAAGAAGGGGTTGGTCATGGTGAGCACCGACACCCCGATCGTGCCCTTGGTCGCCTTCGCGGACGGGACCGGCTTGGCCGGGGCCGCCACCTCGGCGGGCCGGCCGCAGCCGAACGCCGTCACCAGGGTCATCGCCACCGCAGCCATCGCCACCGTGCGTCGCATCGGAGTTCCTCGTCGCCTGAGAAGGGTTTTGTCACGCAAACCGCTCCCGCCGGCGGCCCGCCCCCCGGCAGGATACCAAGCCCGCCGCCCCCGATGGCAGCCGACCGCATCAGGGGGCCGGGATAGGGGGGCCGGCATCAGGGGGCCGGCATCAGGGGGTCGGGATGACCGGCCGGGGCAGCTCGCGCGACCGCTTGGTGGGTCGGCCCGCCTGGATGTCCGCGATCGCCGCCGCCTGTGCGTCCACCCCCTCGCGGTCGGCGTGCAGGCCGAAGTCCAGCGTGAACCGGCGGGTCTCGCCCGGGGCCAGCTTCGGCACTCGGCCGGCGAGCCGCTCGACCCGGCGGTTGTAGGGAAAGCCCGTGGCCGGCTCGAGGCCGGTGACGTAGCCATCGGCCTCGGCGGCGGTGTTTTTCCAGATCGTCAGGCAGGGCAGCTCCTTCACGCTCCAGCGGATCGACGCGCCGCGGTCGCCGGCGGCGTTGCGGAGCATCACCATGCTGCGGCCAGCGGCGTCGGCGTAGGGCGTGCAGAGGAAGACCTCCTCGACGAAGCCGGCCCGGGGGGCGGCGTAGGTGTCGTAGGTGTCGAGCGCCTCGCCCGCATGCTCCGTCATGGGGGCGACCGTCTCCAGGGGGGCCACCACTTTGGCCCCCGCCCCGAGCAGCGGGCTGCCGTAGTTGGCGTGGTAGATGAGCTGAAACTCCTGCGCCGCGGAGGCGTGGTTGGTGACGGCGTCTTCGATCCGCAGGGTGTCGCTGCCCGGCACGGTGGAGAGCTCCGTCTGCAGCTCCAGCTTCGGGCCGTTGAACCACCGCTCGTGCACGGTGCCGCGGACCCGCAGCCGGTGCGGCGGATCACGATCGACGAGCACCTCCACCCGCGAGGCGGGCAGATTGCCGATGCGGCCGTGAAGCGTGAGCGGGAGCGAGGAGACGTTGCCGTCGTCGTCGGCCAGCTCGTCGCGGCCCGGGTGGCCCGCGAACTCCAGGCCGCAGCGGACCATCCACTCGTTGAAGCCCTGCAGCCAGCCGAGGCCGTTGCGGGATTCGAGATCGATGTGCCGCGGGTGCACCAGCTCCTGCACCGGGGAGTTCCATCCCAGCCGGAAATCACCCTGCCGCACGTCGAGGATGCTCAGGCCCCGCGTCGGGATGACGCGGATTTGCAGCCGGCCGTTGTCGATCGTGATCAGGTCCACGCCGTCCTGCAGGCCGCCGCGGAGCGTCTCCTTGCGGATCGACCAGGGCACGCCGCCGGTGCCCGGCAGCTCGGGCGCGGCCAAAGCGAAATCCTCCTCCCAGACACCCGCCGCGGTGTCGGTCAGCACGCGCCGATAGGGCTCGTCGGCGCGGGCGGTCGCGGCGGCGACGCAGGCCGCCAGCAGGAGGATCTTGGAATGCGTCATCGCGGTGTCCTTTCGAAACGTGGAGACGATCAGGGCCGGGGGGTCAGGGCACGGGCGCGGGCTTTGGCTCGGTGAAGATCGCCTCGAGTGCGGCCCGCATCACCCCCGGATCGACGTTCACGCCGGTCCAGTAGCCGATCCCGATCACCCCCTGATTGACGAGCATGCCGAGGCCGTCGAGGGGGATGCAGCCGCGGGCCGCGGCCTCCCGGATGAGGTGCGTCCGCGGCGGATTCGGGATCACGTCGGCCACCACCATGCCGGGCCGCAGCGACTCCCAGTCGATGGCCAGCCGCGCACCGACGTCGGGGAAGAGGCCGATCGAGGTGGCGTTGATGACGACGTCGGTGCCCGGGGGCACCGTGAAGGGCCCCTGCCAGCGATGAAACTCCGCCCGCGTTCCGGTCCTCCCGGCGAGCAGCCGCACCAGCTCCGCGGCCCGGCCGGGATCGCGGTTGACGACGTGGATCTCCGACACGCCGGCCAACGCCAGCTCGACGCCGATCGCCCGCGCCGCCCCCCCCGCCCCGAACATCACCACCCGGCGGCCCGCCGGATCGACGACGCCGCGAAGCGACTGCAGAAACCCCTTGCCGTCGGTGTTCTCGCCGATGAGACGGTCTCCGCGGCGGACCACGCAGTTGACGGCCCCCATGATCGCGGCCGAATCCCCCAGGCCGTCGAGGTGTTCGATCACCGCCACCTTGTGCGGCAGCGAGCAGTTGAACCCGGCCCAGTTCATCGCGCGGGCGCCGCGGACGGCGTCGGCGAGCCGCTCCGGCGGCACCTCGCAGTTGATGTAGCGCCAGGGCAGAGCGTGGTGGCGGTAGGCCGCCTCCACCATCGCCACGGTCGGGTTTTCACCGGCCGGCTGCGCGAACGAGCCGGTGAGGTGATCGAGAAAATCGCGCGACGCGGACATGAATCCTCGGGCGTGGAAGCGGTGGCAGCCACCGCGGCGGAGTGTAAGATTTCCGCCGGCTTGCCGCCACCTGCCGCAGACCCATCGTCCGCCACCCGCGCGAGGTTTTCCATGCCGGCCCGCGACCGTCGTCCGCTCCGCGTCAGCTTCCGCGAGACGCTGCTCGCGATCCTCCCCGGCATGCTCGTGGCGCTCGTGGCGAGCGTGGCAGCGGCCCAGCCTCCCGCTCGATCGCAGCCGCCTGCCCAATCGCAGCCGCCCGCTCGATCGCAGCCCGGCCCGCTGTTCGTCTATGGCATCAGCTACACCGAGGACCGCGCGGCCGTGGCCCGGCTCTCCACGGGCGACGACGGGCCCTCGTTCGAGGTCGTGCAGTCGATTCCGCTCGGCTGCAAGGGAGCCGCGATCGCCCACCACCCGCGGCTCGGGCTGGTCTACACCGTCTGCAAGAACGGCCACGGCGGCGTGTTTCGCACGCAGCCCGACGGCAGGCTCGAGAAGATCCGCGACGTGGAGTTTCACGGCGGCTACTGCTGGCTCTCCTTCGACGCGACGGGCCGCTGGCTCCTCGGCGCGTCGTATGAATCGGGGGCCGTGGACGTGCACGGCCTCGACGCGGATGGCATGCCGACCACCCTGGCCGACTCGCGTGACATGGGACGCAAGATGGCCCACTCGGTCGGCGTCTCCCCCGACAACCGCTTCGCCTACGCCGGATTCGTGAAGGAGGAAAACGCCCTCTGCCAGTTCGCCTTCGACGCCGGCGCCGGCAGGCTCACGTCGCTCGACCCCGCCACCGCGGAGATCCCGGCCGACTTCGGCCCGCGGCACGTCGTCTTCCATCCCACGCAGCCGTGGGTCTATTTCAGCGGCGAGCAGCAGCTCGGCGTCGCCGGCTTTTGCATCGGCACCGACGGTCGGCTCGGCCCGCCGCGGATCGCGGCGCCCCCGAAGGTCGCTCCCGGCAAGGGGCTCGCCGGCTCCGACATCGTGATCTCGCCCGATGGGAAGTTTCTCTTCGTGGGCATCCGCGGCTTCGAGGATCCGCTGCAGGCGGTCGTCACCTACGCGGTCGCCGGGGACGGCCGGGCCGAGCCGGTGTGCGTGACCGAGACCGACGCCATCCCGTGGGCGATCGACATCACCCCCGGCGGCGACCGGCTGCTCGTCTCCGCGGCCCGCCCCGGCACCCTGACCTCCTACACGATCCGGCCCGACGGCGGTCTCGTGAAGGAGGCGGCGGTCGAGATCGGCAAGGATTTCTGGGACATCGTCGTCGCCCCGGCGCCGGCCCGCTGACCGTCCGCCGCGTGGACATCGACCACGCATGCGGGTAAGACATGCGCCGGCGGCGCCGCAGGGGTGAGCCACCCGGCCCGCCGCCGCCCGAGCGTGCCCCTGTCAGGGCGTGTTCTGCCTGATCGTCCCGCCGACTCGTTCCCACCGCTGTCTGGAGCCCCGACCATGCGAGCCCTTCGCGCCCCCGCCACCCTGTTGGCCGCCCTGTTCGTCGCCCTGGTGCCGGTCGCGTCCCCGGCCACGTGGTATCAGGAGAACATCGAGAACGGCTCGGAGATCATCATGATGGATCTCCGCTGGCCGTGGTGGTGCTCCGGCACCTACTACGCCAACTGGAACACCGGTTTCACCGGCGCGCCGAGCAGCATGAGCTTCTACGGCGGCTTCCTCTCGATGGCGCCGGACGGCCCCGACGGCAAGCCGAACCTCGATCCCAGGATCCAGGACGGCTTTCACCCGGGCTCGGTCTGGTCGTTCTGGGGCGGCAGCCCCGACGGCCGGCCCGTGGAGTTCATCGAGTCGGCGGCCAACCTCTTCCTCAAGAACGTGTACGGGGCCGAGGGGGCGAGCGGCTCGCTGGGAGCCCAGAACTGGAAGTTCATGGGCCGCGACCGCTGGTACACGATGCTCGGCAGGGTGTGGCGGCCGGCCGATCCGGCGGCCACGCACTCCTACGTGGGCCGGTGGGTGAAGGACCAGGCCGACGGCCGCTGGCACCTGATCGCGATCGCGCGGCTGCCGGCCCCCGTCACCGCGTTCACCGGCAACGCGGGCTTCATCGAGACGCTCTCCGACGGCCGGGTGGTGCGGCCGCTGCACCGCCGCTTCGGCTACTTCCGCAAGGCCGGCACCTGGGGCAAGTCCGACACGATCACGATCAACGACACGCCCTATGTCGTGGTCAACGTGCGGCCCGAGGGGGACCACGACTATGCGGCGATCGAATATGCCGCCACGACCGACAACCTCCCGGCGGCCCTCGAGGGCAAGCCGCTCGGCAAGGATGACGATCACTCCTTCACCGTCCGCCAGCCCAACCTGCCGACGCTCGACAAGCCGGCCGTGGGCGGGGTGCGGGCCCGGGTGGCGGCCGATCAGGTCGCCGTCACCTGGGAGGTGCCCGACACCGCCGCCCCGATGCTCGGCTTCCGGATCGAGGTCTTCGCCGACGAGAACTGCCGGGGCGAGCCCCTGGCGGTGAAGGAGGAACGGATGCCGACCGCCCGCGAGGCGCTGATCGACGTGGCGGCGCCCGCCAACGCCGGCGTGCGGCTGACCGTGACCGACATCTTCGACCAGCAGGCCGAGCCGGTCGTGGTGGCCGCCAGCGGCGTCGGGAAACCGGTGCCGGCCCGCGCCGGGGGCGACGACACGATCCCGGGGCTCGCCTACGAACTCCTGATCAAGGACTCGACCCGCAGGGAGAACTACTGGAACTCGGCCGTGGAACAGCCCAACGAACAGCATCACTGGCTCTCGTTGGCGGAGATCTCCGACGGGAAACTGCTCCGGCAGGGGCTTGCCCGCGGCTTCGATCTCGGGGTGCTCGAGCAGCGGCAGTCGGGATACGCGCTCGTCTTCAAGGGCCTGCTCCGGGTGCCGACCGACGGCATGTATCTGCTGCGGGCGCAGATCGACGGCGGCTACCGGATCGCCATCGGCGGCCGCGACGTGGTGGTCTGGGACGGCCAGCACGGCAGCAGCACGAAGACCGGCTTCGCGAACCTGGCCGCCGGCGACCACGAGCTCGAGGTGACCTACCTCTACGACCAGCTGCCCGCGCGGAACTTCAAGATCGAGTGGGAGGGGCCAGGGCTGCCCCGGCAGGCGATCCCGCTCGAGGCGCTGCGGGTGCTCGATCGCGGCGACTATCCCGCGCCGCTGGTCGAGGCAGAGGCCCCCGGCGACGGCACCGGCAACGTCACGGTGGCGGTCGATCCCAAGGGACACACCGTCAACCGCACGGCGCTCTACCTCGGGACCCTCGAACTGGCGGCGGCCGACGGGCCGCGGCTCGACTACGCGGGTCCGCTGCCCCGCGGCGAGGCGGTGCTCTGGTCGCGGGTGACCTTCGACGGCAATCACTCCGTCGATTCGGCGCCGGCGAAGCTCGACGTGACCGGCCGGCAGGTCGAGGGGCGGTGGCGGGCCAAGACCGTGGGCGATTCCGCCGCCCGGGCCGGTCTCTGGCAGACGGGGGACGACAGCTTCCTCTTCTTCGGCAACGGCATGCACATGCTCTCGCAGCCGATCGACGGCGACTTCACCGCCACATGCCGGATCGACGACTACAACGGCAAGCGCGGGGAGCCGGTCAACAGCCGGGCGTGGGTGGGGCTCTCGGCCCGACCCGATCCCGAGGCCCTCAACTGGGGCTGGGGCCGGGATTTCCACGTCGTGCAGACGGCGCGGGAAGGGCTGCGGGCCTCGGCCGAGTTTTCCGATCTCGGGTCGGGCCGGCTCTCGACCTATCAACTCGCTCCGGCGCCCTGGATTCGGATCGTGCGGCAGGGGGAGGTCTGGACCGGCTGGTCGAGCCCGGACGGCAAGACCTGGAAACTGGGTGCCTACCAGTGGAGGCCGGTCGCGAAGACGATGCACGTGGGCCTCTTCTTCAGCGCGCTGCCGCAGGATGCGCGGGCCCATTACCATGCCCGTGTGAGCGAGCTTTCCGTCGTGCCCGGCGTGCTGCCGGAATCGACCCCCCCGGCGCCCGCCCGCGCGGGCAACACCGCCGGCGACCGGCTCACGGGCGTGGCGCTCGCCCGCGGGGATTCCAATGTGGTCGTGGCGCGGAGCTCCCACGCCGGACTCATCCGCTCGATCGACGGCGGCAAGACCTGGGCCGCCGCCAACGGCCGGCTGACCGGCGCGGACCTCGCCGTTCGCAGCGTGGCGATCCATCCGCAGAACGCCGAGATCATGCTGCGGGCCGGGGGGGGCGGGCTCTGGAAGACCACCGACGGGGGGAAGGCCTGGAAGCAGCTGACCCTCGAGGGCGACTTCGATGGCGCCGGGCCATCGGCGCTCTGCGGCGAGGTCGTCGCCTTCGATCCGCGGAATCCCGAGGTCGCCTACGTCGGCTGTGAGTCGCGGGGCTTCTTCCGCAGCGACGACGGCGGAACGACCTGGCGGCGGCTGGGCCTGGAGGGGGAGCGGGTGACCGCGGTGCGGATCTGGGATTGGGAGCCCTACTACCCCGCCCTGACCGACGGCCGCACGGAGATCTGCGTGACCACCTCCGCCGACCACTGGATGACCTTTCTCGGTCGAGGCGCGCCGGCGACGAAGACCGCCGCCGAAATCTCGCGGGCCTATGTGTCGGGGGACGGCGTGCAGACGATCGCCGAGATCGACGCCCGCACCGACACCGGCTTCCACGACGCCGCCTGGGACAAGTCGCTGCAGTCAACCCGTGAGATCAGCTACGCCACGACGCTCGGCTACGAGCACAACTCGGGCGGACACATGTCGCTCTTTCCCCCCGGGAAGCAGTTCGAATGGCTGCGGCCCTTCGTGTCGCTGGGAACCACCGCCCGGGGCGCGGGCCGAGACGGCGTCTTCTACACCCAGGCCCTCGATCCCGAGGTTCCCGGCCGGCTCCCCGCCGGCCGCGGCGGCTGGGGCATGAGTTGGGAGTTTCAGAAACTCAAGGGCGACGTGCCCCAGGGGGGGCTGGTGGCCTGCTGCGGCGAACTGAAGGAGGGCCGCGTGTGGTGGTTCGTGTTCACCGACGGGCTCTACGCGTCGCTCGACGGCGGCGAAACGCTGACGCGGGTGCTGGACCAGCAGGGGGGGCGTGTTCCGACCGGAAAATGAAAATCGGTCGATCCCGGTCCGGGCGCTGAACCATCAGCCGGCGGCGGTCGTACCTAGCAGACTGTGGAACAAGTCTGCCCGAGCAGGATGCGAGGATCATCGACCGTGGAAACCCTCGGCGTTTCCACCGGTCGATCCAGTGGACAAAGGTCATGGATGACTTTGTCCACGGGCAGCTAGACACCGTTACCCCATGGAACTAGCATCTTCCGAGGGATAAACGGGCATCTTGCCCGCTTTCGGCCCGGAGTCCAGGAGTCTTGACCATGGCGATCTCCAGGCCTGTTCACCCGTTTGTGACGAGTCGGCGGCGGTTTCTGCGGGCGGCCGGGGTGTGCATCGCCCTGCCCGCCTTCGAGAGCCTGATGCCCCGCACCCGCGCGGCCCGGGCCGCCGCCAAGGCCGCGGCGCCCGTGAAGCGGTTCGTCTGCACGACCAACATCTACGGGGCCTACAAAAAGGCCTTCTTCCCCAAGACCGCCGGTCTCGATTTCGAGCTCACGGAGACGCTCCTCCCGCTCGAAAAGCACCGCAAGCGGATCAGCGTCTTCACGCACCTCGACCACGGGATCGGCGGGGGGCACCAGGCGGTGCCGACGCTCCTCAACGGCGTCATGCCCCACCTGGCCAGCCAGTATCCCGAGGGCAACATCAGCCTCGACCAGAAGGCCGCCGAGTTCGTCGGCTCGCAGACGCGGTATCCGTCGATGACGCTCTCCGTCAACGAGGCCAACCTCGTGAGCATCACCCGCACCGGCGTGCAGGTGCCGAGCATCAACCTCAAGGAGATGTACCGGGCCCTGTTCATCGAGGAGAGCGCCGACGCCAAGGCCGTCCAGGCGCGGCAGGACGACCTGCACTGCAGCATCCTCGACGCCGTGATGAGCGAGGCCAAGGGGGTGCACAAGCGGCTGGGCGCGCAGGATCAGAAGAAGTTCGAGGAATATCTCGATTCGGTGCGGTCGCTCGAGGGGAAGATCGTTCAGCAGAAGCCCTGGGTCGGTCGGCCCAAGCCCAAGACCGACGTGCCCGAGCCGGCCATGGGCCGCGGCACCGACGCCGACCTGCGGGCGATGATGGAACTCATCGCGCTGGCCATCCAGACCGACTCCTGCCGCGTGTTCACCGCCTGCAGCGGCTTCGCCGGCGGCGACTACGGCCTCAGCGGCGGCTACCACGGTTTCTCCCACCACGGGGAGCGGGAATACGAGGTCACCGCCGTCAAGAAGATCGAGCGCGGGCAGGTGGCCGCGGTGGCCTATTTGATGGACCTCCTGGCGGCCCAGTCCGACCCGATCAACGGCGGCACGCTGCTCGACCACACCTCGATCCTCTACGGCTGCGGCATGGCCGAGGGGCACCACACCACCCGCGACCTGCCGCTGCTTTTGGCGGGGGACAGCTACCGGCACGTCGGGAGCATGGTGCTCCCGGAGGAGGAGGGCAAGCGGGTCAAGGCGGCCAACCTCCTGCTCTCGATCCTGCAAAACTTCGGTCTCGAGGTCGATCGATTCGGCACGAGCACCGGAACGCTGACCGGTCTCGAGCCGGCACCGGCCTAGGGCCGGGGATTTTCCAGACCATTCGAAGCTGCGCACGGGTTGCTGCCATGAGAGAGAAACGCTCGGTCGTCGTCCGCGGCTCGGGGATCACGGCGGCCGGCGGCTCTTCGAGTGGGGCCCGGTTCGGAGGGGCCCGGTTCGGAGAGGCCCGGTTCGGAGAGGCCCGGTTCGGAGGGGCCCGGTTCGGAGAGGCCTGGTGGGGCGGGGTCGTGCTCGTCGCTGGCTTGTGGGCCGGCGTCCTGGCCGGCGAGTCGTCCGCGGCGAGCATCGCCGAGAAGGTGGCGGCCGTGCGTCCCTTCCTCGCGGAGCACTGCTACGGGTGCCACGGGCCCGACACGCAGGAGAACGAGATTCGCTTCGACACGCTGGGCGACGATCTCTCCGATCCCCTCGTGCTCGCCGTCTGGCAGGAGGCGCTCGATCAGATCAACCTCGGCGAGATGCCGCCGCAGGACGAGCCGCGGCCCAACGACTTCGACCTCGCCGCCGCCACCGACACGCTGACGTCGCTTTTGGCCGATGCCTACGCCGCCCGGCACGGCAGCGGCGGCGAGGCGGTGGTGCGGAGGCTCAACCGGGCCGAACTCCGCAACACGCTCCGCGATCTGCTCTACCTCGACGGCCAGGATCTCCGCGGCCGGGAGGGGCCGAACCTCGTCGACGCGGACGGCAACGGCATGGCCGTCAACATGACCCGGGGCCCGGTGCGGGATTTCCCGGCCGACGAGCAGGTGCACGGCTTCGACACTATCGGGCAGAGCCTCGTCATGTCCGACTTTCTGCTGCGGCTCGTGATCCGGGCGGCGGAGGAGTCGCTGGCGATGGCCACGCACATGGAGCCCAGGCCGTCGAGCGACGTCCGCAGGTTCACGCCGCCCCTGCGGAAGGACAACCCGCCCGGCATCGAGGGGGCGTGGATGAGGGCCGATCCGTCGTTCGAACCGATCTTCCTCCGCTACCGGGAGCCGGGGGCGGCGGCGGGCGTGCTCGGCAGGGTGGCGCCCGACGAGGTGGGCCATCCGGGAGTGCCCGTCGGGGCCCGTTACCGGGTGACGTTCGAGGTGTCGGCCCACAATCAGCGGCACCCCTGGGGCGAGATGCTCGACACGCCGCAGGACCAGCCGATGCTCATCGGGATGCACATCGCCGACACGCGGCGGGGCGGCTACGCCGACGGCAACTCCACCTGCCGGCAGGTGCGGCAGTGGGAGATTCCCGGTGATGGCAGCCGGCACACCCTGACCCACGAACTCTATCTCGACCGGCAGTGGACTCCCTGGATCGGCTGGGAGAACGCCCCCTGGGTCAACGACCTGCGGGCCTCGCGGATCATCCAGAAGTATCATCCCGACCTCTTCGAGCCTCCCCCCGCCGACGGCGATCCGGAGGAGGTGAAGCAGGCCTATGAGCCGCGGATGGTTCGGAAACTCGTCGAGCAGGGCTACGCGGGGCCCCACGTGCGGGTGCACTCGTTCACGATCGACCCGCTGATCGAGGCCTGGCCCCCCAAGAGCCACACCGCCCTCTACGGGGTGAGCGGATCGGAGCCGGTGCGGGATCTGCTCGTGCGGTTTGCGAGGCGGGCCTTCCGCGAGCCGGTCGAGCCCGGGGAGGTCGAGACGTATGCGAGGCTCGTCGAGCGGGCGCTCGCCGCGGGCCGCCCCCGCGAGGAGTCGCTGCGGGCCGGTTACATCGCGATGCTGGCGTCGCCGCGGTTCCTCTACATCCAGGCGAAGGACGACGCGGCGGAGGGACAGCCCCGCGGGTCGCAGGCGGGCCGGCTCGATCCCCACGAACTCGCCGAACGGCTCTCCTACTTCCTCTGGTCGAGCATGCCCGACGACGAGCTCTTCGCCGCGGCCGATAACGGCACGCTCGACGACCCGGAGGTGCTGCGCGGGCAGGTGAACCGGATGCTCGCCCACGAGAACGCGGAGGAATTCGTCCGCCGGTTCGTGGACCGCTGGCTGCGGCTCGACAAGCTCGGGGCGATGCCGCCCGAGAAGGGAGGGCCGTTCCGCTGGTATTGGGACCGGGAGATGGAGCAGGTGATGCGGGGCGAGACCTACACCTACTTCGCCAAGCTCCTCGAGGAGAACGGACCGATCCGCGATCTCATCGACTCCGACTACACCTACACCAACGAGCGGGGAGGCACGATCCTCTACGACCGCAAGGACGTGCGGGGCAACGGCTACCAGAAGGTGCTGTTGAACGACAGCCGCCGCGGCGGCGTGATCACCCACCCGGCGGTCCTCACCGCCTCCGCCAACGGCGTCGACACCTCGCCGGTCGTGCGGGGTGTGTGGGTGCTCGAATGCCTGCTCGGCACGCCCCCTCCCCCGCCCCCGCCCAACGTGCAGCCGCTGCCCCCCGACCTCCGCGAGGCCAAGACGATCCGCGAGGCGCTCGAACTGCACCGCTCGCAGGCGACCTGCTACGCCTGCCACCGCAAGATCGATCCGATGGGCTTCGCGCTGGAAAACTTCGACGCCGTCGGCCGGTGGCGGCAGCAGTATCCGGGCCCCAAGAAACTGAAGGTTGACCCGACGGCCACGATGGCCAACGGCGAGAAGGTGCCCGACATCAAGGCGTTTCGCGGGATGCTGCTCGAACGCGAGCCGCAGGTGACCCGCAGCCTCTGCGAGAAACTGCTCGTCTACGGCACCGGCCGCCTGATGGAACCGGGCGACCGCGGCGAACTCGACCGGATCGTGAACACGCTGGCCGACTCCCGGGGAGGCCTCCGCGATCTCGTCATGCTCGTCGTCGAGAGCGACGTGTTTTTAACCAAGTGACCGGCGGGGCCGGCCGCCAGTCTCCTCGCCGCCAGTCTCCTTCACGCCGGGGCACGACCATGAACCAGCGCCTGCCCGTCGCCCCCCTCGTGCCTCCTGCGACGGAATCGGGCGGCTGATGCGGCTCCTCAGTTGGAACATCCACAAGGGCATCGGGGGCCGCGACCGGCGCTACGCCCTCGACCGCATCATCGACTGCATCGAGGCGGAAAACCCCGACCTCATCTGCCTGCAGGAGGTGGACCGCCACGTGGGTCGCAGCCGCCACGACGACCAGCCGCGGCTCCTCGCCCGCTACTTCCGCTGCCACTGCGTCTATCAGCCGACGGTCGCCGTCGGAGGCGGCAGCTACGGCAATCTCGTGCTCTCCCGCTGGCCGGTGGCCAGCCGCCACCGGATCACGCTGCGGCAGGGGAGCCGCAAGCCCCGCGGCGCGCAGCTCGTGCTCGTCGATTCGCCGGAGGGCGTCTTCCATCTGGTGCACACCCACCTCGGCCTCGCGGCCCGGGAGCGTCGCTGGCAGGTCGAACGCATCCTGGGCCACATGCTCTTCCGGTCGGCCGATCCGCATGCCACGCTGCTCGTCGGCGACTTCAACGACTGGCGTGACACGCTCGCCGCCGACGTGCTGGCGGCCGGCGGGTTTGCCCAGGTGACGCAGCCGATCTCGCGATTTCGCACCTTCCCCGCCTGGCTGGCGATGGGATCGCTCGACAAGGCCTTCGTCCGCGGCCGGATCGAGGTCCGGCACGCCCGCGTCGTGCGGACGAGCCTCTCCAAGGCCGCCAGCGACCACCTCCCGATCGTGCTCGACTTCCATCTCCGCTGAGGAGCGCGCCGGGAACAATCACCGCGGGCCGGCGCGGCGGGTCGTCATCCCTCGTCCCGCGCCGCGAGGCTTTCGGCCGCGGCGGCGACGGTGCGATCGATGTCGGCCGGGGTGTGGGCCGCCGAGAAGAAGAGGGCCTCGTACTGGCTGCAGGGCAGGTAGATGCCGCGGTCGATCATGCCCCAGAAGAAGGCGGCGTAGGCGGCCGTGTCGCTCCGCGATGCGGTCTGCCAGCCCGTCACGGGCACGGCCTCGGGCCCCTTCTGGAAAAACATCGTCATCATGCTGCCGACGCGGGCGACCCAGACCGTGATCCCGGCCCGCTCCGCGGCGGCACGGAAGCCGGCCTCCAGCCGCGAGCCGAGCTGGTCGAGCCGTTCGTAGGGGGGATGGTCGCGGAGTTCCTCGAGCGTGGCGGTGCCGGCGGCCACGGCGAGGGGGTTTCCCGAGAGCGTGCCCGCCTGGAACACCTTGCCCGCCGGGAGGATGTGGTTCATCACGTCGGCCCGGCCGCCGTACGCCCCCAGCGGCAGGCCGCCGCCGACGCTCTTGCCGAGCGTCGTCAGGTCGGGCTCGATGCCGAGCAGTTGCTGCGCGCCCCCCAGCGCCAGCCGGAAACCGGTCATCACCTCGTCGCAGACGAAGAGGCTGCCGTGACGCCGCGTTGTCTCGCGGATGACGGTGAGGAACTCGCGCGAGGGCACGACGAGCCCCATGTTGCCCACCACCGGCTCGATCAGCACCGCGGCGATCTCGTGGCCGCGGGCGCGGAACAGATCCTCCAGCTGCTGGGGCGCGTTGTATTCCAGCACGACGGTGTCTTTCGCCGTGCCGGCCGTGACCCCCGGCGAGTCGGGCACGCCGAGCGTGGCCGCCGCCGAGCCCGCCGAGACGAGCAGGCTGTCAACGTGGCCGTGGTAGTTGCCCGCGAACTTCACGACCACGTCGCGGCCGGTGAACCCGCGGGCCAGCCGCACCGCGCTCATCGCCGCCTCGGTGCCGGAACTCACCATGCGGACCTTCTCGATCGACGGCACGGCGGCGACGATCAGCTCGGCGAGATGGCTCTCCGCCTCGGTCGGCGCGCCGTAGCTCGTGCCCGTCGCCAGCGCGCGTTCGATCGCGGCCACGACCCGCGGATGGCGGTGACCGAGGATCATCGGCCCCCAGGAGCCGAGGTAGTCGAGGTAGGCGTTGCCGTCGATGTCGGTGAGGTGCTGCCCCTGCGCCGACGCGAAGAAGATCGGCTCGCCCCCCACGCCGCCGAAGGCGCGGGCCGGCGAGTTGACCCCGCCGGGGATGAGCGTGCGGGCACGGGCGAACGCGGCGTGGCTGCGGCCGCGGCCGGCGGCGGTGCGTTCGTGAGGGGCGGGCCGGGAGGGGTTGTTCATCGGGGCTTGCGGGGAACCAGGGGGTGAGACGGCGGGCGGGAGCAACGGGAGTGACGATCGTCGATCAGGGGGCGGCGAGCAGGGCCTTGGCGTTCGCGACGGCATCCGCGACGTGCGGCCGCGGGGCGTAGATCTCGACGAGGCCCTCGAGCAGGCTCCGCCGCCGCTCGAGCAGACGCTCGCGCTCGGCGGCCTCCGGGGCCGCGTCGGCCCGGGCGGAGAGTTCCGCCGCCTCGGCGAGCGTCGCCTCCGCCTTCGCGACGTCCTCGGCCCGCTCCTGGTCGGCCCGGGCCGCGAGCCTGTCGATCTGCCGCCGCACGAGCGCCAGCCAGAGGGCGGGATCCTCCTCGACGGCGGCACCGGCGGCCGGCACGGCCGCCGCGCCGGTGTCGGCGTGCAACACGAGGATCGCCTGCAGCGCCGCGATGCAGGCCAGAGGGCTCTCGTCCTCACGGGCCATCGCCGCCCGGTATTCGCGTTCCAGGGGCGGCATGTCGGCGTCGGTTCGGCGCCGGCGGCGGGCCCGGCGCTCCAGCATGTCGAGGTCGAGGCCGCGGTCGAGATCGCGAACCGCCGCCGCCCGCGGATCAGCGGGATGCCGGGAGAGGAATTGGTCGATCAGGGGCCGGGCGTCGCGGAGATCGGGATCGGGAGCCGAGGCGACCGCCATGATCTGGGCGTGCAGCTCGTCGGCGGTCGGCGGCCGCAGCAACAGGTAGCCACCCCCCGTCACCAGGGCGGCGAGGCCGATCGCGAGGACCGCACGGAGCCGGTTTTCCCGCCGCTGCCGGGCCGTGGATTCGGCCTCTGTCGCGTGCCGCAGTGCTTCGATGGTCGTGAACCGGCTGGCGTGGGCGACGGGACCGGCCCGGTCGTCGGTGGCGGGCGTGGTGAGGCACTGGGCCTGGCCCCCCTTCGTCGGCATCGGCATCGTCTGGGCGTCGGCGGGAACGTCGCGGTTGGTGACCGCCCCGCCGAGCACCGCGGCACCGGACGCGGGCCCGTCTCCGGCAGCGGGGAAGGCGGCGGTCTGCGCGAGGAGATCGACGCCGGCGGGCGGCAGCCCGTCGGGCGTGGTCGTCGGCGTCGAGGGGGCGTTGGCGACGAGGGCCGCAAGCACGCGGCTCACCACGAGGGCGCTGGCGGGCCGCTTCGCCGGGTCTTTCGCCAGCAGCCGATCGACGAGGTGGTCGAGTTCGGCCGGCACGGCTGCGTTGCGGTCCGAGAGCCGCGGCGGGGGCTCCGTCTGCTGCCGTTGGATCACCTCGGCCGGATGGCCCCCGTGGAACGGCGGCCGACCGCTGAGCATCGCGAACATCACCAGTCCGAGCGCGTAGAGATCGACGCGATGATCGACCGGTCTGCCCGCGGCCTGTTCCGGAGCCATGTATTCGGCGGTGCCCACCACCATCCCGGCCATCGTCTGCCCCGCCCCGCCGAACAGCCGCGCGATGCCGAAATCGGCGAGCTTGATGGCGGCCCCGGCCGCGGGGTCGTCGGGAACGATCAGATTGGCGGGCTTGAGATCGCGATGGACGACGCCGTGATCGTGGGCCGACTTGAGCGCGCGGGTGATGTCGAGGGCGACGCCGACCGTCTCCTGCCAGGTGAAGCGTCGGCCCGACCGCAGCAGCTGCTCGAGGCTCCGGCCGCGGACGAGCTCCATCGCGAAGTAGGGCTGGCCGCGATCCTCGCCGAACGCGAGGAGTTGCACGATGCACGGGTGCCGCAGCGCCTTGAGCGTTTCGATCTCGGCGGCGAAGCGTTTTCGCAGGCCGGGGTCGTCCCCGAGGTGGGCGGCGAGGGTCTTCACCGCCACGCTCAGGCCGGTCGTCGTGTCCACGGCCTCGTAGACCGCCCCCATGCCGCCCCGGCCGAGCGATGCCGAAATCGTGTACGGTCCGAGGTGCGAGGGCTGCATGACGCCTGACAATGTGCGGATGAAGTCGGCCACCGCCGGACGCGGCGGCCGACCGGGGAAACCTGCGGCGTTTCCCCGGTCTTCTCCGTGGAGCCGCCGCCCGCCGCTCCGCGGCCGCGGAGCCGGGAACGGAACTTTCCACCGGCTGCCCAGTGTAGTCGTCGCCGCCCCGGAACGGCATCGGCCCGGTTTGCCGGCGGTCGGGTACAACATCCGGCCCGCCCGTCGATGCGGGCGAAAGGCGAGGACACCATGACGACCGCACGACCGCCGGACGGCGACACGAGGCTCCTGCCGGCCGACACCAACCAGGCCCGGGGCCTGGCCGAGCACGCGATCGATTTTCTGTTTCGCGACCCGCGGCCGGTGGGAGCCGCCACCCTGCGGCTGCTGGAGCGATTCCACCTCGACAGCGTGGGCTGCGGCGTGTCGGCCCTGGCGCGGGCCGCCAACGCGCCGAGCGTGCTCCGCCGCGAGGCTCTCGCCACGCCGCCGATGTCGGGCAGCAAGGGGGGAGTCTGCTTCGGTTCGCCGCGGCGCTGCCTCGTCGAGCGGGCGGTTGCCGCCAACGCGGCGGCGGTGCGCGAGTGGGATTCCAACGGCACCAACTTCGGCCACGACCCGGTGAAGGGGCGGACCGCCGGGGAGTTCGGACACAACGACTACTACCCGGTCGCGGTCGCGGCGGCCGGCGAGGCGGGGCTCGACGGCCATCAGACGCTCAGGCTCATGCTGCTCATCGACGAGATCCGCGGCCGGCTCGCCGAGGTCTTCGCCCTGCGGAAATATGCGATCGACCACGTGCACCACGGGGCCGTCGCCGCGGCCGCCGCCTACGCCGCGGCCCTCGGCGGCACGGCCGAGCAGGTCGAGTCGGCGATCGGGATGGTGGTCGCGCACTATGTGCCCTACCGGGCGATCCGCGCCGGCCACCAGCTCTCCGACAGCAAGGGGGCGTCGGCGGCGCTCTCCGCGGAGGTGGCGGTGATGAGCGCGCGGCGGGCGCTCGCCGGTTTTCTCGGACCTCGGGACATCTTTCGCAATCCGCTCGCCCTCTACCGCCGAAACGAGCCCTGCCCCGAGGGCAGGAGTCCTTTCGATCTCGAACTGGGTGTCGGCGGCGACGCCTTCGCCATCCACTCGATGCACTTCAAGCTCGGCCTCTACGAGCACCAGTCGGCCGGGGCCCTGCAGTCGCTCGTGGACGTCTGCGCGGCGAGGCCGTCACTGGCCGACGATCTCGACGGCATCCGCTCGATCGCCGTCCGGATCTACGAGCCGGCCTATTCGATCATCGCCGACCCCGCCAAGCGGACGCCCACGACGCGGCAGTCGGCCGATCATTCGCTCCCCTACATCCTCGCGCGGACGCTGCTCAAAGCGGGCCGCGCCGCCCGGGAGGCCGGGCAGGCGGCCCCCTCGGCCGCCCCGCTCGGCTGGGAGTCGCTCATGCTCCTGCCCGAGGATTATTCCGACGAGGCGATCCGCGATCCGGCGGTCGCGCGGCTGATCGCCCGCATGACGATCGAGCACGGTGGCGCCGACTACGACGCCCGCTACCCCGATGGCATTCCGACGAGCGTGACGATCGAGCACGATTCGCTGGGGCGCCTCGGCGGCGGCCTCGTCACCCATCCCCTCGGCCACGCGCGGTCGGATGCCGCGAGGACGGCGGAGGTGGTGGATCTCAAGTTTGACCGGCTCGTCGCCGGCGCCGTTGACGAGCCACGTGAACTGCGTGAGCGGATGAGACTCGCCGGCAAGTCCCCGGCCGACATCGCGGAGCTGTATGCGTTTCCCATTCACGGGTGTGATCCCGGTTGACAAGCCCGTGGGGGTGACCTCGCGCCGCGTCGTCGATGCCGTCGCCCGGGCGCTCGGCATGAAGGCGGTCGGCCACGCCGGCACGCTCGACCCGTTGGCCAGCGGCGTCGTGGTCGTGTGCGTGGGCAGCGCGACGAAACTCGTCGATCACCTGCACGCCCTGGAGAAGCACTACGCGGCGACGTTTCTGCTGGGCTGCTCGAGCCCCTCCGACGACCTCGAGACGCCGGTGGAGCAGGAGGACGATCCACGGCGGCCCACGCCCGCCGAACTCGAGGCCGCACTGCCCCGCTTTCGCGGCGACATCCTCCAGCGTCCCTGCGACTACTCGGCCGTCCACGTCGATGGCAAGCGCGCCTACCGGTTGGCGAGAAAGGGCCGGCCAATGGAGCTTGCGGCCAAGCCGGTCCGCATCACGCGACTGGAGGTCACGGCCCACGAGTGGCCGCGGCTCGGACTCGACATCGTCTGCTCGTCGGGCACGTTCGTGCGGGCGATCGGCCGCGACCTCGCTGCGGTGCTGGGCACCACGGCGGTGATGGAGTCGCTGGTGCGGACGGCCGTGGGGCCGTTCACGCGGGAGGTGTCGCTGCCGCTCGATGCGGTGACGGACGACGCGGTTCGCGGGGCGCTGCTCCCCGCGGCGGCCGCCGTGCCCGGGATGCCGCGATTGGTGCTCGCGGGCGACCTCCTCGAGCAGGCCGTCCGCGGCGGACTCGTCGATCTTCCTCCCGAGTCGCCCGGGGCGGTCGCGGCGATCGACGAGGCCGGCCAACTCGTCGGGATCCTCAAGCGACATGCGTCGGGGGCGGCGCGGCTGCGTCCCAACTTCCGGGGCGTCGGCTGAGTTCGACTTTTGCAGTTTTCCGAGTGGATGTGGAAGTCACCCGTCGCGTAGGTCGGGGGTGCCCATGCCCAGTCGCCGGACGTTCGCGGATGCCATCGTGGCATCCGCTCACTCGATGCCGGCCGCGCTCCCGGCATCCTGCCTTCGCTTGCCGCCAACGCCGGCTCCCGGGGCATGGGCACCCCCTCCCGTGACCTGAGTCGGTCATGAAGCGGACGCGGAATGGTTTTCAAGCTGCCATCGCAACGGCGTGGGCGAGCCTCCTTGCTCAAAGTGCATGGAGTGGAAGTCCGTCCACTTTGAAGGAGGCTCGCCGCTTTGCAGACAGCAGTTTCAGCCGGAAGAACACCCCTCACAAACTGCAAAAGCCGAACTGAAGGGCGGCGACGTGATCACGGCCGCACGGGCGGTCGGGGCCGAGGGGACGCGCCGCGGGGCCCCCTCGCGCCGCCCACCGCCGGCCCCCTTTCCTCCGCAGCCCGCGTCACCGTCACGACCGGAGCAGGCTGACCAGCGCGGCGGGCGGGCGGACGCCGCCCCGTGGAAAAGCGGCCTGTAGAGTTGCAGGAGAGCCTCTCCCCGACAAGGACCGTCGTCATGGCCTTCGCCGACCGCACCGTTTCCCAGCGATTCGCGCCGCCGCGTGCGGCTGCCCGCCCCGCCGTCGGGGCGCCGGCACCCGATGGCGTGGCGCCGCGGAACCGGGTTCGCGACCTGACGGCGCTCGTGCTCCTCGCCTCGTGCATCTTCCTCGTTGCGGCCCTGGCCACCTTCGATGCCGGCGATCCGCCGACGTCACGGGTCTTCCCGCCGCACGCCCGGGCGGTCAACGCCTGCGGGCTCATGGGCGCCGCCGTGGCCGGCGCGCTCCTCGAATGCTTCGGCATCGGCGCGTGGTGCGTGGTGGCGTTCGTCGTGGCTCTCGACGTGGCGCTGCTGCGTCGGCGGGCGATGCCCGACCTCCCGCTGCGAACGGCCGGAGCCCTGCTGGCGGTCGTCGGCGTCTGCACGCTGCTCACGCTCTTCCTGCCCGACTGGGTCGCACGTCCGCTCTGGGGGCCGGGCGGCCGACTCGGCGGCATGGGTCGCCTGCTGGCCGAAGCGAACCTCGCGCGGACCGGTGCGGCGATCGTGGTGTCGGCGCTGACGCTCGGCGGGCTCTTTCTCGCCTGCGATGCGGCCATCCTCCGGGTCGCGCAGGCAATCGGCGCCGTGGCGCTGGCGTGCACGAAGGCGTGCGGCAGGCTGCCCCTCCGTCGGCCGGCGACCGTGCGGCTCGACGCGATCGAGCCCGAGCTCGCCAGCCGCTTCCCCGGCCTGCGGTCCCGGCTCGCCGGCCGCGGCGACGTCGATGACGACTTCGATGCCGACGATGCGGACGGGGAGCCGGCGATCCGCGTGAAACGCAGGGAGCTGCCCCTGCCGGCGGCCGCCCAGGTGGATGACGACCACGTCGTCGACGAGGCCGATCCGATCGACGACACCGCCGACGAGGCCGCACCGGCCGCCGTGCAGCCGCTGGTGCCGATCCGGTCGCTGTCGAGCCGCCGCAAGCCGCAGCCCGCGCTCGAACTCTCCCCCGATCCGTCGGCCGACTACGAGCTGCCGAGCCTCGACCTCCTCCTGCCCACCGAATACCTGGAGCTCGACCAGCAGGAGCAGGAGGTTCGCGACCGCGCGAAGGTGCTGGAGAAGACCTTCGCCGAATTCGGCTTCAAGGTGAAGGTGGTCGAGGTCGAGACCGGCCCGGTGATCTCGCAGTATGAGATCGAACTGGAGGCGGGCCTCCGGCTCGCGAAGATCACGAACCTCGCCGACGACCTCGCGATCGCCCTCCGCGTGCCGAGCGTCCGCATCGTGGCCCCGATCCCCGGCAAGAACTCGGTCGGCATCGAGGTGCCCAACACGACCCGGCAGATGGTCCGCCTCCGCGAGGTGATCGAGGAGACGCAGGCCAAGAGCCGCACCATGAAGATCCCGATCTACCTCGGGAAGGACGTGGCCGGAAATCCGATGGTCGTGGACATGGCGAGCATGCCCCATCTCCTGATCGCCGGCCGCACCGGCACGGGCAAGTCGGTCTGCTTGAACTCCATCATCGTCTCGATGCTGATGACGCGGCGGCCCGACGAGGTGCGGATGCTGATGATCGACCCCAAGATGGTCGAGCTCACGCCCTACAAGTCGCTCCCGCACCTCATGCATCCGGTCGTGACCGACATGAAGAAGGCGGAGGCGATCCTGGCCTGGGCGGTCGAGAAGATGGAGCAGCGGTATGCCCTGCTGGCGAAGGTGGGCGTGCGGCACCTCACGCAGTACAACGCGCTGGGCCGCGACGAACTCCTCAAGCGGATGAGGCCCGAGAGCGAGGAGGAGGCCGACGCGATCCCCACCACGATGCCCTTCATCGTGATGATCGCCGACGAGATCGCCGACATGATGATGACCGCCGGCAAGGAGATCGAGGCCCACATCATCCGTCTGGCCCAGAAGAGCCGGGCCGTCGGCATCCACCTGATTCTCGCCACCCAGAAGCCGACGGTGGACGTGATCACCGGCCTCATCAAGAGCAACCTGCCCGCGCGGATCGCCTTCCAGGTGGCCAGCCGCACCGACAGCCGCGTGGTGCTCGACGAGATGGGGGCGGAGCGGCTCCTCGGCAACGGCGACATGCTCTTCCTGTCGCCGGGCACGAGCCAGATCCTCCGCGGTCAGGGGACGTTTCTCAGCGACGAGGAGATCGGCCGCGTGATGGCGGCCATCGGCACCAGCGAGCCGCAGTACGCCGCGGAGCTGGTGAACCTCCAGCCGGCCCCGTCGGGCGACGCCGCCAAGGGGGGCCCGAGTCCGAAGGACAAGGACGATCTCTACGAGGCGGCGGTGGAGGTGGTGATCCGCGAGGGCCGCGGCAGCGTGTCGCTCCTGCAACGCGCCCTGGGTGTGGGCTATGGCCGCGGCGCCAGGCTCATCGACTTCATGGCCGAGGATGGCGTCGTGGGCCAGTACGCCGGCTCCCAGGCCCGCGAGGTCCTGATCACGCTCGAGCAGTGGGCCGACCGGACCGGCTCCGCCCCCCTGCCCCCCGATCCGACCCCGCGGAAACTGAGGATCCAGCCCCACGCCGCCGCACCCCGCGTGGGCGACGCGGCCGGCATCGCCGACACGCTCGAGGACGATGCCTTCGGCGACGACGACACGGGCTTCGATGAGGGGGACCGCGACGCCTTCGACGACGCGGGTGAAGACGGGGATCTGCCCGACGAGGATCGCGGGTAAAGCGGCGGCTTTTTCGCGGAAGACGATCGTGGGGCGGCGGAAATTTTGCGTCGGGCTTTGGCCCGACATAATCTCTTTCCGCGACGGGGTCGATGGGGCCCCACGTTCGGTCTTCCATGGATGAGGCCACCGCCATGCGGATGATCCGCCGCCGCTCCCAGCGTCCGCTCCCCTTCCTGCTCCGCTCGCTGTTCTCCCGGTCGTACCGGCCCTCGCGTTCGTCGCGGCGTCGGCGCGGAGGTTCGGCGGCCCGCCCCGGGGCGGCCTCGCGGAGCCGACGGCGCCGCAATCCGGGCGGCCTCCGCGGCTTCGACAGGCTCGAACCCCGCGCCATGCTCGCGGCCAACGACGTGACCGTCAGCCTCGTCGGTGACCGCGTGCTCCTCGCGCTCGATCCCGCGGGCGCCGCGATCAGCGACCTTCACACCTCCTACAACGCCGCCGCCGGCGTGCTCACCATCACCGCCGCCACCGCCGGCACGGTGACCACGAGCCTGGCTCCGAGCGAGGGCGTCACGGTCAACTCCGCCGCCGACACGATCGCTGTCAACCTGAAGAAGCTCACCGGCTTCGCCGGCATCTCGCTCGTCGGCGGCGGCCAGGCAGACTCGGTCGTCATCGGACCGGGCGGCGTGAACCTCTCGGCGGTGGTCAGGGGGGCCGCGGCCCAGGGCTTCAGCATCGACACCGGAGCCGGGCTGACCGACTCCATCACCATCGCCAACCCGATCACCGCCAAGGGCGCAGGCGCCGTGAGCCTCGGCACCCAGGGCACCGGCGGCGGCATCCACCTGGCCGCCGGCGTGACGACGCCGGGCGGCTTCCAGACATACAGCGGCGCCGTGACGCTGCAGTCCAGCCCGACGCTCAGGGCCGGCGCCGACATCGTCTTCGCATCGACGATCGACGGCGGGCGGAGGCTGACCCTCTCGTCGGGCCGCGGGGTGACGTTCGCCGGGGACGTCGGCGGCACCACGCCGCTCAGGGGGCTCACGTTGGCCGCCGCCAGGAGCGTGGCCGTGAACGCCGCCGTCACCCTCGACGGCACCGGCACGTCGGCCGGCACCAGCGGCCTGGTGATCGGCGCGAACGTCAACAACGTCGTCTTCTCCCCCGCCACCGGATCCAACGCCCGCACGATCAGCGGCTTCGGCGGCAGCGGCATCCAGTTCGTGGGCGGATCGACAGGCTCCCGGATCACGGGCGTCGCGAGCACCGGCAATGCCACCGGGCTCCAGGTCGGCCCCGGCACCTACACCGGCACGACGATCACCGCCAACTCCTTCACCAACAACTCCGGCAGCGGCGTGATCCTCGCCGGCGCCAGGGGCATCGTGCTCGGCGGAGCCGCGGCCGGCGCCGGCAACGCGATCACCTTCAACAACCGCTACGGCATCGACGCCAGCGGAACCTCCACCGGCTCGTTCGTCCGGGGCAACCAGGTGAGCAACAACCTCCTGGGCAACGTCCGGAATCTCGTCGTCGCCAACGGCGCCCCGGCCGTCACGTCGGCCCGCGGCCTGACGGTCGTCCTCGACCAGGTCGGGCTCGCCGCCCTGAAGGCCGAGAAGGTGGGCCGCTACTCGTTCGCCCTCACGATCGACATCAACGGCGTGGCGATGACATCCTCCGGGGCCCTCGACTTCGCCAGGGGGCTCGTCACGAGCTCCGTGGGCGTCCAGGCAAACCCGTCCGCGCCCGTGCAGAGCACGGAGTTCCGGCAGATCGGCAGCCAGACCTACGTCAACGCCCAATCGCTCGGCGCCACGGGTCTCTCCTGGGTGAGGCTCGACTCCGCCACCCAGGGCTCGCTGCCCGCCGTCGTGGCCACCAACGCCATCGTCACCGACCTCACGCCCAGGCATGCCCTGCGGTCGCTCGAGTTCCCGGTCGGCACACAGTATGTCGGCGCCGACGCGAGCGGCCGGCGCTACCAGACCAACATGGGGCTCTCGACCTTCGTCGCGTTGCTGCCCCTCTACGACCTCGCCGGCATCCGCCTCCCGCCGATCGACAACACGCCCACACCGGTCGACGTCTGGGTCAACGCCCAGGGACTTCTCAGCCGGTTCACCGCCACCGTCAACGGCGCGGTGATCACGATCGGCATGCAGCAGTTCGGCAAGGCCGTGCAGGTGGCGGCGCCGGCCGCGGCACAGACCGGCGGCATCGGCTCGCTCTCCGGCCGGCAGCTCTTCGCCGACGGCGTCGGCGGCACGGGGGCATCGCCGGATGGCGGCAACGGCGGCATCATCTACGGTAGCGGCGGCGCGGGGGGCACGGGCGGCAATGGTGGCAACGCCGGCTGGGTCGGCAACGGTGGCAACGGCGGAGCCGGCGGCAACGGCGGCTCGGGCGGCGTGCTCTCCGGCAACGGCGGCAACGGCGGCTCGGGCGCGATGGGTGCGGCTGGTAAGGCCGGCAGCAACGGCGTGAACCCCGGCGACGCGGGCGGCATCGGCGGCACCGGAGGCACCGGCAGTAGCGGCGGCAACGGCGGCAACGGTAGCGCGATCTTCGGCCGCGGCGGCAACGGTGGCGTCGGCGGACTCGGCGGCGCAGGTGGAGTCGGCGGCATCGGCGTCACTGGTGCCGATGCGGTCTCCGCCGGAGCCAATGGCGGCAACGGCGGCGCCGGGGGCACAGGCGGCAGCGGCGGTGCCGGCGGACTCGGCGGCGTTGCTGGCAAGGCCATGTTCGTCTTCACCGCGAACCCGGGATCGATCGGGCTCGGCGGCAACGGC
>SXGQ01081915.1_pt1 | contig 26980 bp, 10 predicted proteins | sample 3178371 | NCBI WGS metagenome assembly SXGQ01 (sample SAMN11356859, study PRJNA531348) | freshwater metagenome | isolation source: freshwater sample F1-20 | place: China: Fuxian Lake, Yuxi | collected 2017-12-25 | reverse complement strand
GCCTGTGATCTCATCTCGTCCACATAGGTGTAGCCGCGCCAGTTGCTCCGCTGGCTGTATCTCTCCGCCAGTTTCAGGAACATGTGCGCCAGCGTGGGAGTGATCTTGCCATGGTCGTTGCTGAAATGTCCGTTGCTCATGCCGCCCACCCAGTGTGATTTGCCCACGCACACCAGTTGTCCTTTTTCGTTTATCCTGTAGTGCTGGAACGGCGGGAAGTTGACCTTGGTGTGGTGGTCCGCACGTGTCTTGGGATTCTTTTTCCTCTCGCTGTCAGTGGTGATGTGATCAAAGGTCATCACGCGGAACACCAGGTCCGTCTTCTTGACCTTCCTGGGCGACACCTCATAGTCGCTCATCTTGATCCGCTTGTTGCCCAGCTTCTTGGCAGCTTCCCAGGCCTGTGCAGTGAGACGCTTGGCCTGTATCTTCCTGGCCCGTGCTATGTTGGCGCCGTTGATCTTCTTGGTGTCAGTGACGATCATGTCGTACTGTCCGTCCTCGGGGTTGACGTATGAAGCATAGCTGTTCTTGCTCTTGTGTATCTCCGCCAGCAGATCACGGTTATTTAGATAATTCACTCTTTTCATAAAAATTCCTTGTTTTGGTTGATGGTCGTGCTGCCCGGGGATTATTAAGTGCGCCTATTATGATGCCTATAAATATTGTTCAAGTATACTGAATTTTATATGAAAAAACAACCTGTTTATAGAGGCATTTAGAGATGGGATTATTTGACACAGCGGCCAAGGTATTGGGAGTGGTGGGAGGGATCAACAAAGTGGTTTCTTCCAATCCCACATTGAATAGGTTGTTCGGGGCAGGATTGGGTCGAGGAGCAGAGGCAGCGGACAAGCTGAACGACAAGGCCAAGTGGACCACACGAAACGGCCAGACCGATTTCAGGGTCAAGGTCACATTACCATCGGAGAGCTCTTTGAACCAAACGTTCTTTGGTGGATCCAGGCAGCAATTTTTAAACAACAGATCAAGGTCCAACAACACAGTGCTATTTCCCCTTGCAGAAGAGGGCGGAGTGATATTTCCCTTGACGCCCAGCATAATCATACAGCACGCGGCATCCTACAATGCCATGGCAGTGACTCACAATAACTATCCCTTCTACGCCTATGCCAGCAGCGAGGTTCCATCATTCACAATCACTGGAGAATTTCCGGTGCAGAATTATGAGGACGCCCAGTACTGGGTGGCCATGTTGCATTTTTTCAGATCAGTGACCAAGATGTTCTTTGGGGGTGATGATGCACTGAAAGGAAATCCGCCTCCAATACTGCAGTTGAATGGTTATGGCAACCACGTGTTCAACAACGTGCCTGTGGTGGTGACCAATTTCAACGTGGACATGAGGGCCGACGTGGACTACATCTGCACCACGCAGAATACCAGAACGGGCGAGGGCGGAGTCAATCTTCAGGCGCTGTACAACGACCTAAATCCAGGATTGGTCTCCAACCCCGACGCCAACAGCACCTGGGCTCCTGCCTTGAGCACGGTCACTTTACAATTACAACCAATATACTCCAGAGAGTCGGTTAAGAAATTCAACATGCGAGACTTCGTCAATGGCAATCTCAGTGGAGGTGGCAAAAAGGTAGGATACATCTAATGGCAAATTACAGCAACACGTCACCATATTTCAACACAGAAGAGAACAACATCAGTCTAGATTTCCTAACTCCCAGGACCATCACCGCGGAGCTGGATGACATCTCCTATACCATAGACAGGATCTACGCCTACAGGCCGGACCTGTTGGCCTATGACCTTTATGGATCACCGAGATTGTGGTGGGTGTTTGCCCAAAGGAATCCCGATGTGATCGAAGATCCCATATATGACTTTGCTCCAGGCAAGACCATACAGCTTCCCAAGTTGACCAATCTCAAGAACGATCTGGGTATATAGAAAATGGCCTCCGAAGAGATCACATATCCATCAAGCTCCGAGGCTATGACGGGAAAGCCCACCTCGCTCACCAAGAAATGGAAGTCGATGCACCAGGACAATGTTCTCGACAAGTATGCTTCTTACACAACACTTTTCACGTTGTCCACACTCTCCAGGGAGCAGATAGCAAATCCAAGATTGATCACCACGTCCAAGCCCCAGGACGTCATCGCCAAGTCCGCAGGCATAGGCAGCCAAGGCAATTACTCGTCATTCAACAGGCAGGGCACAACGTTTAGCAGGTCGGCAGTAGCTGCGGGGTACGGAGACAGAACCATAGACACAGTGTCGCAAGACGCCATCAACAGCCTAGAAAAATCAAGCCAGGTGCTGCAGCGCGGACACGACATATTTTTCAAGAAGGTAACCATCAACAGCGTGAACTCAGCCAACGAGGTTAGGCGTATGCAGACAGTGAACAAGATTGATTTTCAGTTGCAGGAGCCTCTCGGCGTGACCCTGTTCGAACGATTGCGTGCAGCGGCGTTCAACAATGGATACAGGCTCTACACAGACTGCCCCAGCTTGCTAACTATTGAATTCAGGGGATTTGACGACAGGGGAAATCCAGTGGAGGTCGCCACAGCGAGATACATTCCTATCAAGATACAAAATGTCACCATGAGCATTGATGCCAGCGGAACGAATTACGAAGTCATGGCCATGCCCTACAACGAATATGCTCTCGTAGACAAATATCTCTATACCAGAGGCACAGGGGGAATCTACCAAAAAGAAAACAAGTCCGGAGAAATCACATCAGTGGACAGGAAAGCGGAAACTCTTAACGGAGCCCTTGGCATACTGGCTGACAATTTGAATGAGCAACAAAGAATAGAGGTGAAGTATGGTCTGCGCGAAAACGAAGGCACGGTGGACAGGTACGTGATTGACACCGACCCAGAAGTGTTCCAATACACACAGCTGGGGGGAAACAATGATACTGACTCGGCCGGAGTAGTGGGCAATGGCTTATACAAGTTCTCTATCAGGCCAAATCAAGGCATCACACAGATCATAGAAGATATTGTGCTGCAGACAGAAGGATACAGAAACATCACCAAAATTGTGGAAAAATATTGGAAGGCCGTGGCATCGGCCCAGGAGCTGGAGGGACAGATCACACAATCGGAACTCATTGAGATGATTCCAGATTTCATGGTGCCATGGTTCAAGATCAAGTCCAGCATCTACAACACGGAGGCTTTTGATAGAGTAACCAAGCAACACGCCAAGGTGATACATTACCGGGTGCTGCCATATTACATACACATACTAAATTTCGCCGTGCCGGGATTGAGCGGCAGCCCTACCTGGAACAGGCAGGCAATAAAACACTACAAATATATCTACACTGGAGAGAACAACCAAATATTAGATTTGAAAATAGATTACAATTACAGCTTCAGCCAGGCCCGGTTATTGGATGGCTCGAGATCAGATGCCGCATCAGCACGGGATGTCAAGGATCTGGGAGCAATAGAATTCGCCTACAAGTACGGCAACAGGGGGTTGGATTATCCAGAGCCAAATATACCAATGACCAGCTATCCCTCCGCACAGAAACGTGAGGACGTTTCCACAGAGGACAGGGGTAGCAGGACACTCGTGGATGGATTTATGGATTACCTCACCAACCCAAAGGCAGACATGGTCAAGTGTGATCTGGAAATACTGGGAGATCCTGCATTCTTGGGGCAGGATGCCTGGTTGCCTTTGCCCCCACCAGACAGTGTGTCAGAGAAGGTGGCAAGATATAAAGGCTATCGATGGGACAAGAATTCTGGAAGTTTTAACCTTGATCGAGCAGAGGCCTTCGTTGAACTAACAATAAAATTCCCCACAGACATCAACGAGAGAAAAAGCGTGATGGATTTCCAAACCAATGAAGAAGTTATATTCAACGGGCTGTACAAAGTCAACCAGGTGGTCAGCAACTTTGAAAATGGAAAGTTCACACAGACACTGAACCTGGTGAGATTGGACAACCAGGGCAAAGAGATAAATGTCGCGGAAGCAATTAAAGCACTTACGGATTACAGAGATACCAACGCAGATCTTATACAAGGAACTAGGCGAATAGGATCAAATGAGCTAGAGGCACTCACCAAGTATATCAATGACCTCGGAAGAGGTGGAGCATAAACATGCCAGGCGATACATCAACACCCAATAGACAGAACAGGACATCAAGTTTCACAGAGATAAATCCAGGGCCATACCTGGCCATAGTGAAAGACAACAAGGACCCCGCCAGGATGGGCGGACTGAGGGTGCTGATACCCAGCTTGTCGGGAGTCAACGAGGGCTATGCGGGACAGCTCTACGACGTTGGATATCTTATGCCATTCTATGGTGCCAAGAGCACCAATGCACTGACCGGCAGCGGAAAAGGAGACGTGAGCGACTATACAGACGGAGCTCACTCCTACGGCATGTGGATGGTGCCACCAGACATAGACAGCCGCGTGCTTGTGATATTCGTAGAAGGAAAGGTCTCCCAAGGATTCTGGATCGGCTGCGTGCAAGATCCTTTGACCAATCACATGATCCCGGGCATAGCAGCATCCAAGGACACAGTAGGACTGACGTCATCAGAAGACACCACACAAGATCTTAAAAGCCAAATTTATGGCACAGACATAGTGCCCGCGGGGGAAGTCAACAGGAGGCTTTACAGCTACAGCAGAGGCGAAGCAGGCACAGACAGACTGCTGAAACCCATACATCCATTCGCCGATACGCTGAGGGAGCAAGGACTCAGCCAGGACACGGTGCGTGGCACCACCAGCAGCTCAGCACGCAGGGAAAGCCCCAGCGCGGTGTTCGGCATCAGCACTCCCGGCAGGACCGACCCCGCGGGTTACAAGGCAAAACTAGGACCCTTGGACGCACAGGAGGACGTGCCCGTGGTGAGATCCGCAGGACACACCTTCGTCATGGATGACGGTGACGCCACGGGAGACAATCAATTGATCAGATTGAGGACCAGTTCCGGTCACCAGTTGTTGATGCATGACACGGCAGGAGTTATATATCTGGCCAATGCCAAGGGCACAGTGTGGATGGAATTCAGCGGCGACGGCGCAGTGGACATATACGCCCAGAAAGGCTACAACATCAGGTCGGGTGGTGACATCAACTTTCATTCAGAGGGCGACATAAACATGTACGCCAACAGGAACATCAAGATCAAGGCCAACGAGCACCTGGGAGAGGACCCCATGGACAGGACAATCAAGGGAATCGTCAGCATAGACGGCAGCATCATCAACCAGATAGCCAACCGTGCCATGAACGTGTCGGTGGACAAGGGCTACTATAGCCTGCGCACGGGCATGAGCATTTACACACAAGCCGCGGGTGGCCACCAGATACATCAGGCCTCGGGACAGGTGCATCTAGTGGGAGAGCAGGTGCATTTCAACAGCATGAAAGTTGATCCAAACTTATTGAAACCGCTGCAGAGAACAGGGTTCGGTCAACCCAACGGCACGGGGACTGCAGAGGTGCAGGTTCCAGATGTCACGCCAATACTCAAAGGATCTGTGGGAGTGATGAGGCAGGATCGCAGCATTCCTGGAATGTCAGGCATGCGAGTGCCAACGCACGAACCATTCCTATGGCATTATGACAATTTCAAAGCGTTCACATGCGCAGGCAAGAGAGAAGACGCCAACAAGCCGGGCACACTGGGATATAAAGAACAGCAAAATAGGCTCAGCACAAATTTGACAATAAGATTGGGACAATATCAAGCAGATGCAGAATGCTACATCAAAGACCAGCCGGGTTATAGCGCCACAAATGTGGCATTTCAACGAAAAGCAGCGGCAGATTTGGTGCAGAATTACAACACCATTTTCAATCTTCCAGATGGAGGACCACTGGCCATTAGACCACTGTTGCCAGGGATCAGCGATGTGTCCAATCAGATCATCAACAGGATCACAGGAGCAGCCGGGGGAGAACTGGGCAACTTGTTCAAGGATCAGGTGTTTGTGGGACAGGCCGGTGTGTTGTACACCCTGGGAGACATGGGCAAGGTCATAACAAATTTATCCAACACCAATCCAAATGGCATAGTGAAGCAGCTGACGGCCACTGCCGCCAACTCTCTAAAGACCACGGTGGGGGACGTCCTGAACAACGCAGTGAAGTCGCAAGTCAAGGACGTGGCCAGCTCCATATTCTCTGACAGGAACATGTCGGCGGTCCAGGATTTCTTCCGCGGAGACGGCATAAACACCTACGCACTGTATAACGATTTCCAGGCGGGCAATCTGGCAGGTTTAGCTCAATACACCGATTACGGTGACACATTATCCAGCGCCTTAGCGCCCGGCCCCGGAAGCCTGGACACTGTCTTTGGTCTCCCTTCATTAAGCGGATTCTCAGGGTTGACCGGAAACTTGAGTGCCTTGGGAGACAGAGCCACCTCGCTGTTCACTGGAGGCAGAGGCCTGCTGGCAGGAGATAGGTCATTCACCGATTACGGTGATGCAGCGCTGTCATCATTTGTGGATCCTCAAATATTCAGTGGAGGAGGGCTGCAGGACATATTCAAGAATGCCGACAACATATTTGGACCCGCCCTGGGCGCTTTTGGAAACAACGTGCTGTCCAGCATCAATCTGGCCAACCTTTCGCCAGAGGGAATCTTACAGGGACTGGGCAACGCCGCCATACAGACCGGCATTAGTATTGTGACCGATCAGTTCAGAAACATCATAGCTGGAGAGATAACCTCGCTGACCAATATCACCAGCGTGTTCTCGGGCGGGATCGAGGGAATATTTGGAGGTGTTGGAACTGTGCTGGGCGAGATTGCTACCAGTGTTGGTGATGTTTTTGCAGGATTCGATTTTGCAAGCATAGCTAACTTTGATCTGAGTACCCTGGTTAGTGGAGTGTCAGATTTTGTTACAGCCGGTGTAGGAGGCATTATAAGCGCGGTAGGAGGCTTTTTCTAGTAGTTTTTGTAATAAGTACTAGAGATTATTATGGCATACAATGACAACAACAGCAGTTTTGGCAAATCGGGGCAGGTTTTCAAGGGATTTAGTTCCAGGGCGGACCAGACCAATTTCAAGCTGTATGACTTTGAGCTGATCAAGCAGGATCTCATCAACAGGCTCAGCGTCCGCAAGGGCGAGCGTGTGGAGAACCCTGAGTTTGGCACCATAATTTATGACTGCATACACGAACCCCTGACCAATGCACTGAAGGCAGCCATAGCAGAAGACATCACACAGAATCTCAACGCAGACCCCAGGATCAGCACATCAGAAATCACCGTGAGCGAGTATGAAAAAGGCATAGCGGTGCAGGCCACTATATCCTATGTGCCCTACAATATTACCGAGAAATTGACCTTTAGTTTTGATGATAACTCGCTTCTGCGCCTGTCTTAAACTACGCACTTAATACTATCCATAAATATCCGTGTATTAAACTATGGCCACCACTGACAGACAGAACCGATTGCTAGTAGCCGAGGATTGGCGTAAGATCTACACCAGTTTCCAGCAGGCCGATTTCAAATCTTACGATTTCGAGACCCTGCGCAGGACCATGATAGCCTATCTCAGGGAGAACTATCCTGAGAATTTCAATGATTTCGTCGAGAGCTCAGAATACATAGCGCTGATAGACCTCATAGCCTACATAGCCCAGAGTCTCAGCTTCAGGGTTGACCTCAACGCCAGGGAGAATTTTTTGGAGACAGCCTCCAGGAGGAACAGCATACTACGACTGGCCAGGCTGATCAACTACAACGCCAAGAGGAACCTTCCCGCCACGGGCCTGCTTAAATTTACTTCAGTCAGCACCACCCAGGATGTGAGGGACAGTGCTGGGAACAGCTTGGCCAATGTCACCGTGGCCTGGAATGACGCCACCAACGCCAACTCCAGAGAGCAGTTCATCAGCATACTGAACGCCGCCAACGTGTCGGGACAAATTTTTGGCAAGCCAAAAGAGGCCGACAACATAAGTGGCATACGCACAGAGGTGTACATGGTCAACAGCAACAACACCGACCTGCCCATATTCACATTCACACGTGGCATAAGCGGTGTGGCCAGGACATTCGAGATAGTGCCTTCAACGTTGACCAATTCGGAATCTATATATGAGCAGAACCCAGTGCCAGGAACCGGGTTCTCCTATCTCTACAGGACGGACGGAGCCGGAGACTCCAGCCCCAACACCGGATTCTTCGCACTGTTGAAGCAAGGATCATTGGCCAATTTTGAATTCTCCATCACTCAGCCCACGAGCAATTACGTGCAGCCGGTCAATGTCAACAACATCAACAACACAGACGTTTGGCTCTACGAGCTTGACGATTTTGGTCAGATAGAAAAATTTTGGAGCAAGGTGCCAGACCTCAGCGGCAACAATGTGATCTATAACAGTATCAATAAAGATGTGAGAGACATATACAACGTGGTGACCAAAAATAATGATGCCATCGATTTGGTGTTCGGAGACGGAAATTTCGCCAACATACCATCTGGGAGATTCAGAGCCTACTACAGGACCAGCGCAAATTCAAATTTTTCTGTTCAGCCAGCCGACCTGCAGGGCGTATCATTCAGCATGACATACATAGACGCCAACGGCGGGGAGCAGGTATTGACCATATCCACCTCATTGCAGCAGAGCATATACAACGCCGCTGCCACTGAGAGCAATGACAGCATCAGGACCAAGGCCCCACAGGTCTATTATTCCCAGAACAGGATGATAACCGCGGAGGACTACAACGTTGTGCCTCTGTCCGCGTCTCAGGAGATAATCAAAGTGAAATCGGTGAACAGGAGCGCCAGTGGCATCAGCAGGACCAAGGAGATAATAGATCCATCGGGTTCCTACAGCAACGTGTCCGTGTTCGCAGATGACGGGATCATCTATCGAGAGACCAGCACGCCGCAGTTCACTTTTTCTTTCACCAACAGGAACGAGATACTGGACGTGATCAATAGATTGGTAGAGACCAAGCTGACCAAGGCCTCGGCCAGGCAGTTCTATTATCAAAACTATCCCACCAAGAATCTGACCACGCTGTCAGCGGATTGGGTCAGCTCTTCTGTGGGCACCAACACAAACACAGGTTATTTCATGGGAGGTGGTCCACTGGTGGTGGGTGATTTCTCCACAACCAATTTGAAATACGCCAAGCCGGGCGCATTGATAAAATTCACTTCTCCGGACTCAAGGAAATTTTTAAACGGCAAGCTGGTCCCGTCCACAACGGGATTGGCGCAGGACAGGCAATGGAGCAAAATATCTCTGGTCGTAGGCGATGGAGCCAACGGCGGTGCCGGAAATCTAGAATCAGGACTAGGCCCAATCACGCTCAATGATGTGGTGCCGGCGGACTCCGTGCTGGCCGCGGTGATACCGCAATTCGTCACGGTGTTTGACGCGGCTCTCAAGACTGACCTGCAGGACAGGATAGAGATATATGAGGAGTTTGGGCTGAGATATGACGAGGAGAACGCCCAATGGAAGGTAATCACAGGGGCAAACATCAGTGCTTCCGAGGTATTTTCACTTGCGGAGGCGGGTGACATCACGAACAGCAACCAGGATCGCAGCTGGTGGTTCAGGTTCATGAATGATGGAAACACCTATACAGTGACCTACAGGAACACCGATTACATATTTGAGTCACTGGCGGACAACAAGTTCCATTTTGATGAGCAGGAGAGGATATATGATTACGTGTCTGGCAGGTCGGTCAAAGACACAGTGAGGATACTCAAGAGCAACACATTGCCCGGCTCTGGATCTGCGGTTGGATATCCCATAGACTGGCAAGTTGTTGGAGTGGTTCAAGAGAGCGATGGATATCAGGACAATAGGAAAATAAAAGTGGGATTTTTTGATGGTGATGATGACGGAGTGGTAGACAATCCTGAAATTTTTGACATCATAGTGGATCCCAATACAAACGTGACCACCAAATTCGTATTCTTTGAAAAATACAACAGCTATGACAACATCCAGCGCTACAGGCCTCACGAGGCCACAAACTATGTGTTGGCGGCCACCGAATCCAGCATCACGCTGCCGGGCAATTATCCTGATGAACAACTATTTTACTTCTACGGTGATGACGTGGTAAAGATATATGACAAGGCTTCCATCACACTGACAACAACCACGGACTACTACGCCAGGAAGGGGCGTGCAAATATTGAATTTCTCTACAAGCACTACGCCGGACAAGGCACACGCATAGATCCCTCGCATACCAACATCATGGATATCTACATGCTGGAGAGATCATACGACCAGTTGTACAGGACCTGGCTAGCCAGGGGAGGAGATGAGCCAGCCGCGTCCACGTCAGACCAATTGAGGATATCATACTCCGGCGTTTTGAATCCATTGAAAGGGCTTTCAGATCAGATAATCTACCATCCTGTGAAATACAAGATACTTTTTGGCAGCAAGGCCGAAGAGCAGTTCCAGGCCACTTTCAAAGTGGTCAAGAATGCGTCCACCAACGTGACCGCAGCGGTGATCAAGACCAGGGTGATCCAGGCCATAAATGAATTCTTCGCGCTGAACAATTTTGACTTTGGTGACACATTCTATTTCACGGAGCTGGCGGCCTACATACACAACCAGATGGCGCCAGATCTGCTGACTGTGGTCATCGTGCCCAACCAAAATGAACAGGTGTTTGGGTCGCTGTTCCAGATCAGCAGCGCAGCTGACGAAATATTCATAAGCGGAGCCACTGTCGAGGACGTTGTGCTGATCGACGCGATAGGAGCTAACCAACTTGCCACCAGCGGCACCGTGGTGACCAGCACCACTGGCACGACAACCAGCAACAGGTCCAGATCAGCGGCATCCCAATCAACCACAGGAAGAATCGGATCAGGATCCGGCACGGGCAGTAGCGGAACGGGATACTAGAGATGGCAGATTCACCTATCAACAGCCAGACAAATTATGAGGTGGTGACAGACGCACAGGGAGTCACCCTGCGCAGGTCCATAGCTCACCTGCCCGCCTTTTACAGGACCGATAACAATCACAGGTTCCTCACCAGCACGCTGGATCAGCTGATACAGCCCGGCAGCCTGACCAGGCTAGACGGCTACATCGGCAGGGAATATTCATACACGAGGCAGGCCTCGGACAGCTACATAGAAGCAAGCAGCGAGGACAGGGCCAACTATCAGTTGGAGCCAACGGTCACGTACACCGACAAGGACACTTCATCAATCAATCCCGAAGACCAGGTCAAGTTCACGGCCACGTATGATGATTACATCAACCAGATAAAGTTCTTTGGAGGCAACGTGGATGACCATGGAAGGCTGAACACGCAAAAAGTTTATGGCTGGAACCCAGCAGTGGATTTTGACAAGCTGATCAATTACAGAGAGTACTACTGGTTGCCCGAGGGCCCAAACGCAGTGCTCGTGGCCAGCAACGGACCCAACTCTGTCGCAGAGATCACCGTTGACAATTCAGGCACCGCGGCCTATACCTTCAGCACTCACGGAGATACCCAGAACCCAACCCTTACACTGTACAGGGGCAACACATACAAATTAGCACTGCAGGCCACCGGACATCCATTCTACATCATGACGGAGCCATTCAAGACCGGAATCGCCGAGGACGGCAGCACATCTGTGATATATTCCACAGGGGTGTCAGGCAACGGCACGCAGGTGGGCACCTTGACATTCACCGTGCCATCCAACGCACCCGATATCTTGTACTACCAGTGTGGCAACCATCAAGAGATGCAGGGAGTGATGCAGATCAAAACCATAAACTCCGCCACAAAGATAGATGTTGAAAGAGAAATCATAGGCAGCAAAAATTATACCATGGCCACCGGCACCAAACTGACCAATGGAATGAAAGTGAAATTTGGAGCCAACACCACCAGTGCCGCACACGTGGGCAGAGAATATTATGTGGAGGGAGTGGGCGATCACATTACGCTGACGGACACAGCCAGATTGATAACGCCGGAGCCCTATTCTACGGAGACCACCGAGCTGTACGACAGCGTGGCCTATGACACACGCCCCTACGCCATCAGTTTCTACAGGCCGGAAACCCCGGACTACATCACCATCAAGCGAGACAGCTTTGACAACAACGCCTGGAGCAGATATAACAGGTGGTTCCACAGGTCCGCAATTGCGGCCTCGGACGCGGCCAATGGCAACGTTACCATTCTATCGGAGGCCAGCAGGGCCAAGCGGCCAATCATAGAGTTTGATTCCGGACTGCAACTTTTCGACCATGGCATACAGGGACTAAGCTCAGTGGCTCTGGTGGATTCTTTCACCAAAGATGTCTTCTCAGCGATTCCAAACTCATTGGGCTATATCGTGGATGGCGTGCCACTTGCGCATGGCATGCGTGTGCTGTTCACGGCCGACACCGACAGCACTGTCAACAACAGGATCTACAAGGTCAATTTCGTTACCATAGCCGGAATCAAGAAGATCAACCTCACACTGGAGCCGGATGGCGTGCCACAGGAAGGACAAAGCGTGCACGCAGAGCTGGGAGCCAGCTATCAGGGAAAAACATTCTATTACGCATCTTCCACGGGCACGTGGCAGCAGGGACAAGTCAAGACCGCTATCAATCAAAAACCGTTGTTCGTCCTTGAAGATGACGACCATGTGGCGTTCAATGATTCGGTGATCTACCCAAATTCCACTTTTGAGGGCGCCGCGCTGTTTGCATACAAGACTTCGGATATGTCACCGATTGACACTGTGCTGGGAATCAGGGTCAAGTACAACACCATCAACAACGTGGGCGACATCGTGTTCGAATCTGACATTGGCACATCGTCATTCGCCTACAAGAGCGGTGAGGTCACTTTAAGTAAAAATTTCAATACCGGACATGTGAATTACATCATCGACAGGGCCCACAACGAACCCAGAACGTCCTGGGTGCAGATGTCTCAGCCAAGCAGGCAGAGAGTGCTGAGAACCTTCGTGGTGGAGGCAAAAGAATTGACGTTGTTTCCTATAGATGTATTCGCCAACAGCGCACAACTACAGGATCTCGAGGTGCAAGTGGACGTGAATTACAAGGTCAAAAACATCACTACCGACTACACGTTGGTCAATGGCACCACTAACAAGTACGTGAAATTTACAAAAAATCTGGCCATAGGAGACATAGTCAAAATTACAGCCTACAGCAAAGCCAAGAAGGTCAAGGGCAAGGGACTGTACGAGATACCCGAGAACCTGGCAGTGAATCCATTCAATGAGCAACTGCGGGAGTTCACGTTTGGGCAGATAATGAACCACCTGCACAACATCAATGAAAAAAATGTTGAAATGACAGGCGACACGCCGGGAGACAGCAATCTCCGCGACCTTCCAGATGTCAGGATCAAGGGAGGAACCATACTGCAACATTCGGCCCCTCTGCCACAGGCCATGTTCTTGCTGATCGACCAAAATGCCAACGCCATATCATCAATAGATTACTGCTCCATGGAATACCAAAAGTTCAAAGAGGCATTCCAGTCCAACATCAGCATAGCCAAATCCTACACGGAAGCCGCGGAAGCAGTGGACGAGATATTGAAGATAATGACCAAGCAGAAGAACATCAGTTTTCCATTCTACTATGAGGACATGGTGGGGCATGGAGAAAAAGTCAGCACCAGGACCTACACGGTGCAGGACAGCACAGAGACCCAATATTCTATAGACAGTCAATTCAGCACCGACGCCCCCAGCAGCCGCGCTGTGTACGTTTATCTCAATGGCAATCAACTGCTCCATGGTCATGACTATGATTTCAGTGCGGTAGATGACACAGTGGACATCTCCGCTGCATTAGTGGAAGGAGATGTGATCATGATCAAGGATTACGATGACACCACCGGCAGCTTCATTCCACCCACGCCCACAAAACTGGGCATGTATCCTCGTTACAGGCCAGAAAAGGTGTTGGACGACACCTATGTGTCACCAGCACATGTGATAATAGGCCACGACGGCAGCAGGACATTGGCCTATGGTGACTACAGGGATGACGTGTTGTTGGAATTGGAGAAAAGGATATACAACAACTGCAAGACCCAATACGATGCCACGCTGTTGCCATACTCAGAGGTAAGGCCATCAGGATTCACCGCTGGAGATTACACAATCAAGGAAATAAATGAAGTCATGAGTTATGATTTCTATTCATGGGCCGGAAAGAATGGAGTTGATCATCAAAAAAATGACACATACCAATCAAACAACGCTTTCACTTTCAACTACAGCAGCAACAAGGACGATATCAATGGAGAATATTTGCCAGGACACTGGAGGGGAATATATAAATTCTTCTACGACACGGACAGGCCACACACACATCCATGGGAGATGTTGGGACACAGCGAGAGGCCCACTTGGTGGATCCAGCACTACGGCCCCGGACCATACAGCTCGGGCAATGAATTGTTATGGAATGACCTGGCCAGTGGATATGACCACGGCACGCACAGCGCCAGCCCCAGATATGTGAGGACCGGACTCCTCGATTACCTACCTGTGGACGTGACTGGGCAACTGCTGTCACCATTGCAGAGCGGACTCATAGACAGTTATGCCGCCTCTGGACTTGACAGGACATGGAAGTTTGGAGATCATGCGCCCGCTGAAACTGCGTGGAGGAGGAGTGCACAGTATCCTTTCTCGGTGATGAAGCTGCTGGCACTCACGAGGCCCGCTAAATTTTTTGGACTTTTCCTGGACAACAGCAGGTTGGGAACTAATAGGGCAGGAAATATCATAGATACCGACACGCTGGTGTCTCAGAACACACGCCGGGCCAAATATCACTTGGAGACCACAGTGGACAGCATCACGCAGTCCACGACCAGGTATGTCACAGCGGGATACCAGCCGCTGATCGTGAACTATCTTATCAGATGTAATCTGGATCCCGCTGTGTTCTTCTATGACAAGATGAAAGATCTCAACGTGCAACTGTCCTACAAGCTGGGCGGATTCTCGGACAAGCAGAACCTTAGGGTTCTTACGGACAGCGTGAGCCCCGGCTCGACAGCTGGATCACAATTCATACCCGAGGAGAACTACAAGGTATTGTTCAGGGTCAGCAATCCCATAAACACTTTTGAGTATTCCGGGGTGCTGGTGGAAGTCAACACGGCCACATCAGGCGACGGCAGCACCTTGGAGGGAGGCTACAAAGTCATTGGGTACAACACCATCAAACCATATTTTAAAATTTTCCAACCACTGAAGAATGGCAACAGCCACAGCATCGAGGCGGGCAACGCCAGAGCAGTGATCTACAAGGATTTCTCCGAGATCGAACAGATCGTCACATATGGCACGGTGTTCAAAGACGCTCAGTCGGTGGTGGATTTCCTGACCGGATATGGAAGATACCTCGAATCGCAGGGATTCGTATTTGATAGGTTCTCCAGAGAGCTCGAAGCAACAACCAATTGGGAAACCTCTGCCAAGGAGTTCATATATTGGACCAGGCAGGGATGGGCGCCAGGAGCAGCCATCACACTGAGTCCAGGGGCGGGAGGATTCAACTTGGTCACCAAGGACAGCGTGGTGGGCAAACTTAAAAATCTGCAAGGCGAATACACGGTCCTTGACGCCACAGGGCGAACCATGCCGGAAAAATCTATCAGCACCAAGCGTGTGGGCACGATCTTTGAGATAGCCAGCAAGTTTCCGGACTCGGGCATATACAACATATCGCTCAACGCAGTGCAGAAGGAACACCTGCTGATTTTTGATAACGCCACGGTGTTCTCTGACATAATACTGCAGCTGGCCACGGGATTCAGGCAACAGAGATTAAAATTGATTGGATGGAAGACAGGTGACTGGAATGGGGACTATTACTCTCCTGGGTTCGTCTTTGATGAGGCCAAGGTAAACTTGTGGACGGCCAACACGGACTATCAGATCGGTGACACAGTGGAGTACAACGCTAGATTTTTCACTGCCAATAAAAATCATAATTCCGGCACAACGTTCCAGACGGTCAACTGGATACAGAAAAAAAATAAGCCCGCGCAGCAACTGATACCAAACTTTGATTACAAGATATCTCAATTCAATGATTTTTACAACCTTGAGAGCAACAATTTTGATGAGGGACAGCAGAAGTTGGCACAGCATCTCACAGGCTATCAGTCAAGAAATTATCTTGACAATCTCTTCCAGAACGATGTCAGCCAGTACAAATTTTATCAAGGATTCATCAGAGAGAAGGGAACGCTGAACGCCATAGACAAGTTGGTAAAGAGCAGGTTCTATGGAGAGGACATTGACCTGGAGATCTTCCCCGAATGGATGATCCGTGCGGGCGAATTTGGCAACGTGGACAATGCACAGTCCGTGCAGATCAGGATGCCAAGCGACAAGTTCACCAGCAACATACAGAGCATAGAAATATTGGACGATGTCGCGGACCAATCCAACTGGGAAAAATCAGCCAGGGTAATCAAATCACAGCTATTTTCCAAACCCCTGGAGTACATGGCCCACGACACGTTTTCCAGGTATGACTACAGTCAGCCAGGAATCGACAAGGACGCGGTGCAGAAATACAAGACCGCGGGCTACCCCAGGCTGGTTGACGCCGACCACACGGCCTACAACATCAATGACCTATTGAATTTAAACGTGTCATCAGTGACCAAGAATGACCTGGTGTGGATAGCCAAAAAAGAAAATAACGATTGGGACATGTTGCGGTTGACAGCCACCGGACTGAGGATCATAGCCATGAGACAGATCAACAATGGCACACAAGTGGAGGTAATACTCACCCAACCACACGGCTTTGAAGCTGGGGAATACTTCGCAATACTCAACAGCCAGTTCGTGCAGCTCAACGGCGTCTTCAAGATAGTCAGCACGCCAAATCCAAATTCCATCGTGTTCAATTTCAATCAGGCCAGGTCCATCAGCGTCGTGACCAGCCTCAACGTGAGAATCGATCAGTCAACCCTGGTCACCTACGGCAATGTGTACAAATGGGTCAGCGTGAGAATTGACAACATGGACAAGGTCAATGACAGGATATCTTATAATGTGTACAGAGACGTGGATCAGGCCAATTTCGTCAACGGTGACAGGGTGTTCTCGGACACCGATCCCAACGGCATGTGGACGATCTACGAGAAGACCGATCCCTACACCAGCACGATATTGCCATCACCCGATACGGACAACCAACAGGACTTTGGCTACAACATAGTGGCCAGGAATGACAGCAGGATGATCTGCGTGGCGGCGCCGGACCAGGGACAGGGGTCACTGCACTTCCTGTTCAGGCAGGAGAACTTGCCCGGCAATGTATTCACAATAGTTTCGTCATTCGCCATGGCGGACGGTGACACCGACACGTCAAGGCTGGGGCAGAGTCTATGCATCAGCACAGACGAGAACTACATAGCGGCCGGAGCTCCCTACAACAGGACGCTGGGACCGACCAGCACCAGGCAGGATGGCGTGGGCATAGTGAAAGTGTGGGCATGGAACAACACCAACAAGCAGTACGATCTGTCGCACACAGTTCTCCCACCATCGGACGACAGCAGCACGCTTGTGAACATGAACTACGGATGGTCAGTTGCCATAGCCGAACCTTCCGAGAGCAGCACTGTGTCGACCAGGCCCAAATTTCTTTTTGCTTCGGCTCCAGGAATAAACGCAGATGCTGGCGTAGTGTACGTGCACACATTGCAGAAAGATCAGGCGGACAGCACCGTGCAGTTGTGGAGGCAGGACTCCGCGATATTCAGCACGGAGCAGGGCTCGGGCAAGAGATTTGGACACAGGGTGGCAGTCAACGACAATGCCGATATCATCGCGATCAGCAGTGTGTCTCCGGGCACGGCGGGCATGGTGGAGATATTCACCAAGAACAGCGTCAACGACGATGGCAGCAGCATAGAGGACGGCAGCACCAAGCACGTGTTCACACACAGGCAAACTCTAAGGGGCGCGGCATCGGACGGCAGCACACTGAACACCGCGTTCGGGGAGGCCCTGTCCATGAGCATCGACGGAGAACTATTGGTCATCTCGGCTCCGGGCACGGAAGCCGGTGAACAGACCGACGCCGGCGCTGTGTACATCTATAAATGGAACAAGGATGGATCGACCAACAGCTACACACTGCAGGAGACCATCGCCGCGCCGGAAGCTGCCAGCAACATCAGATTTGGATCCACTGTGCAGATCAATCGCATGAAGAACAGAATAGCGATAGGAGCGGAAAAATTTGGCAACAGCAGGACCATGAGATTTGACAGCAACTCAACCACATTTGATCTCGGGGACACTCTCATAGTTGACCTAAACATTGGATCTGGCGCGGTATTCACTGCGACCAAATACAACACCAAGTTCGTGATCGACGACAAATTAGTGACTACCAGCGTGAACGAGAATGACGACTTTGGCAGAGGCATATTCATAACCGACACCGCGGTGTTCGTGGGATCACCAGACGATGACACGCTGACCACGGACGGCAGCACCTATCGTGTGGATGATGGCACAGTGACGGTGTTCGATCTCAACAGCCCGGGAGATTACGCCTGGACGGCACTGTCCACAGAAAAAATGCTCATGGACGACAGCAGGATAGATTCGGTATTCGTATTCGATTCAGCCAAAAACGAGATTATCGACTACCTGGACTACTATGATCCGGTCAAGGGAAGGATATTGGGAGTGGCGGACAGGGAGATCAACTACAAGACGGAATGGGATCCGGCAATCTACAACATTGCCACGGGAGGCAAGACACTCAATGCCAAGTCGGCCTGGGGTGAGGAGCACGTGGGCGAAGTATGGTGGGACCTAAGCAAAGTAAGGTGGCTATGGTACGAGCAGCAGGACGTGGAATATGAGACCAAGAACTGGGGTAACCTTTTCCCTGGCTCGTCTGTGGACATCTATGAGTGGATCGAATCCCCACTTTCTCCATCGGAATATTCTCTGCGTGCGGACACGGTGCCGGGGTTGACCGTGGGCGTTTCCGGCACACCGCTACACCCTGACAACACAGTGCTGACAGTCAAGCAGAAATATAATCCCGTGTCGGACAGTTATGTGAACTATTATTACTTCTGGGTCAGGAACTCCGTGTTCATGCCAGCAAAAGACAAATCAGTGGTGGACAGGAAGAACACGTCCGCATATGTGGCAAACGTGATAGCCAATCCATTGGGCACTGGCATCAAATATTACGCCGTGACGGGCAAGAATTCATTGATCACTTTCAATGTCAAAAGCAGCCTGGTCAATGACAACACCATATTGAATGTATCCTACAAGAAAAATGACAACCCTGATGAGTCACACGCCGTGTGGAACATCATCAAGCAGGGAGACAAAAACGATCGACCAAAGGCGGTGCTGGAGAACAAGTGGTGGGACAGTCTCATAGGCAAGGACCTCATAGGAAACGAAGTGCCAGACGTCACACTGCCCCTGAACCAAAGATATGGCAACAGGATCAGGCCTAGGCAGAGCTGGTATGTGGACAGGTTCGCGGCACTGAAACAAATTATAGACTACAGCAACACAGTGCTGAAAAACAATCAATTGGCCAACATCATTAACTATGGCAACCTGAATTCTAAGGATCCGGAACCCACCAGCACCTCGGGAGAATGGGACAGCAGGGTGGAGAGCTATGCGGATCTAACTTTCATCGACACCAGAGACATCAGCGGAACAACCAATGTGCTGATAGCCAGTGACGAGGAGAACAGCCGAGGATCGTGGGCGATATATCAATGGGACTTGACGGAGTGGACCAGGAGGAAAGTGCAGACCTACGACACCAGCAAATATTATAGGCTGGCGGACTGGTATGACCAGGGCTATGACGAGAACACCGTGATCGACAAGCAGGTTAATTACCAATATGAGATGGATGCCCTGCCGTTGGAGATCGGCGACATAGTGAAGGTTCTCAGGGCAGACACCGGGGGATGGAAGCTGTTCGAGAAGACCACAGACGAGATGAAGAACGTTGCCACGCAGAACGGCACCATACAGCTCTCCGCTGCACTGTATGACTACAGCATCAACAACACCGGATACAACGCCGATGACACCTTTGACGAAAATTTCTTTGACCAGGAGCCAACCGCCGAGACTCGCCACGTGCTGCGGGCACTGAGGGACGACATATTCGTGGGTGACCTGGCAGTGGAATACAACAATATATTTTTCATAGGGCTCAGGAAGGTGCTGGAGGAGCAGTCATACGTGGACTGGCTGAGCACCACCTCGTTCATCAACGTGACCAACAGACTGAGGCCGCTGGACCAGCGCAAAACATACAACGTGGGCAATGAAGACTTCGTGGAAGACTACATCAACGAGGTAAAGCCATTCCATACCAAGATCAGGGAGTACAAGTTGGGATTCAGCCACATCGACATTCAGGACGGCATAACGACTGATTTTGACCTGCCAGCTTTCTATGACGGATCAAACATCAGGAATGTGGACACTGTGGCGGACGCGGGAGTGATGTCCAGATATCCATACAGGTTCTGGAGAGACAACCACAAGAAACACGTGACATCCATAGTGGTCACCAAGGGCGGCAGCGGATACATAACCGCGCCCACGGTCACTTTGGTGGGGGGCACAACAAAATCTGTTGGTCCTTTCGCGGTGCTGGGACAGAGCAACAGTGGCGCGAGTGCGGGCCAATCCGGATATTACTATCCACTCTACACAGCGGCGCTAGACGCACAGGTGGCCGACGACATCGCCGGGGGCGCGGGCACCAGCAGCAAGTTCAAATTCAACGAGTATCCTGGACTGGAGTTCCATATGCCCACCACGGGACAGAACATCGCCATCACGGACAGGCCTTCCGGCTATGATGTCTACACCACGGCGGACAACACCCAGGCCACCGCCACGGCGATCATACAAGGCGGATCTGTGACCAGCATAAGATTGCTGACGCCAGGAACCAACTACACAGCCACTCCCACGGTAGTGCTTACAGGTGGAGGAGCTGGTGGAACCACACCCGCAAACTTTGCCAGGGCCTATGCCAATCTCAACAACGACGTGGTAAGAGACATACACACCACTATAAAATTTGACAGGGTGCAGTCCACCGCCACGGTATTGTTGTGGAATGCCAACACCACTTACGCTTTCAACGACCTAATTAGATATGATCAAGGATTCTACAAGGTCAACAGCGGCTTCACCAGCACGTCCGAATTCAAGGACGGCCTGCAGTATCTTATCAAACTGCGCGGCGATGAACCATTCTTGACCGCGGCTGAGAGGACATTGGGTATGTATGACCCAAAATCGGGCATGCCGGGCAATGAGCTTTCTCAAGTAATGACCGGGGTGGACTATGGCGGAGTCATGGTCACAGGATTGGCATTTGACAACAACCAAGGATGGGACAGGACGCCATGGTACGACCATCCATGGGACTCATACGGACTCAGCAGGGTGCAGACTTTCTATGGTGACGGCAGCACGACCGCTTTCACTTTCGCCACCGCCCCCAGCGCCACCGATGTGTACACGGTGTACATCAATGGGGTGAGGCAGACCTCTTTGGTGCTGCGTGGAGACGGATCGACCAAGACATTCACGGTTATCCCGGATGACAGCGCTGTGGTAGGTGTGGGAGATGAGATACAGTTCATATTGTTCAATGATGACGGAGTATTGACACCCACGGACGACAAAACTTTGGATTCTATAATATCGGGCGGACTGTTTGGATCGGCCGTGGGCATAGCGCCCAGCGACATACTGTTGGAGGGCGACGGTTTCGTCACGCCAGAGACCAGCTACGCACCAGAGGAAAACTTGCCAGGCAGCATGTTCGACACAGTGGACATCAAGGTATACACAACTCCTGAATCAGGAGTGCCATTCATAATGATGAAAAATTACCTGGGCAATGCGTCAACAACCACGTTTTCTATTGGTCAGACGCCCGGCACACTTGAATCAGTGCTAGTGACCATAGACGGTGCGACCAAAAGATTGACAACTGATTACACAGTTGACATAGACGCGAAGACAATCACCATGCTGAGTGCGCCGGCCTCTGATGCCAAGATCAGCATCAAGAGTTTTGCAATATCAGGCAGCAACTACATGGTTCTGAACAATTTTATTGGAGATGGCTCAACGGTATCATTCGTCACTGCGGCGAGGGAATCATTTCAGTTTGACAGTGCAGCCAGCCAGCTCTATGTTACCGTGGACGGAGTGCCTACAACGGCCTATACCGCTGCCACCACCAGCAAGCTGATCACTCTAACCTTCAACACAGCTCCGGCATTTGGAAAATCCGTACAGGTGGCAACGTTCAATCAGCCAGCGGGCCTCGGCAGGGCCCAGGCAGAGATCAGAGCTGAACAAAAAGTCCACGACGGTGGCAACAGATACTCGCTGACATATCCTGCAGGATCCATAGGTCCATTTTCAGGACTCACCATGATCGAAGTGGCCGGCAAGATATTGCGTGGACCAGACAACACATATTACGCCGGTGACGGCAGCACGGTCACCTACAGCCTGGCAACGGATCCAGCCAACGTTGTGACCAGCTCGGCGCAGGTGCAGGTTTTTGTAAATGGCTCCAAGAAAGATTTGGGCACAGACTACACGGTCAACATAGGCTCACAACAGGTGCAGCTGGTCGTGGCTCCCGGGGGAACGGACGTGGTGGCGGTGTCGGTGCTGCTGGACAACCATTACTACAACGAGGGCAATGACATCATATTCAGACCTGCGCACCTGGCTGCGGATGGCATAACGCTGGGGTCCGGAAACACATTCTCCACCACAACCTTCAACAACGCACTGGGGATGAATCAGAGAAGAGAAATTTTCGCAGGAAGCAGCACCGGAGAATTCATTCTGCAGGACACGCCAATGAACAGCGATTACCTGTTCGTCTGGTTGAATGGACAGGCACTGACGCAGGGATATGACTTTACGTTTGGATCGAACTATTTCGTCAACGGAAAGAAATTGAAAATAAGTGGCATATCACTCACTGCCGCGGACCGCGTGGACGTGATGTATTTCGCGGTAGAGAGCGCCAAGTTGGCCACAGGCTTCAGGTTGTTCAAGGACATGCTGAACAGGACCTTCTTCAAGAGGATCAGTGCAGATTACACCACCGCGCTGGCCGCGGCCCTGGCGGAAGACGCCACTTCTATAACAGTGTCTGACGGCAGCAGACTGGCCACCCCTCCGGGCGGATCAGTGCCGGGAGTGATCTTCATAGACAAGGAGAGGATAGAATACTTCATCAAGAACAACAACACATTGTCGCAACTGCGCAGGGGCACCCTGGGCACAGGCATACGCACACACGCCTCGGGCACACAGGTGGTGGACGCATCGGGATTCCAGACCGTGCCATATGCCGAGACTGTGTTCACCAAGACCTCACTGTCTGACGGCAGCACTGCGCAGTTCTCCACGAGCATCGCGGCGGCCACTCCCAACGAGCTGGACGTGTTCGTTGGCGGCAGGAGATTGCCACATATCAGCCAAGATGGCAGCACAGCCAACTTCACAGTGGATGGCAGCACAGCCAATGTGGTGCTGACCAGCGTGCCAGCGGCAAATGTGCAGGTAAAAGTGGTACAGAAGCGAGGCAAGGTGTGGTACACACCCGGAGCCAGCACAGCTTCAGATGGAAAAGGCCTACAAAAATCAACAACTAACCAAGCTAGATTCATAGCAGGAGAACCAACAAATGCGCCTGAATAAATACAACACCATGACAGAACAACCAGATAACAAAGACAATCAGCCCCAGGACAACAGATCCAAGCCACAGGACAAGAGTGGCATAAAGATGGAGGGACACATCAAGATATGGGATCCTGTCACAGGCGAGGTCATAGTTGACAAGAGAAACGCCATACACTACGAGAACATCAGCATAGCGCTGGCCAACAGCCTGGCCAACAAGAGCACGGGATTCATACACGAGATGGCCTTCGGCAATGGGGGCACCGCCGTGGACCCCACAGGCATAATCACATATCTCACCCCCAACACCACGGGAACCAACGCCTCGCTCTACAACCAGACCTATTATAAAGTGATAGACGACAACTCTGCCACCAACAAGGACACCACCCGTAACAAGATGGAGATCCGGCACACCGCGGGCAACAAGTACACCGACATAGTGGCCACCTGCACGCTGGACTACGGCGAGCCAACTGGACAGGCAGCGTTCGACAACACTACCAATTTCAACGGCGACTACGTGTTTGATGAGCTGGGACTTAAATCTTGGGAAGGCACGGAGAACGGCACCACCAACAAATTGCTGACCCACGTGATATTCCATCCGGTGCAGAAGAGCTTGAACAGACTGATACAGATAGATTACACACTGCGTATACAATCATTGACAACATTTACGGAGTAGAATAAATGGCCTACACAGTAAACAAATCCAACAGCGCTGCGTCACCCAACCAGTACACCGTGCAGGATTCCATCATCAACAGCCAGACGGATCTGGATTTCGTGGGCAAAGGCTACGCGGGCTACGGAGAGGTCATAGCGGAGAACTTCCTGCATCTGCTGGAGAATTTTTCCAACTCAACTGCGCCAGGCAAGCCCATCAAGGGTCAGCTTTGGTACGACGAGGGAGCCGCCAAGGTCAAGGTCTACACAGGATCTTCCTTCCAGCCAGTGGGCGGGGCCACATACTCTTCAGTGGCGCCAGCGGGATTGAATGCAGGCGACCTTTTCATAGACAGCGACACGCAGCAATTGTTTTTCAACAACGGCACATCAAATGTGCTGGTGGGGCCACCGGCCTCGTCGGGCACATTGAATGGTTTCTTCTTCAGCACCATATCCGACAGCACGGATGTGGACAGAAACATATCAAGGATCTACAACAACGACGTTCAGGTGGCCATACTCAGCGACGTCACGTTCACTCCCAAGGTAGCCATATCAGGATTCGCCACCATAAACAAGGGCATCACGCTGTCCACGGCCATAGCCGGCAACAAATTCACTGGCACAGCAACCAACTCTGATCAGCTGGACAATCAGCCAGCTGGATCATACCTGCGCATAGACGGAAATTCCACCAGCTCAACAACCAGGTCATTGTCCATAGTCAATGACGTGGGACTAACCATAGGTGCGGACAGTGATTTCCGTATATTGCTGGACAACGTGGGAGTCCACATGCAGAACAACACAGTGGACCAGGACATAATATTCAGGGTCAACGACGGCGGCAGCATCACCACGGTGATGACCATGGACGGAGCCACTGCCAGGGTGGGTATTGGAACCAGCACGCCAACAACCAAATTGGATGTCGCGGGAACGATCAACGCCACTGCCATCACAGCACCAACCATCACGGCCGGCACGGAATTTATAGGTCCGCTGCACTCGAGTGCAGTGACAGTGACAGCAGGCGGCACGCTACTATTTGAAGGTTCATCTGATGACAATTTCGAGACCACTTTGACAGTGGCGGATCCCACTGCGGACAGGACCATCACTTTACCAAATAGATCAGGCACCGTGATCACATCAGGTGACACCGGCACAGTGACAAAAGGCATGTTGGCCAACATGGTAACGCTGGAGATATTGGATTCGTCCGGAACGGTGTTGAAAACCATCTACGGCGCCGGCGATTAACATACATGGCATTTATTCACGATATTGACACACTACACAAATGCATCTATAATATAAGCAACACAGCAGAGATATAAAAATGCCAGTACGCAAACCATTATATTACGACAGCGGCAATCTAAGAGAGATGTCGGACCTACAAGTGGCACAGATCAGAGAACGCATGTATTGGTCCTACGTTTCCAATCCATCAGTGGCATTGACCGTTGTGGGATCTGGAGGCAGCGTGGGGACCATCACAGACACGAGGCTACAGGCCGGTGCCTACAGCACCAACCCCAGCGGCACACCAGGTGAAGAGGCAACAGCCGAGCCCAGCATAGTGAATGTGGCCTTTTCAAGAATACAGCAGACAGTGGCGGCTGATCCCAATCCTGCCACCACGCCCACGCAATATCCTGCGTATTACACTTCCAGTGGACAGATACGCTCGATGAATCTTCAGGACATGTATGACACCTTCGCCACGGCTGTGCACGGGGGATTCACGGGTGCGGATGGCAGCACTGTGTACCCATCGCTGTTGAACACACTCATATACCAGATATCAACCTCTACGTCGTTGGCGGGTTACACGCCAGTGCCAGGACCCGATGGCAGCACTTTGATACCCATATTCACTGACACCAGGGCAGATCCATCTCAATACACAGCGGGAGGCATACCCGAAGAGTTGGACCAGCCCATCACAATACAAAATTATTACCTGCACAAGATCAACACTATATCTGTGGGCATAGCTACGATGGTCAGGGTAAATGACTCCGGCAACGTTGTGGCCATGACGACAGCAGCGGTGGACACCGCGATAGGGGCAGCCATAAGGTACATGGTGCAGGCAGAGGTATCATACAGGATACGCTACAGCTACGGAACTAATGGATCAGGCACAGGCATAGTGTGCGGAGACCCAATGACCGACAGCCGCCTGGATGGCACAGGCAACTACCAGACATTGTTCGCTGGCGCTGATGACTATCGAGCACAGGAATTTCCTGATGGATCAGGACAGGTGATCAACGTATACACATTGAAATCGAGGTTGGAATAATGAGTTTGAAGAATGGAAGATTCATCAACGCGGTGTATGCCAGCAGCAAGAGAAAGTTGATATTGGCCATCTGGCAGGACAGCGACAGCATGCAACAGCATGAAGTGGCCATTGAGACCGATCTCAACAGCGATACCTATAAAAAATTGCTAGAGACATTCACCGTGGATGAGATATCAACAATGACGGATCAGAAGAGAAAGATGGCCTCCAAAAATTGGGAGAT
>SXGQ01102939.1_pt1 | contig 26983 bp, 32 predicted proteins | sample 3178371 | NCBI WGS metagenome assembly SXGQ01 (sample SAMN11356859, study PRJNA531348) | freshwater metagenome | isolation source: freshwater sample F1-20 | place: China: Fuxian Lake, Yuxi | collected 2017-12-25 | reverse complement strand
CATTCAAAAGCCCGACGCACCAAATCTTGGAAACGATTTAATCAACAAATGAACGATTTAGAAAAAGTTTATAAAGGTCCTTATATGCTGGCAGAGGCTCCAGATGAAAAAGGAGCTTTTGACGACTACCCAGATTCCCTTGCTTTGGCGTGCTCTACAACCCTGCACGATACAATGCCTACAATTCAAGTTGGAGAAAACCCGTTCTTTAAATAATGGTATTCTTTAGTATCCGATTAACTCTAAGGAGTGACACATGACAGTATCACCAGCACCTATGTTTCCAGAAGTAGGTCGTAATGAAATTATGTTTGAAGGCGAGTACGCCCCAAGCATTCCAGGCAACAAGGGTCCGCTTCGCTTTGAAGAAGGCGTTGCTACAGACACCGACGTTCCAAACGACTTTGCCAAAGGCGCATACGAGGACACTGCTCCATCGCCAATGCGAATGAACCAAAACAATCCTGAAATGTTCTACAAGCACGCCGCAGACACTATGCGTGAGCGTGCCCACGTAGGTTCGGCTTCATGGGTTGAGGCTCCATCAGTTCTTAGCGAGTTTGTGGAAGGTGCAATGGCTGGCGACGACATGCCGAAGTGGGAGTATTCCTACAACAGCGGTGGCCACATGAACCGTCCAAACGTAACTGTTGTCAGCGACTAGCAGTGGAAGGCGGAACAGCCTCCGCATCTGACTCTGGCGGTTTTACACCTGAAGGAGGCGGTATTGCTTCTGAAGGCAGTGGTCTTACAGGAACACAAGAACTATCTGAAAGCATTGCGCCCCGCTACGGGTTAACTCCCTATGGTGTGTACAGCCCACGGGGGTACAAAAGCAGGAAGGGAATATTTCAAAATATTATGCTGCGTACTCCACCAGCAAATGCTGAGTTGCGAGAACGACGACACCCATTTGTACTTAACTCGTATTTAAAAAATACAATTGGTGTTGCTGTCTATCAACCAACTGGGTATGCTATGCCAAAGAATTTAGCTGGTTCTGGTATGCAATCAACTGCGCTTTCTAACCAACAATTTACCGAAGAACCTGCAGACCCAGTTGATTCCGCATTTGGCACACAGTCCCCACACTTAGATGCTGGTGTTCGTGACACTAAAAGACCAGAAGAAGAAGGACGATTGAGTAAAGAAACCGATCTTCGTAGGCGTGCACTGCACGTTGAAAAAGGTCGCAAAGACAAGTACGACTACGGGAGTTAACAACATGGCTAAGTTACCATCATTAACTGATATTATAAATTCTGTAAGTGAAGCAGAATACAGATCGGCAATAAATAACCGAAAAACTGTTATGAAAGATTGGAATACATTTAAAACTTCTAAAATAATTCCTGGTTATAACGAACCTGGTGGTAAAAGTCTAACCATGGTTAGTGGAATGGACCCTGATGACGTTGCATTTAACGCAAAAATGGCAAAAAATGCAGCTCACCCAAATTCTAAAATTAATATAGTTCATCAAATGGGTGTGTCTTTGTCGCACGCTGGAACCAGTGGATTATTTGATGCTTGCGCTGGTTGTAAAACAACAGAATGCGAAAAATTGTGCAATTCAGAAAGTGGTCGTGGAGGAATTCATAAAGAAGGAATGGATAATGTGACGCTTAGAGCACAAAGGATTCGTTCTGCGTATTGGGCAGAAAACCCGCAATTTGCTGGAGCACTTACGGTTATGCAAGCTCGTAGAGGTGCAGCCAATGCACGCGCCGAAGGAATGGTTCCTGCTATGCGTTTTAACATGTGGTCTGATGTGCACTTACCTTCAACGACACTTGCGGGTCCTTTTGTTTATGATCTAGAAGGATTGGGGTCACAAGATCCTGAAGCAACAGGAGCAGCTAAACACGCACCAATGTTAACCCACACTAATTACACAAAGAGAACAATGAATAGAGTACTTCGTCCTGGTGAAAAAGAATTTGATGCTGACAATCCTTCAAACTATATTGAAACAGGAAGTATTAGCAATCAAACTCCCGTCAAACGGGTGCAACAACGGGTAGACGTTGGAAAAACAGCGCAAGCAGCTGTGTATGCAAAGGAAACACAGGTAAAACCAAGCACGTGGACAATGCAAGATTCGCAAGGCAATAGGGGAACTTTTAAATCTTATGACGCAGACCAAAGTGATACTAGATTTCTTGACGAAACACTTGGGTATGGTGGACAAGTTGGATTGTTGCGCCACAAATTAACTCCAGCATTCAGAGAATCTGGTTACACGTCTGGTCCAAGTAGTTTTATACGACCAATTGATCCAGATGCTCCAGTAGGTTCTCCTACTGGAATTCCAGCACAATACGCAGAAACAACACCTGTTTCTATTGGCCGCAAACCATCCAGAAAGCAAATGAGCCGTGACTGAATCTTGGGCAATAGTTATTGCTGCATCCATTCCTGTTTTGGCTACAGGAATTGGTTGGGTTATAAAACTTTTAGGAACGCTTGCAAAAAATAACAAAGATGATCACAACAAAGTTATGGAAGAAATGCAAGTTTTAACAAAAAATGTTAAGAAGGTGGGTAAGAAAATAGATAAACACATAGATTGGCATGTACATGAAAAATAAAGATTTGTTTGTAAATGTTCTTCTTAGAATTCTTGCGACCTTTGCCGCATCAGGTTTAGGTGTAATTGGTGCGGGAGCAATTGCTGGGGTTCCATTATGGAAAGCCTGTTTCATGGCTGGTATTGCTGGTGTTGCATTTGTTGTAGAAGGTTTATCTCGTTCTTTTTTAGACGCCGGAAAACTTACTCTTTCTGAGATTAATGATGTGTTTAACAAGGTTGATGGCAAAGATTCTGAAGTAAAAGAAAACACAAAGAAAATTAAAACAAAGGATGTACAATGAGTAAAGTTGCGTGGGATTACATTGTCCCAATTAAAATGCCCGACGACCTCAAAGGAGTTGAACCTGGAAAACTTTCCGAATCTCTACTTAGACCAATCCCAGGAGGAGGAAAACTCCACTGGCTTGCAGCAAACGCATGGAACGCAATGGTCGCCAAAGCCAAAGCAGACGGGCTTGAACTCAAACCAACATCATCAGGCGACCTCTATCGCTCTTACGAGTCGCAATTGGCGAGCTTTAAGCAGCGCTACGTATTGGAAAAAATTGAAGGAACAAGCACAAAATCATTTGAAGGAAAAACCTGGTACTTAAAAAAGGGTATGGCAATGCTTGCCACTCCTGGAAAATCAAACCATAATTTGGGAATTGCCGTAGACGTTCATTCTGCTAGTGAACCAAAACGTTTGAATTGGCTAATTGCAAACGTCAAAGATTTTGGATTTTCTTGGGAAGTGGTTCCAAGCGAACCTTGGCATTTGCGCTATGTATGTGGTAATAATCCTCCTCCAGCCGTAGTTGCTTTTACTGGTGGACAACCAGCCCCTGTAACAACGGCAGTTGAAGAGCCTAAAAACCCAAATAAAGAACTTCAACAGGCGCTAAAAGACAAGGGTTATTACAACGGACCGATTGATGGAAACGTTGGTCCAGCAACTGACGCAGCAGTTAAAGCATTTAAAGTCGCCCACGGCCTTAACCACGATTCTGTGGTTGGTCCAAAAGTTAAGGAACTGTTAAACCTTAAGTAGACATTACAACACTCATTGCTTAGTGCAAGCAATGTTGCTAGTATGCCTTTATGAAAACTTCTGACATTGACTTGATTGTTCACTTTCTACGCAAGGTATACCCAGGTAAAATGGAAGAAGAAACACTGGTAAATTTAATAGATAAGTTACTTCTAGAAAAGAAAAACAGGTTGGCTAAAAAGGAAGCAAAATGACAAAAAGTGCACAACAAGAAACTTTGTTATCTAAATTGTCTTCGCTATCAAGATGTGTTGATGCTCCTTGTCCTATAGGTAAGTTGCACAAATCTTTAGACAAAGAAACAGCGTTGGCTTTTCTTACAGCATTACAAAGTCCAGCTTCTTCTAAATCTATCCATCAAGCATTAATAGATGAAGGTTATTCCATAGCACGGTCAACAATTAACCAACGTCGTCAGTGTTTTAAACCCGGTACGGACAAATCATGTTTGTGCTTTCCTAACAACCTGGAGAAATAACATGGGAAAATTACAAGAAAAACTTAACAACATCAGCAGCGAGCAAGAAGCTAAGAAAAGAAAAGAAAAGTTAATTGATGCGCTGGCAGATGTGCTTGTTGAAAAAAACATTGATCTTGCTGAGTTGGGTGATTTAAAAAAAGTTACTGTTACCCAAAGGTTTAGCAAAGACAAAGAAGGTGAACCACAAACACAGGAAACTGTTGTTGTGCAACTTTCTCCAAAATGGGAATCTGGACCAGAGTGGCCTGTGGTTAAACAAGGTCCATCTTTTAAAGTACCAATTAACAAATCAGTTGTTAAACCAGCGGTTGGTTTTAAAACTTGCGTTGTTGTTCCCGATTTACAAATTGGTTTCTATCGTGGTAGGTCTGGAGAACTAGAACCAACTCATGATGAGAAAGCAATATCTGTTTCGTTGGCGATAATCAAGTCCGTAAAACCTGACGTAATTGTTTGCGTTGGCGACAACTTAGATTTACCAGAAATGGGTAAGTATCTTACGTATCCAGCGTATGCACAGACAACACAAGCATCTGTTGACAGGGCAACAGAGTTTTGTGCAGAGATGAGAAATGCAGCACCAAATGCGCAGATAGTTTGGCTTGCTGGAAATCATGAAGAGCGCATGCCTAAGTACTTATTAACTAACGCTGGAGCAGCATACGGTTTGCGAAGAGGCAATGTTCCAGAATCTTGGCCAGTGTTAAGCGTTCCGTATCTTTGCCGAATGGATGAATTTGGGGTTGAGTACCGACCAGGGTATCCCGCATCTGATTTTTGGATAAATGAAAAGTTAAGAGTAATTCACGGAGACAGAGTTAAATCATCAGGATCAACAGCACACGTTTATTTAAATGCAGAAAAGACGAGCGTAATTTATGGACACATTCACCGAATTGAAACTGCGTATAAAACTAGAGAAGATTTTGACGGTCCTCGCACAATCATGGCGGCGTCGCCTGGTTGTCTCGCTCGTATTGATGGTGCTATCCCTTCTACTAAAGGTGGCGTAGACTTAGATGGCAGGCCGTTAACTCGTTACGAAAACTGGCAACAAGGTCTTGGAATAGTTACCTACGAGGATACTGGTATGCATAAATTTGCGTATGAGGTAATTCCAATTTATGATGGTTGGGCAATGTACCACGGTAAAGAATACAGTGCGTAACATACATGACAACAATTATTGCTATTCAGGGAGATGGTTTTTCAGTAATCTGCGCTGACTCTCGTATTAGTGATTCTTACGCTGACGGGATGATTTCACAGATAGGAACTTTGCGTGAAGGTTCTGGAAAAGTGGCGGTTAATGGAAAGTACTTATTGGCGACTGCTGGAGACCTTAGAGCAATCAACATTCTTCAACACGTGTTTCAACCACCAACCCCAACCCCTAACACTAGGGGTAAGAAACTAGATCAATTTATTACCAGTAAGTTCATCCCAGCATTACGCGAATGCTTTGATTCTCAAGGGTACTCAGTTCCTGATCGTGATGATAAAGAACATATAGCTGAACAAGGGTCAACTATTCTTTTGTCAATTAACGGAACGTTGTATTTAATTGACGGAGATTATTCATGGTATTCCGATTTTACTGGACTGTACGCAATTGGCACTGGTTCTTCTTACGCCCTTGGAGCACTACAAGCATTAGTTCATAACAAGAAGCAAACGGTAATTCAAGCAAAGTCTAATGCGGTAAAAGCCATATCAATATCTGCTAAGTTTGATCCCTACACAGGTGCGCCCTACCACACTTTTGTGCAAGAATACGAAGTACGCAGTAAATCGCGCAAACCTGTATAATTAACAAACCAACAAAAGGAGTAATACCATGAAAACAGCTCATGTAGATGCAACAGCAAAAGGAGCTTTGTTAGGCTTATTGACATACGCCGGTACAAAGTACAACGTTTCAGCAGAGGTAGTAGCCGCTTGTGTTCCAGTAGCAGCCCTTGTTCTGTCGTTTGTCTCAACTAAAATTGGTGACAAAAACACAACCATGTTGATTGATTTGGCTACTAAAGCAGTAGCTGCAGCTCCAGCAAAACCTGTTGCCAAAAAAGCCCCAGCAAAAAAGAAGTAATATCTTATTACTTTCTTAAAGAGGTTTTAAATGCCCATTGATTTTTGGTCCCCGTCTTATAGGGCTGCATCTAGCGATCTAACAGTTGCTATCAGCCCTTTAGGATTAGTTGAACTTGCCGACGAAGAGTTTGAAGTTCATGGTCCACGCCTTAACCGCTATTCTGCTGCATGGGCGTGGTACTTAGGACATCATTGGTCATATCGCCGTGAAATGGGCGACAACAACATTACAATGAATTATGTCCGAACAATGTCGGATTTTATTACCAACTTTTGTTTTGGAAAAGGTATTCAATTTAAAGTTCCTGAGCAAAATCAAGCAATCATCCCACGACTTCTTCACGAAATTTGGGACAACCAAAATAACAAGCATTATTTGCTTTGGCAAATGGGGCAGTTAGCAAGCGTTACGGGAGATTGTTTTGTAAAAGTTGCGTATGACGAACCATACACAGACGGCGCTGGCGTTGTTCGTCCAGGGCGTGTTCGCATTCTTCCACTTAATCCAGCCCATTGTTTTCCTGAGTATCACCCACATGATCGTGAACGTTTGTTGCGCTTTAAACTTAAGTATCGCTTTTGGGGCACATCTCCGGAAGGCACACGTCAGGTGTACACCTTTACAGAGATCCTTACCGACGAACTAGTCCAACAATACGTAAACGACGAACTAATTGACTCGTACCCAAACCCGATTGGCACAGTTCCTATTGTGCACATTCCAAACATAACAATTACTTCATCACCTTGGGGTCAATCAGATATCTGGGACGTAATTCAGTTAAACCGTGAGTTAAACGAAAAGATGACCGAGGTTTCAGACATCATCAACTACCACGCTGCTCCAGTAACAATTATTACTGGTGCAAAAGCAAGCCAACTTGAGCGAGGACCAAAGAAGGTTTGGGCTGGTCTTCCAAAAGACGCACAAGTATTTAACCTTGAGTCTCGTGGAGAAATGGCTGGAGCACTTGAATACATTCAATTGATTAAGCGAGCAATGCATGAAATTACTGGTGTTCCAGAAACAGCACTAGGACAATTCCAACCAGTGTCCAACACTTCTGGAGTTGCTTTGGCTATTCAGTATCAGCCTTTGATGAACCGTTATCAAATGAAAAAGGTGCACTTTACTAACGGTTTAGAAAAACTTAACGAAATTATTATCAGAACAGCAGCCGTATTTATGCCAGAACTTTTGGTGTACGACGCATCACAATCAGCAATGCCAGAAGCCGATCAACTAACGCAACTTGATCCAATGGACCCGAACACGTATAAGACAACTATTCACTGGCCTGAGCCGTTGCCTGTTGACGCATTAATCAAACTTAATGAAGCCCAAGCAAAAATGGCTTTGGGTATTGAATCTAAAAAAGGTGCTCTTCGTGCACTCGGTGAAGAGTTCCCGAACGAAAAGATGATTGAAATCTTTGACGAACTTATGGACGATGCAATTGACCAAGGTGCACTTGATATGGTTCGTGCACAGATTGGTCAAGCAGTGATGCTTGCTACGGGCCTATTGCCTGATGCATCTGGCATGCAAACGACTTCCGCTGGAGGTGCTAATGTATCTAGTGCGGGAAGTTCGGGAACGGGCGGACCGCTTCCGGGTGTTGGTGGTATCCCACCAATTGAAGGAGAGTTAATTAATAAAATGACTAGTCGGGCATATGGCGCAAGATTTGCACAGCGTCGTATTCCAGATGAAGACAAATAATTCGTAAACTACATCAGTAAATATTCGCTCAACAACACATAGGAGAAAATTATGGCAAAGCGAGAGACAGATGAAATCACTATCCCTGCAGCAGCAGTGGATGCATTTAATGAGGCAGCTCAACAAGTAGCGCCAAACAATCAAGCTACCCCAACGGGTAAGATCTTTTCTGAAACAGATGTTGAGAACATCCGTAAACAGGAAAAAGACAAGATGTACAAGCGTCTTGAAGAAGCTGATGCACGAGCAAAAGCAATGGAAGAACAACTTAAAGTTCTTGCACAAGATCGTGAAGCAGCTATTAAAAAAGCTGAGGAAACAGCCCGAAAAGAAGAAGAAATTCGCAAACAACGTGAGTTTGAAGAACTTACTTCTAAACAGTTGTTGGCTAAAACTGAAGATGAATTCAACGCCAAAATTCAAAACATTGATTTGGAATGGCAATCTCGTTTTGCTGCAATTGAAGAAGACCGCAAATCACAACAAGCTTTGTTGGAAAAAGAACGAGAGTTGCGAGAACTTGAAACGTATCGTCAACGCAAACTTCACGAAGAACAAGAAAACATCATTCCAGAACTTATTGATCTTGTTTCAGGCAACACCGTTGAAGAGGTGGACGCTTCAGTAGAAATCCTTCGCCAGCGCAGTGCTGCTATAATTCAAAGTGTCCAGCAAACGCAGCAACCACGCCAACTTAAAGGCGTATCAGTTACTTCGCCAGTGTCTGGGCCAATGGAAAACCAACAGGAATACCAAACGTTGAGTTCGGACGACATCCGAAACATGACAATGGATCAGTATGTTAAAATGAGAGACAGGCTATTAAGTTCACGATCCAATAAAGGTCGTTTTTAAGGTCCATATTCAACATGAAATTTAGGAGATAAGTTATGGCAATTCCAGGCCCAGTGGGTGGAGCAATTACAGGAGCAAACCTTGGTAGCATTACAACTACTGGTTACTCAAGTGATGCAACACTCTCACCAGCGATTCAACAGATTTGGTCAAAAGAAATTTTGTTTCAGGCAATGCCTGTTCTTCGTTTTGAGCAATTTGCAGTTAAGAAAACCGAACTTGGTGTAATGCCTGGTTTGACAATTAACTTCATGCGTTACACGAACCTTGCAGTAGACGAAGCAACTGGAGCAACACTTACTGAAGGTGTTCGCATGGAGCCAGTATCTCTTTCTGCTTCGCAAATTCAAATCACAGTTGGCGAACAAGGCAAGGCTCTTGCTGTCACCGAGTTGTTGCTTAACGCAGCATTTGATGACGTAATGGCATCGGCCTCACGTCTTCTTGGTCGTCAGATGGCACAGTCAATGGACATCCAAGCACGAAACACTTTGTACGCAAACGCAGTTCCGTTTGCTGGTGGTTCGGCAGTACCTCCAAGCGTTGTGTTTGGTCGCACAAAACAAGCTGGTGCAATTGACACATTCTCGCCGTACAACGCGGGAACAGTTGGCACATACAATGCTCCAGGTTACTTGTCACCAGCAACAATTAAAGATGCTGTTGAGATCCTTGCTGGTCAAAACATCCCACGCCTTGGCGACACGTATGTTTGCTTCGTTCACCCATCACAAAGCCGTGCGCTTCGTGACTGGCCAGAATTCATTGAAGTAACAAAGTATGCTGCCCCAGGTAACTTCATGCTTGGTGAAATTGGTCGTATCTACGACGTAGTATTCATTGAGACAACACAAGTTGTTCAGGGCCAAGGTCCTGCTGACCTTGTGTCAGGTACAACTGGTGCACAAGCACCGTCGGCTTCGTCGTACAGCGCCATCATGATTGGTGACAACGCTTTTGGTCACGCTATCGCATTGCCGGTAGAACTTCGTGACGGTGGTGTCATTGACTTTGGTCGTGAGCATGGTCTTGCTTGGTACGCAATTTGGGGCTTCGGTATGATTACTGGAGAATCCCGTGTTGTTATCAACACATTGGGCGGCTCAGTCGGCTAATCAGTTCTTTGTTAGTGTAGGTAGTGATGTAAACTACCTACACTAATAATCATTACAAAAAGGAAAACATTCACATGGCACGTACCAAAAAAGAAATTAAAGAATTTGTAGAACCAGAGCAGTCGTTGTATTCGTTGGATGTTGATCAAACACAAATACTTGACCTAGACGCAAAAGACGATGAAGTCTCAGCAAGGGTTAAGGGTAGCTGGGTTATGTTTTGGAACAAATCAAGCTATTCATTTGTAGACGGACAACGTTACAAACTACCTCGTGATTTGTTTAACTATCTTAAAAGGTCAGGAAATATCTACGACACACTCTGAGGTTTGAAAAATGACAGGATTTATAATACCGAACGCAAAACAATTTGGTGTATCAATCCAAAGCTTAGACCAAGCAGAACCTGATTCATTAGATTTTGAGATTATTGGCAACAACCGCTATGCGGTTCTTTCTGGGCTATCTGCTACATTTAACGCAGCAGTAAATGGCTCAGCAATCATTACTTCCGGTGAAGTAATCATTGACGGTGTTTACGGACAAGTTTCTGGAGCTACTTTAAACTTTACCGCTCCTAGCGTTGACCCACGTTTTGATTTAATTGTTGTTCAAAATACCGCTGGTACTTTTACACTTAACACTGTGGTGGGAACTGCAGACGCAACCAATCCTATTTTTCCAACAATAACTTCTACTCAAATTGTTCTTTACGCTTTGTATAGGAAATCTGGAGAAACTTTTGGTAACAATAGCGCAGTAGATAAACGTAAATTAACATCTACTGTTATACGAAGCGGAACTGGTACTCCTCCTGCAGTTGGCGTAGATGGGGATTTATACATACGCACTGGTTTTACACCAGCATTAGGACAATCATCATTGTATGTAAAACAATCTGGGTCTTGGCACAACTTAGGTGTATATGTTCCTATTGCAGATGTCCCACTAAATCCTTTTTTTCTTGTTGGATTGTGAGCGAAGAACTATTACCAACTCCTACGGGAACTGTTGCGGACATTACAAGAGTTCGCCGTGTTACTTTAGGGCGTTTTAGGGAACAACAGCCCGCAATGAATCAAGAATTGCAAGACACAGTTCCTGGTTCTGGTTCTGGCGATCAATAATAAAGTAAACTATTATCATGCATCCAACATTTGATCCTGCATCTATCTCTAAAGTTACAACTATTGCTAGGGGATTTTTAAGAGATTTTCCTAAATTCTTTCAAGTTTCATTTAATGCAGTAGGTAGAACTTACGAATTAGGTAACCCAAATATTGACTCTGATTCGTTGTGGGTGGCTTCGTACACAAATAATGCTCCTGTAACAATAACAGCAAACACTTCTGCTAGTTCTTATTATTCGTTAGATGCTCGTAATGGTATTTTGAGGTTTAATCAAACCCCATCTGCTGGAGCAAACATATTGGTTGAAGGTTATTATTACGAATGGGTTTTACCGTCAGACCTTGAGTTTTACGCAATTCGCGCTATTGAACAACATGTTTACAATTTAGAATTGCCACTTGAGAGCATGTCAGCAATAGTTATTGACACTATTGGTATGAGTTGTGTTGTTGAATCCTTGTGGGGTTTACTTACCGAATACAGTCGTGACATTGACATTACAACATCTGAATCAGTGCACATTCCCGCAAGCCAACGATTTAGGATGGTTCAAAGCCTGTTGGAGTATTGGTCAAAAGCTTACGAACGCCAAGCTAAAGCTTTGAACATTGGCTTAGAACGTATTGAGATTATGAACCTTCGTCGTGTTTCTAGAAGCACAAACAGGTATGTACCAATTTACAAATCTAAAGAACTTGGAGAATATGGACCAATTGAACGTCTGTTTCCAGAAATTGGTGAAGGTGTTATTGCTATTGAAGATCCACAAGACGAACAAATTAGTAACGTATATGTGGCTACGGAGCCTTACTCAACCATTAATTCATCTGCTATTTACGGGATTTAGTTTATGGATGGTCGCAGAGAACTTGCGCATATCCGCAAGAACTATCGTCAATACCACCGACAAGTTGGAGAAACAATAGCGTGGTTTAGTTTTATTCCTTTTTCCGCTGAAGGAAGTGAATATGACGATGTGTACGACGAGGGGCCATCTGGAGCAGACGGTAAAAAGTACAAAGATAAGGTAATCATTCCTGTTCTAATGATTACTGAAACTGAAGACACCAAAAGAGCTATTCCAGAAGGTCGTCAGCCAGTACAGGTGGTAAACGTTGTTATGTCTATTGCCGACATGCGCGATGCTGGAGTTGACGAACCATATGAATACCAAAGACACTTAAACGATCTTTTTATGTATGACGCTAGGTACTACAGCGTTACAATGTACCGAGTTCGTGGTCGTGTAAAAGATGATGTGTTGGTAGTTGTAGAAGGAATTGAAATTTACTTAAACGATGAAATGCCTAACGATCCAGGTCCTGCAGCGCTGTCCGTCAACAACTTTCCTTGGCCGTCTACGTTACCATCTCCTACCTGATAAACTGTAATTGCTTAGCGTGCGCTAAGCAATACAACGCCTAGGGTTAAAGGAGTGCCAATGACTGGCAAATCTACAAGAGTGTCCTCTACCCCTATTATCGCAGGTTGTCCTTCTCCTATTACCTATTTAGCTGACCTTTTTTTAAACATGGAAGATCATTTAACTAGAATTGTTGGAGAAGCAATGATAGATGAAGAAAAGAGAATTAAAAAAGCTTTGCCTGAAAAAGAAAAAGAATGGGCACCCCTTGCCAAAGACTTTAGCATTAAGTGGGACCCCAAAGATTTATCATTTCATTACACTGTGTCTGGCGCCTCAAATGCAAAAGCCGCAAGCCTAGAGTACGGTCCACCTGCAAAATCGTTGTTAAGGCATGAAGCCCTTACTGCAAACAAAACTTTAGGAAAACAAATTAATGCCAAGATCAATGAATACTTAGGCAACAAACCATGAAAACTGGGTTTTTATTAGCAGAAGATGAAGCTGTCAAATTGCGTTTTTCTAATTGCACCGTATCTGATGACCGTAACAATTCTAGAGAAGTAGACGTGTTTTTTAGGTATCCAGATTCAGAAACGGAACGCAATTATCCTTTTATAACAATTGAACTTATTGACGTTCTGCATGCTACTGATAGACAACATTCTGACACTTTGATTTATTCTGGAAATGCTGGGGGTTGGTCTGAAGGACCGTCATATTTTGATTATTGGCCAAGCGTTAGTGCTAGTGTTTCAGGAAGTTCTTCAGTTACATACAAACAAACTGAAGATTTTATTCCTGTAGATCTTCTGTATCAAGTGTCTACATATTGCCGAACAGCCCTACATGATCGTCAAATAACGGCTCGTCTGTTACAGCGAGTTGTTCCTTTTAGGTATAATTCCATAAGAATTCAAGCTGACAATACGACTAGAAGGTTTGACCTCTTAGACTGGACCAACGCGGACCTTTTGGATCAGGAGTCAGGCTTTAGAAAACGCATATTTCGTAAGGTCTATACTTTAAAAATGTCAGCAGAAATTACAGGGGATACATACTCAGCCCTTGCTGTTGTTAAACCAGTGTCTACAATTAATAGTACAATTGAACCTCAACTAACAGTTTTTTAATGAGTAATATCTTGTCCATACCAAAATCAAATAGGAGTTATCATGGCATATGAGCGTCCAGGAGTATACGTTAAGGAAGCAACGTTTACTACCAACATTCAAGCAAACACAGGGGTTACACCGGCAGCTTTTGTAGGAACAGCTGAACGGGGACCAACAACAGCAACGTTGGTGACAAGTTGGTCACAGTATACAAGTTTGTTTGGTGCGTTAAACAACACCTATGACCTTGGGTATGCTGTTTACCATTTTTTTGCAAACGGTGGTCAGTCAGCTTATGTCACTCGTGTTGCAGATGCTTCCGCAGTAAAAGCTGCTGTTGCTATTCAAGGAACCCCATCAGCGGGGTCTGCTTTTGATCTTTGGACACTTGAAGCAAAATCAATTGGTGCTTGGGGAAACAGTTTAACTGTTGACTACACATTTGATAGCACAACTTTAGTTAACCCTACAACAACTCCAAAATTTACAAAAAACACATTGTTTACTGTAACTGTAAAGCTTGGTGGATCGCAGGTAGAAGAGTGGTCTGGTATTTCAATTGATCCAGAAAGCAATCGGTACATTACAACAGTTCTTGATCTTTACTCGTCATTTGTAACATCGGCAAGCGTTGCGGCAGTTGCAGGCGGAGCTGAACTTACAATTAACGGATTGACTTCTTCATCATACACAGTTACTAAAACGTTTATAAACGGTAGTGATGGTAACGGTGCAATTGACTCAGGTGACTGGGCATCTGCACTTAATACTTACGACACACTTAACCAATCATTAATTTTTAATTTAGTTGGTCAAACGTCATCTACTATTGTCAATAACGGCATTTCTAAAATGGTTGCACGTGGTAACTCGTTCTTAGTTGTTGACACCCCATTAGCAGCAACTACAAAATCAGCTTTGTCGGCAGCAGTTGCTGGATATACACAATCTGGTTATGCGGCTGTATATGGACCAGCTCTTAAAATGTTTGACCCAACAAAAACAGGTGCTGCAGCAATTCGCAATACTTTTGCGGGCGGAGCCGTTGTCGGTGCAATGGTTCGTTCAGAAGTTGCACGAGGAGTTTCTAAAGCTCCAGCTGGGTACGGTTTAGATTTGCGCAACGTATTTGGTCTCTTGGCAACCCTTACTGAAACAGAACAAGGTTCTTTGTACAAAACAGATCAATTGAACTTGTTTAGTATTGTTCCTGGAGTTGGCGTGATCATTAATGGCGCACGTACACAAGCACGAAACACGGATGAAAAGTTTATTACTGTTCGTCGCTCACTTAACTACCTAAAACAAACATTAAAAGATTCAACTGCATACGCATTGTTTGAACCAAACGATCCGCGGTTGTGGTCAGAGTTGACTGTTAGAATTTCAGCCTTCCTAACTAGCTTTTGGGGTGCTGGAGGTTTGAAAGGAAAAACTACTGGAGAAGCGTTTTATGTAGTATGTGATTCAACAAACAACACGAACACTTCAGTAGAAGACGGAATAGTAAATATTGAAGTTGGAGTTGCTTTGCAAACTCCTGCTGAATTCATTGTAATTACCATCAGTCAATTTACTGGTGGATCAACAGCAACATCTATCTAGGAGATATCATGACCGAAGCAAGAACACAACGCACAGACCCTCTTCGTAATTTTAAATTTACTGTAAAGTTTGTTCCTATTGGCACAGCTTTAAAAAACAAACTTTCATCAATTGGCAATTTAGGGTTTGCTCAAATGGGAGGTTTGTCAGTTCAAAACGAATTGATTGCTTATCGTGAAGGTGGAATGAATACACATCCACATAAGATGATTGGTCAATCTGATTTCCCACCAATTTCGTTTGCACGAGGTGCTTTTGCAAAACAAGCAGATTTGTATAATTGGCAAAAGTTTATGCATGCGTGGGTTGATGGTGGTGCAAGTGGTGAAGCAGGTGGTGCCATGGGTGACGACACTAACTACCGTTGCAATATCGTTGTCAACGTTTTTGATCACCCATACACTGCAGGTGATGCAAAATACTCATACGACAGTGCCGACCCAAACCTTAACCTTACACCTGGAAAGCCTAAGTTGGCTTTTAAACTGTTTAATTGTTGGCCAGGAGCCTATGGTCTTAGCGACCTTAATGCTGGTGATAACGGAATTATGATTCAACAGTTAAACATTCATCACGAAGGTTTTATAGTAGCTTGGACAGACGAGCAAATTACAGCTATTAATCTAGCAAATTAATCTTTACAACATAGGAGCATAATATGGGTACACAACAAGACGCATTGGCTATCGCGGCGGCTATATCTGATCCTGTCCCGCGCATAGTAGCAACACCAAACACCACTTTGGAATTAATTTGTGGAATCTTTAATGAAGCAACCAAAGAGTGGGAAACCACGGCTGTCGTTAAAGAACTAACTGGTGAAGACGAAGAAGCACTAGCAGCATTAGATTCTAATGATGATTTGCTTTATGCTCAATACATGGCAGCACTTTTAAAAAGAAGTGTTGTTAGTGTTGGAAATACTAAAATAAATGACAAACCAGACGCTATTGATGATTTAATTTTAGGTGACAGAGACTCTTTGTTTCTTGCAACGGTTCGTGCAACCTACGGTGAAAATCGTGAATATGAAATCAACTGTCCTCATTGTAAACAGTCAAACGATGTATTAATTGTCATGTCAGATTTTCCAGTTAAAAAACCAAAGCACAATCCACAAGAACCATTAGTAGTAACTTTACGTAACGGAACAAAGCAAAAGTTTCGTCTTGTCTCAGGAAAAGATAGTCAAATTGTTGGAAAAAAGGCCAAAACTATTCCTGAACAAAACACAATTCTTATTTCTCGTTGCGCTGTTTGGGATAATGGTAACAAACCAGACAACGTTGAGAAATGGGCTAAAGATCTTGGCATGAAAGATCGTGCCGTGATTATTGACAAGTTGCTTGAAGCACAACCCGGCCCAGAAATCAAGGAGGTGGAAGCCCACTGTGCCCATTGCGAAAAACTTTTTCCAATCGCGCTAAACTGGGCCTCCCTTTTATTCGGCTAATCTAGTAAGTACATATTGGGACTACGATGCTATTGCATCTGTTTACAAGGGCTTCTCGCTCAACGACATACAAAACATGACAGTGCGTCAGCGCACTTATTGGGCGGCAATGAGCCGTTGGCGTAAACAAACGTAAACAGGAGACATCATGGCAGAAAAAAACTTAGGAGACTTACGAGCCAAGTTTAAAGTTGACGTTGACCAAATGGAGAAATTGGCTAAAGGCGTTACCTCTGTTAAAACTGATTTTAAATACTTAAAAGATAACCTTGCCGCAATTAACGACGGCCTAAAAGAAGCTCTAGGACATTTAAGAGAAATTAGTAGTTTAGGTGGTTTGACTGGAACTTCCAGTGGTGGTAAGGCGGCAGCTGGTGCAATCAAAATGCCGATGACCACTAATGGTGACCGTGCGGATGGTGTAAGTGTTAGTGGTACTGGATCTAACACAATCACAAACAACATTCATATGCCTGCAATGTACAAAACACCTGGAGGCGGCGGCGACGGTGGTGGTGATGTAGGTGGTGGTAACTACAAAATGTTAGGGCGTGTAGTAAAGGGAATGCAATACGCAGCAATGACTATTGATGCAATGAACCAACGAATGGATAACAACTATGACCGTTCTTTATCCGTTGATAAGTTAGGTACTTACTACAAACAACAACAAGGAATTACGCAAACACAATACATCACTACGCGGCAAGACATGGCTGGGCAAAGACTTGGTTATGGAGGAATTAGCACAATGCTTGCAATGCAAGCATCAACTGGTTTAAGTGCTCAAGGAAACGCCGCTGGCTTTGCTGGTATGCGTGCTCTTTCTGGTTACTCAATAGGCACAGATCAACTTGCACAACAGGCCGCAACTCTTGCAGGACCTGCTGCTAACAACCGATTGACGATGATGTTAGGCACTGGTATGTATGGGCTTGGTGGTCAGCAAAAATCTATGGACAAAGTCATGCAACAAATTGTTCAAAGAACTGGACTTACTAATGAAGGACGACTTGCTGGTGCTCGTCAAGCAGGGTCTAACACTAGGGCTATGTTGATGGCGTCTGGTGTTCCAGAAGACATGATTGATCAAGTATTGGATTATGCAAACGCTAACGTTCAATACCAAAAGAAAACTGGCAAAACAACAATGTACGATCCGTCTAAACAATTAGATCGTAAAATTATGGGTATTGAAGATAGTTTTGCAACACAAGCTGAAGAAACAGCGCGTGTTAAAGAAGGTCGTGATGAGAATTATTACAAACGACAAGCAGACAATTTAGCTCAATTTGAAAAGAACACTCAGGGTGTTACAAAAGCTCTTGGACATTTAGAAGATAAGTTGCATAAAGCAGTTGGCTTAAACGTTGCTACACGAGGCAATATTTTTAGAAAAGTAGCTGGTTACGGAATTATGGCTGGAGGTGCCGCAATTGCTGCGGGGGCCTTTGGACTTACCGGAGGTTTAGGTACTCCCGCTTCTGCTGCAATTTTGGCAGGAAGTTTTGCGTTAGGTAATTCAATTAAAGGAGACCCTGTTAACGGAGGTAAAACAAAAGGTGCAAGTATTCCACTTAAAAACGGACAAATACCTTTATCTGATCTTGTTAACTCACCAGAATTTTCTCCATTAAATGCATCGTTTAAAAATAGATTGTTGCAAATGTTTGAAGACAATCCAAACGTTGGTTTGGCTTCTGGGTTTCGTTCAGAGCAAGATCAAAAAGCATTGTTTCTTTCTCGTTATGTAGAATCAGAAAACGGAGATGTATCTTACAACGGAAAACGATACCGACACGCTAGTGGAGCACCAGTTGCTCCTCCAGGCACATCAATGCACGAATTAGGACTTGCTGCTGACTTGTCCGGAGACATAGCTTGGGTAGAAAAAAATGCAGCAAAATATGGATTAAAAGCTTTTGGTGGTGAACATGGAGAACCATGGCACGTACAGCCTGCTGAGCTTCCTAAAACTAGAGCTGAATATCAAGCAGGTTTAAACAGCGTTCAAAGTTCTGCAACAAGTGTTTCACAACAAATGAGCACAAATAATATAAAAACACTACTTGATGACGGTGCAGCAGGTGGAGCGGGCATTGTTGGAAAACAATCAATGTTAGGCGCAGTTAATTCCCCAACACCTAGCTCAGGGACTGCTCCAGGTATATCAAAACTAGAGACTGTTGCAACAAACAAAGCAGAGGCTTTTGTAAACCAAGCGTTAAAAGCGCAAGGAGATACCTACGAATATGGCACAGCCAGAGATTTATCAAACCCAGATCCTGACAAATTTGACTGCAGTGGTCTTGTTGTTTGGGCAGCTAAACAATCTGGTTATGAAGCTCCTGGTTTTGGAAACACAAATGCCGATGGTCTTTTAAAGTACACCGATAAAACTGGTGGGGCATTAACTCCAGAACAGGCAAAAAAGAAAAAGGGAGCGTTGCTGTATAGAAAAGACGGAGATAAACCAGCACACCACGTTGCCATTAGTCTTGGAGATGGCACAACAATGGAAGCAAAAGGAACAGGAGAACCAGTTGGAATATATCCAGAAAGAAACACTTGGAATTTTGGTGGGCAACTTCCAGGTATGTTTGCCTCTGTTGGTGATCCTGTTTCTAACGAACCAACACGTGGTTCTACAAACGTACAAGTTGCTGGAAACACTAGTGTTACAATTGCTCCAAATATATATGTAACCTCCACGGGGAACAATCCAACAGATGCACGGCGTATGGCTGAAGAAATAGCCAGACTATTAGATAACGATCTTAAAAGAGAATTGTTGAGGACAACCTAATGCCACAAAACATATTTAGTGATTCTAGAGATTTATACAATCTCAAAACAAAAACTACTACTGATAATTTAAGCAAACCTTCAAGCGGAGATAACCCTCCTTTTATTTGGCCTGGAGTAGTTAGCCACGATTTAGGAAAAACTGATCCAAAAACTTTTGAACCGTTAAGTTACAAACCGTTGCGTGGTTACATTCGTAGACTAAACGAGTTTTATAAAAAAATGGGTTTAGACACTTCTAGTATAAACAATAGAAAATGTAATTTTCAATTTCAACCTGACACCGTAACCCGCACAGTTTCTGGTAACAGTTACGACACTCAATATTTTTTTAATCAAGACCCAGGGCAACTTACTGTGCCTATTCCTGGACAATCAACATTCAATATTAAATTGTTGTTTAACAGGGAAGCAGAAGTTTCGTCTAACAAATATTTGTCATCTGACAGACGACTAATTGCTGGTTTTAAAAACCCATCGCCTAACATTGTTGACAACAAAGATGCTCTTTATGTAAATGGTATTTTTAATCAAAGCTGGGTAACTAAAATTGGAGTACTTGCTGATATTTTAGTTTTAGATGCAGTTGTGGGTCAAGGAATAAACAGCGAAACGTTAAACATTATTAACAAAATTGCTGCGGATGCAAAAGCGGCGGCGGACGCAACAAACACTTCGTCAACAGATAAACCTTTAACAGATAAACAATTAGATGCTCAAGACAGAAAAGAGTTTAATGAAAAGGCTGCTGCTTTTTGGGGGACAACAGCAGCTTCAAACCCTAATATGGGAAACCAAGCATTCTTGGTTCCTACTCCTGTTCGTATTGTTCTTTCAAACAATATGATGGTTGAAGGTTTTGTATTACAAACCGCTGTTAATTTTCATAAGTTTTCTAGAGATTTTATTCCCACACAGGCAACTGTAGAACTGAGTGTTCAAGCTTTGTACATTGGTTTTGCAAAACAAACAACAATGCTTACTATGGATACTTCGGAAAGCGAAGAAAACGGACCAGACGGTGCAACTAACGAAGAACAAGTAACAGAAGCTCAGAAGACAGTAGTAGATGGATTAGATGTTATTTTTGACGGGGCAACAAACCTTGAGCATAAAAAAGATAAAGATTTATTAGATTATTTGTTGACTGTTGGTAAAGAAACAAATATAGATGTTACATGGAGAGCATCTGAAAATGCAACAAAATTTATTAGAGATTCATTAAACAAACTTGCTGGAGGCTCTTTAAAATGGTATTGGGAAGGTTCTTTAACAATGTATTGGAACGAATACGTAGATGGAGCACCAACGCCTAGAAGTGTTTTAAGAACGTCTGCTGGAGGTGGAACGTTAGTAAAAGGTGCTCCTCCTAATGCCGCATTAGCTTCTGTATGGGGTAAAAGCGAAAAAGATCGTGTACAAATTGCATCTGGATCTGGTGAACTAAAAGCATACATTGAAAAAACTGGTCCCGCAGATTCTATATCTATATATTTTTTTGAACTTATAAAAAAAGGCAGTAACGAAAATGTATGGACTCTAACCTTGCCTGGTTCTGTTTCGCAAGTTCGTCCTTACGAAGAAGATAAGTTTACAGTTGAGCTAGACATAAAACTTAGAGTTGACATTAATGGAGAATTTTTTGCAATTCCTCAAACATTAAATTATAAAAACATAGCTACCGCTGGTAGTAATGTTTTATTTAAATTTTTAAAATTTAAAAAAGAAGAAGAGTAAAAAATGACAATTAACTCTTTATCTCGTTATCGCCTTGCGGTAGCTCCAGACGGCACAGTAATAGCTGAGAGGAAAAACTATACGGAAATACCTGTACAAATTTATATTGTCCAACCTGGAGACACGCTTGAAGATCTTGCAGCTAAAATCTATGGAGATAGTTCCCAACATTGGAGATTATTAGACTTAAATCCACAAATAGATTTTTCATTTGATTTACAAGCAAATGATCGTATCCGTATACCTTCATGATTTTTACTGACGTTACTAGCGATTCCGCTATTGTTACTGTTGAGGTTGAAGGCGGTACTGTTCCAAACACGCAAATAGGTAACGTTGAACTAACATTTTCAGAAAACAAACATGACATTGCTACAATTACGTATGGAGGGTTCCCAGGAATGGCTGTAGTGGCCTACAAAGGACTTCCTGTACGAATAACAATAGGAAACAATGAAGCCAATTTAATTGAATTTACTGGATACGTTGCTTATGTTGAAATTGAATCATTAACAAGAATGGGAACTGTAAACGATTCGTTAATACAAATGGCTAAAGTCGTATGCTTTGGTGGTAGTTACCAAATGAAGCCTTTAAGAAATACAACATTTTCTAAAAAAACTATTAAACAATTAACAGAAATTATTGCTTCTAAATATAATTTTTCATATTCGGTTCCAAACAACAAATATGTATTTCCCGTAATATCACAACAAGGAATTAGCGATTGGGAATTAATCGTAAACACAGCAAAACAAATTGGCTATTCAGTAACTGCTCACAATACACATTTAAGTGTTTATGATCCTTTTTCGTATTACGTAAAAAGCGCTCCAATTACAATTATTCGCACATTAGAATCGGACAAAGGTGTTGAAAAAACTCCAGGAAATATTTATGAACTCACTGGTTTTTTTGGAGATGTCACTCCTCAAGGAGAAGCAGTTGATTGGACACTTAAATCACTGGACAACAAAGGAAAAGAATTAAAAACTTCTTCTACTCAAAATACTCCAAGCGGGTTAGGAACTAGACTTCCTTCAAGGTTTACTCATGAGCTAACAATTAACACAACGTCCAAAGATTCTTTGGAACAATACGTTAAAAAATACAATAAAGATTCTTATGGAATGACTGCCGTTGTCAAGGTTGTTGGCATCTCTACGGCAATGCCAGGGCGTTTAGTTTTAATAGATTCTTATAATTCTGAGTTTGATGGTTATTGGTTAATTGAAGAGGCTACGCACCATCTAAACGAAAAACACTACATTACAACACTTAAGTTAAAAACTGATTCTGTTAATAGAACTCCTTTAACTGTAACTAAAGACGCTCCTTTTAAGTCTCCACCTCCTTCCAAACTTTCCAACAGTTTATGGAAGGCCACTACTGAGGAAGCATATGTATACTGAAGTCTTTCAACCTTCTGTACATAGGGCTATTGTTTCCTATGCTGACCCATCTACGGGTGAAATAAAAGTAAGAATACCTTCTAAATTTGGCCCAGAGCTGACATTAGATATATCATTTATAGGTAGAAAAAAAGTAGATGGCGTTTGGCCCGTACCAGCAATTGGAGATCAAATCGTGGTTACCACTGATAACTCTGACTACACAAATGTTTTTATGCTTAATATTAACCCACCACCTATTCCAACAATCGCCCCAACAGATGGATATGGATCTATTCTTTCTGTACAAGTTTTTAGCTAAATTAGGAACCTTATGACAATTTTAAAAATGCCAATCAACATTAGCGGTTCAGGTAAATTTATAGCAATTCAAAGTATTGAAGAAACTGTAAAACAAAAATTTGTAGATTATCTATCTACTTCAGTATTTCAACGACCAATGCTTCCAATGTATGGAGCAAACACAAACGTTCTTTTATACGAAAACTTTGATCCTTTACTTTTTGAAGAATACAAAATAGAAGCACTACAAGGAATGCAACGACATATTTCTGGAGTTCAAGTTCTGAATTTAATAATGGAAGGTCCTAGTGATTTTAGTGATTCCACTATTAGAATGACAGTAGAATACCAAATACCCACTGTTGGTAGACAACAAGCAACTGTTGCCGTAGTGCTACCATCCGACCTTACCGAGGATTCTAATTTATGAGCACATTTGATTATACTAACCGAGATTATGTATCTATTCGTGCTGATTTGTTAAACCGTGCGTCTGTAGTTCTTCCTGAATGGACATCACGAGATAGTTCAGATTTTGGAATGTTATTTGTTGACCTTGTTTCTTACATGGGAGATATTTTGCATTATTATGTAGATCAAGCTGCTAGAGAATCATTTTTAGAAACAGCAACAAAACGTTCGTCTTTGTTAGCAATAGCAAGTTTGTTAGATTACATCCCTCACGGAAGAACATCTGCGCGAACTTCAATAGTTTTAAATGCAACAAATTCTTTGGCCACAGACGTGTCACCAATTTTAATTCCAGCAAACACTAAGTTCACAGCCAATCCATTGGTTGAAACTGCTGAGTCAGTAATATTTACTTCTAACCAAGCAATTGCTTTCAACTCTACTGGAACTCCTGTTGTTGGATACACTACCTATGCTAAAACGGTTCCTGCAACTGTAGGGTTAACTGAGGGAGAGTTCTTTACAGAAACTTTTACAAGCAATGGACAAATTAGTCAAAAGTATACTTTGGCTAAAACTGGTGTTGTAAAAGAATCAATTGTGGTAACTGTTGCAGAAGGCGTGTCAGGAGCATCCGTTTCGTATTCACAAACTACACGTTTAATTGAAAATACTAACGCTGACAAAGTTTACGTAGTAATTCTTGAGGCTAATGACAATGTTGTTCTCCAATTTGGAAATGGCATTCATGGAAAAATTCCGTCAACTAATGCTGTTGTAACTATTACTTATCGCAAAAGTCGTGGAGCGGCTGGAAACGTTGAAGCAAATTCCGTAAATGCTTTTTATTCATTGTCTAATGCTTTTGGGCCAACTTACGACGGAATTACAATTACTCCAAACACAATTCGTGCGTTTGGTGGTTCAAACGCAGAAAGCATAACGTCTCTTAAAGCGAACATCCCAACGTCATTTAGATCTCAAGACAGAGCGGTATCTTTGCAAGATTACGAAGACTTGCTTTTGAGAGTTTCAGGTATTATTAAATCAAAAGCCGAAATTGTTTCTGGTGCTACGGCAAAACAAGGCATCATATCTAACAAAGCTAAAAGTGCAACTGTGGCTACGTTGACAACGAGTGCAACACATGGTTTATCAGTTGGTGAATATGTAGGTGTGTTTAATGTTGATGATACGTTTGATGGCACTCATTTAGTTGTAAGCACTCCTACTGCTACAACTTTTACTTTTTCTCTTGTGTCAGCAAGCGTTGCATCGGCAAGCGTTGCATCAACGGCAACTTACAAAAATGCTCAAGTTAAACTTTATGCATTAACACCACAAGACGTGTATGACGGAACTTTAGCCGTTAGTCCAACAACCAGCCCTGTTTCTCTAGAAACAACTTACAGAGATTTTATTTATGACTATGTTTCACCAAGAGAAATAGTTGGCGTTAATTCCCTTGTAATGCCTAGTGTTTCTTTAGATTTGGTAAAAGTTACATGCAACATAGCAGTGTTACCAAGCTTTATTCAAGATGCTGTAAAAGACAATGTAAAAAATGCAATTAAAGAATTGTTTCTTTTTGACGAGGTTTCTTTTGGACAAACAATTACTCTTGGTACTTTATACAGAACTATTTTGGGTGTAGACGGTGTTGACTACGTCAGCATATCTCGTTTCACCAAAGGAGCAACTAATGTAATTGATGTTGCATCTTTAGCTCCCTCTGTAGAAGGAGTACAGGCATCTGCCAACAGATTGTTGTTGTTATCTGAACTAAGTGTGACCGCAAACGGTGGAGTTGCTTCTGTCTAATGGCGTATAGATCTTTTAGGATTCGTCGCGTTGACTTAGTTGCAAGCCCTGACGCCAACCCATTTGGTTCATATGTTCGTGGTACAGATACAGACGCCCCTCTTGGGGAAATAAGAATAGATGCAGACAGCTCATTGCGAGCAGATGGGTTTGTTGCTCCAGTTGGTGAATTAGACGTTGTAGCAAGTTTTCAAGCAATAGCAACAACCCATTCGTCCATATATTTATCGTGGTCTAATTTCCTAATTGAAAACCCGTTAACTAAAACAAATGGCCAAACTTCTATAAAAGGAATTGTAATTGTTTATTCTAAAACAGGTGCTCCTGAAACTGTGGCAGACGGTGTAATTATTAAAGAACAAAATTACACAGACACTACATATGCGGTAAATCATGATGGTGTACCTTCCGGAGAATGGGCGTATTACTCGTTATTCCTACATTGGAATCAAAACGGAACGGGACCGTCTGGAATCAATTGGTACGAAAGAGCAGCCACATTACAAGAGTTAGTACCTTTTGATCACAACACCACTGATGCTTTGTGGAACAGAATTCCATTACATTACCGAATTTCTGATGTTAATGGGGCAACCACAGACCCAGAAGGTTTAGATAGAGGTTACCTTTACCGATATTTAAACATTTTTGGTTTTGAATTTGATCGCATTAGAACTCTCCTTAACTCAGTAGTTCAACAATATGATCCTGAAAAAACAGAAACAGAATCGTTAGACCAACTATCTAAGATGTTTGGTTTAGAAGTATCTATTCAAGATCTTGGAGCTTCCCGCATTAGACAAATTTTGAAAGATATTGCTTATTACCGTCAACGAAAAGGAACACTTGAAGCAACAAAACAATACTTAACTGCTGTAACGGGTTCTGAAGTAGATGTCATTGAGTCAACAACTAGCCCCCGTTATACTTTTAACATCCACGCAGAAAAAGCAAATTTAATAGCAGACTCGTTGTTTGTTATTGAATCGGGAACTAAAAAATGGAACTTAACTGCAGAAACAGCTTCTGTTGCGTACACAAAAACTGGTAGATACATTACTGTAACTAACTCAGGAAGTTCATCTGCACAATTTGCTTTAATGTCCACCGTTGCTGTTCCAGTAAAAGACAACACTGATTACTGGTCATCTATTGAAATTACAACAGCTTCTGCCGGAAGTATTTGGGGTGCTCAATGGGCGTCTGCATCAGCGTCATGGAATAATTGGGCAACAGCTAATCAAAGTAATCAAATTATTCCTACCAATTTAAGTCCTGTAGGTAGGAAAGTAATTCTAAAACCAATTCAAAGTACTACTGCTATGTTGTATCCAGTTATTATTTTTGGTTTAGCGGCTGGAGCAACTACAACAATATCTAAGTGGATGGTAGAACCCAATTCATATGGTTCATTTTTTAATGGTGATTCAGACTTTGGTGGCTTTGTTTATCAAAACAATTTTTCTGACCACCAATGGTCTGGTAGTCAATATGCTTCTTACTCAACTTACTCTACCAACAGAACAAAAGTTCAAGAAACAGTTGTTGAACTATTGCCAAAATTGTTACCAGTTACTATGATTTTAGATCCATCTATTGATAAAGCAATTAACTACGATTGGATACCAGGAAAAACATGAACTATTTAATTTGTGCATTAGCTGTCTACAAACTGTTGCAAGTAACTGATTTACTTCTACCTAAAGAAGCAATGCCTTGGGTAAAAGTTTTGGCTGGCGTAGTTGTCTCTTACGGTGCTTCGTTTGTCATTGGTGTAGATAATGTTTGGTTAGGCGGTTTAGTTATTGCAACACTTGCAGGCTTCTGCCACACGGTGCTACGCTGTTTAACTTATCTAGGAGATATGGCACATAACAAGTCTTTAAAATAGGAGGACAACATGCAAAAGTCTAGGTACTACCTGATTGCAGGCACGGGTAACGCAAACGCAAATGTAATT
>SXGQ01819166.1_pt1 | contig 26986 bp, 20 predicted proteins | sample 3178371 | NCBI WGS metagenome assembly SXGQ01 (sample SAMN11356859, study PRJNA531348) | freshwater metagenome | isolation source: freshwater sample F1-20 | place: China: Fuxian Lake, Yuxi | collected 2017-12-25 | reverse complement strand
GGGGCGATGTCGGTGACCAGCGGCCCCAGCACGTAGAACGGCGCCTCGTCGCATTCCTCCATCTGCCGCTTCACGTTCATGTCGATCTGGTCCATCGGCACGTGACCGGGGCCCTCCACCATCACCTGGCAGCCCTTCTTCCAGGCCCGCCGCGTGAGTTCGCCGAGCACGTGAAGCTCCGCGAACTGCGCCTCGTCGCTGGCGTCGGCGATGCTTCCGGGCCTCAGCCCGTCGCCGAGACTCCAGGTCACGTCGTAGGCGCGGAAGATGTCGCAGAGATCCTCGAAGTGGGTGTAGAGCGGGTTTTGTTGCTTGTGGGTCATCATCCACCGCGCGATCAGCGAGCCGCCCCGGCTCACGATCCCGGTGATCCGCTGCATCGTGAGGTGCAGGTGTTCCTGGAGCAGGCCGGCATGGACGGTCATGTAGTCCACCCCCTGCCTCGCCTGTTTCTCGCACATGTCGAGGACGTGTTGCGGCTTCATGTCGTCGATGTCACCGCCGCGTTCCTCGAGCCTCTGGGAGAGCGGCACCGGGCCGCTCGGCACCGGCGAGGCGTCGATGATCGCCTGGCGGATCGTGTCGATGTCCTTTCCGGTCGAGAGATCCATCACCGTGTCGGCCCCGTGATGGACCGCCATGTGGAGCTTCTCCAGTTCCGTCCGCTCGTCGCTGGTCACCGCCGAGTTGCCGATGTTCGCGTTGATTTTCGTCAGCGCCGCGATCCCGATGGCCATCGGCTCGAGCTTCTTCGTGAGATGGACCGTATTGGCGGGGATCACCATCCGGCCGCGGGCGACCTCGGCCCGAATCAACTCCACGGGGAGATCCTCGCGCTGCGCGACGAACTTCATCTCGGGCGTGATCTCATCGGCGCGGGCGGCTTCGAGCTGGGTCATGCTGTGTTCTCCGGAAAAAGCGGCTGCAGACCTTTCATTCAGGGATACAAGGGTAGCAAATCAGCCCGCGGCGTGGAGATGAGGCGGCCGTTTTTCGCAGCCCGACGAACGGGAGCCGCTGCCGCACATGACGCGACGGGTGGCACGTGCCTGATGAGCCATGCCCCATGCCCCGGGCCACCGGGGCGGCCTCGGGCCGGATCTCAGATCGTCTTGAGGTATTCGAGGACGGCCGTCTTCTCGTCCTCCGTGAGTTCGTCGGGGAAGTCGTGGCCGGCGGCACTCTTGCCGGGCTTGCGGGTGTCGAAATACGAACGACGAACCGACGGCAGCAGCCGGCCCGGCGGCATCTCGGAGAGTTCCTCGACCTCGAGGCCGACGCGATCGTCGTCGTAGCCCGTCGGCGTCCGGCGCCAGACGACCGGCCGCCGGTCGGGGTGGAGGAGGTGCCAGAGCGTGGGCACGGAGCCGTTGTGGAGGTAGGGCGCCGTGGCCCAGATGCCGTCGAGAGGGGGCGGCACGTAACCGGTCGCCGATTCACGCTCCACCAAGCCCGCCGCGTCGTCGCCGAAGTGGCCGAACCAGCTCGCATTGAGTTCGCCCCTCTCCTTCGCGGTGAGCGAGTCGAGTCGGACCCGGTCGGTTCCCACCTCCTCGATCGGAACGACGCGATCGGGATAGTCGCCGCTCGGCCCGGGCGAGCCGTGGCACGACGCGCAGTGATCAGCGAAGACGACCGCCCCCGCCCCGGCGAGGTCGCGATCGATGCCCGCCGGCCAGGCCGGCGGCTCGAGCGACTCGATCCATGACTCGACCTCGCGAAACTCATCCTCCCACTCGCGAAACTTCTCGGGGCCGTTCTCCTTGACCAGCAGGAACTGCATGAGCATGCGGTGCCCCTTGGGCGCGAAGCCGTCGGAATAGAGGCTCTTTCTCCTGGAATAGTGCCACCACGGCGGTGCGTCCATGTCATGGTGCACGAGATCGAATCGCGGCGGCCGCTGCACGATCTCGAGATTGGGATCGCGGTGCCGCATCAAGGCCACGCCGAAGATCACCGCGTTGGTCGTGCCGTTGGTCGTGCCGAGGGGCAGGAGCAGCGCGCCGACATCCATGTGGCTGAAAGCCTTCCGCTGCCGAACCTTCACCTGGCGGACATCCTCGGTCAGCGTCTCGAGGGCGTAGTTGGAGTTGGGCACGCCCGGAATGGCCACCCCCTTCACCTGCCCCTGGTGGCAGGCGAGACAACTCATCGTCCAGCGGCCCTTGGCATCGACGACGTATTGCAGGGATCGGGAGGGGTCGTCGGGATGCGGCACGAGCCCGTAGCGCTCCATCGCCATCCGTCGCCGCTCCTCCAAGGGGGCCTTTTCGGCCCTCGATCGGAGCGGCTCCTCCCAGGTGCTCCAGAGTTCGTCGAACACCTCCTGGTCGAAATCGGCGGGAAGATACGCCTTGTTCAGCAGATGCTCACGACCCCTGGCCTGACGGGACGAAGACGCATCGGCCACCACCGACTCGGCCCGGCATTCGCCGGCGAGCGCGAACCATGCGCAGGCGATCGTCACGATTCCGGTCCGCCGCAGCATGGTTGACACGCGCTCGCTTCCGGTGGCGTTCATGGCATACTTGGGTCGAGGTCTTTTCCCGCCGCAGTATAGGCCGGTCACGATCGTCGTCCGTGGTCGCCTCCCACCCCCGCCTGCCCCCCTCTCCTGTCTTCCATGCCCTGCCCGCCATGCCCACCGCCAACCCCATCCTGATTCCCGAGTTGCGGCTGATGCTCGCCGAGGGCGACACGGCCGGACTCCGCGAAGTGGCGGAGGAACTCCATCCGGCGACCGTGGCGGAGTTTTCCGAGGGGCTCGACGACGTCGAGATCTGGCGGGTCCTCGACGCCGTGCCGGTCGAGCGGCAGGCCGAGATCTTCCCCTACTACCCGATGCCGAGGCAGGTCGAGCTCTTCAAGGAAGCCGACCGACGGCACCTCGGCCCGCTCCTGGAGTCGATGGCCCCCGACAGCCGCGACGACCTGCTCCGCGAGCTCGACCCGGGATTCGTCGAGGAGATCCTCCCGCTCGTCGCCAAGGCGGAGCGGCACGACATCCGGATGCTGCTCTCGTGTCCCGAGGGCTCCGCCGGCTCGATGATGACGACCGAATACGCGTCGCTGCCGGCCGAGATCACGGCCGGCGAGGCGATCAGCCGCCTGCGATCGCAGGCGCCCAACAGCGAGTCGATCTACTACATCTACGTGCTCGACCCCGAACGCCGGCTGCTCGGCTTCGTCTCGCTCCGCGACCTGATCCTCGCCAGGCCCACGGCCCTCGTCTCGGAGCTGATGCAGAAGGACGTGATCGTCGTCAAGGTGGAGGAGGCCCGCGAACACGTGGTCGAGAAGCTCGCTCGCTTCGACTTCATCGCCATTCCCGTGACCGACGACCAGGGCCGCCTCGTTGGCATCATCACGCACGACGACGTGCTCGACGCCGTGCGGCAGGAGGCGACCGACGAAGCCCAGATGAGCGCCGCCATCGCCCCGCTCGGCGAAGGCTACCTGGATGCCGCGCTCGTCTCGCTGACCTGGAAGCGGGGCATCTGGCTCGCGATCCTGTTCGCGACGGCCGCGATCACCGCGATGGTGCTCGCCCGCTGGAAGTCGCCCCACGCCTGGCTCGTGGCCTTCATCCCCCTCGTGATCGCCAGCGGCGGCAACTCCGGCAACCAGTCGGCCACGCTCGTGATCACCGCCCTCTCCACGGGTGACTGCCGGCTTGGCGACTGGAAGCGGATCCTGAGGCGGGAGTTCGTCGTCAGCCTGATGCTCGGGGTGCTCCTGGCGATCCCCGGCTTCCTCCTCGGACTCGCCTATGCCCCCAATCCCGTTCACGCCCTGGTGATCCCGGCGACGGTGCTGAGCGTGGTGATGGTGGGGTCGCTCGTGGGCTGCGTGCTGCCGCTCATCTTCCGATCGCTCGGCCTCGATCCCGCGCTCATGAGCAACCCCTTCGTGTCGGCGATCGTGGACGTCGTCGGGATCGTGATCTACATGGGCATGGCCCTGCTGCTCCTCAGCGGCTGACGATCAGGGCTTCGCGGGCTTGGCCTGCTCGAAGCCGGCCGGAAGCTTGTCGCCCCGCTTGGCGACTGCGGCCCGCGTGGTGATGAAGACCCACTCCTCGCCCTCTTTTTCCCTGATGATGTAGACGAGCTTGCCGTCGGGATTCGACTTGGCGAGGATCACACGGAGGATTTCGTCGACGCTCTTGTCACGCTCGTCCAGCCCGAATGACTGATTCTTGGTGATGCCCTCGAGCTGAAGGTCGCCGCCGAGAATCTCCATCGGCACGCCCGCCTCGTCCGACACCATCTGGATCGAGCGCTCGAGGTTGTCCTTGGCGAAGGTGAGCGTCATCGTCTTCTTCATTTTCTCGATCGCCCCCCTCGGCCCGGACTCCGCGGGTGCCGCCGGGCCCGCCGTCGCGGCACCGGGACTTTGCGCCAGGGCGAGCTCGGCCGCCAACGCCAGGTTGTGCGCGGCATGCCGGGGCAGATAGGCGTTGAGCACCACACCCTTCCCCTCCGCCCCGGATCGCACCTGCGCGGCGAGGGCCCGCAGCATCCCCGGCAGCCGGAGCACGAGCACCCTGCCGTACGGTGCGGGATTGAGCGTGGTGCAATAGTTTTCGACCGCGGTCGGCAGGCCGTCGATGCGGCCGGCGATCTGCGGGGCGAGGGTCTGCGCCGGCACGTCGAGCGTCGCGACCGCGTCCATTTCGACGTAGAAGTTCCCGCCGAAATGCAGCGAGAGCGCCGCCGCCTGGAGCGATTCACCGAACAGTCCGTCCAGCGGTTCGGCGAGCTTCGCCAGCGGCCCGGCCAGAACGGGTCGGCCCGTGTTGAGCAGGTAGTGGGGCGATCCGAGCAGCGTCAGGTGCCGGTCGGAGTCGAGCATGCCCACGAGCGTCTCGAGATCGCCGGTCACCACCGCCTGCAGTCCGGAACCGGGGGCGTCGCCGATGACGGCGAGGCTCTCGCGGACGATCCTGGCGATCAAGGGCTCTTTGCCGGTTTCGGCCACCCCTTTGGCACCGATCGAAACATCCTGCGGCAGCTCCACGTTGGGTGCGATCACGAGCACCCGGCCCCGCTCGGCCTCGGGCATCCAAAGGCTGAGCGTCGCCGTCTGGAAGATGGTTTCTCCGCCGGTCTTGAGTTCTTTGGTGGGCCCCCAGGCCTCCCTCCGCGTCTCGTCGTCGGCCGGGGCGGAACGCCCCGGCACGAACCGCACCGCGTACGCCCCGAGCACCTCGCCGGGTCCGCCCGCCTGCCAGCCGGCCTGCACGAACTCGATCGCCGCGATATCGCCACCGCAGAGCTGCACGAGATCGGCGAGGGCCGACTCGGCGACGGGGCCCAGCGACGTGAGAAAGAGTTTTCCCTCGTCGTCGGCGACGATCTCAGCGAGCCGGGCCAGCAGGATCAGCTGCGAACCAGGCGGCAGATAGGCGAGCGTGGGCGGCAGGCCGGAAGTGGGCGAGGCCCAGGGGAGCTTGGGATCGTCCACCACCACCTGCCTCGGCTCGCCTCCCTGCGGAGCGGTCGGCCGCACGGTCATCACCGCCGGCTCGCCCGCCGGCGGCTCCGGGGGTTCTTCCTTCGGATCCCTCAGCGGTGCTTCGACGACCGGCGTCTCCCGGGCAGCGTCCTCATTCCGGTTCCGCACCGGCCGCAATGCCACGTCGCTCCTCGTGGCCGGCGGGCTCGGCTCGAGCCGGCTGATGACGACGCCTGCGGCGGCCACGATGATGGCCACCGCAACTCCAACGCCGACCATCCCCATGCGTCTGGCCCTTCCGCGGGCGGCCAGTGTCGCCGCCGAATCCGTCGGTGCGCGGCGGTCGTCGCGTGCTTCGAGCCGCACCCGCGGGGGCGGCTCGCTCGTGGTCGGGATCGTGAGCTTCGACAGATCCTGTTCGGCGACGGCCGCGGGCGTGGTCGCAACCGGCGGGGGCACGGGAGCCGCCGCCAGACCGAGGCAGGCCGCGATCGAGTCGGCCGCCTCACCCGCGTTCTGATACCGCTGCGTCGGATCGCGGTCCATCATGTAGCCGACGAGCGTCGCGATCTCCGCCGGCACCGTCGCCGGTAACGGTGAAGCGCCCTCGAACGAGGCCTGCCGGAGCGTGGCCATGGCGTCGCCCGTCCAGTTGGGATGCATGCCCGAAAGCAGGGCGTACAACATGCCGCCAATCGCGTAGACGTCCGACCGCGGATCGCACGCTGTCCCTTGCAAGAGCAGTTCGGGGGCGACGCAGGCAGCCCGACGCCCGAGCCGGGAAACTTCCGCGTCGGTTGCGATCAGGGGCCGTAGCGGCACGATGTGCGGATCGATCGCGAGCGGAAACTGCAGGAGCCGCACCCTGCCGGTGCGTTCGCCGCCGCCCTCCGGTGGCGACTCGCGGCGGAGCGCGTCGAGCGACAACCCTCCGTGGACCACCCCGAGCGCGTGCAGTTCGGCCACGGCCCGCGCGACCTGCCAGACGAGGACGCCCGCCTGCTGTGGCGGCAGCGGCCCCAGGCGATCGAGTTCCGTGGCGACGTTGTCACCCCGCACATGCTCACAGACGATGAACCGGCTGCCTTCGTGCTGCTCGAGCGACCAGGTTCGGCTGAGCATCGGATCGGTGGCCCGATTGGCCGCCGTGGTCCGCCGCACGATCTCGGTCCAGGTATCGAGTTGCCGGCAGAGTTTGGCGTTGAGCAACATCAGCGAGACGACCCTGCCCGAGGGCTCGTGCCGGGCGGTGAACAGCAGGCCGTCACCATCGCGGTCATGCCGCTCGAGCAACCGGTAGTCGCCCAGGAAGAACGGCCCTTCTGCTCCGTCGGCGAGCCGCTTCCCCTGCCAGCGGGAGATGAGGCCGCGACCATGAAGCCAGGCGGCGATCGACCGGGCCGACGCCTCGTCCCCGGCCACGGCCGGCCGCGCGGCGTACTCGACCCGCAGCGACTCGACGGCACCGGGCTCGAAGAGACCGGTGCGGACCAGAAGTTGCCAAAACTCGTCGGATTGGGGAGCGGGCATCGGCGGGAGCCTTTCAAGCACGATCGTAGTGTTTTTCGAGGAATTCCGCCGGGCCACTCCCCGCCGCACCGTCACGGCGTGGCCGCCCTGGGCTGCTATGATCGGCGGCCCCGATCACCCGATTTTTATGGAGCAGGGAGAGCCATGCGAGCCAGCGACGCCACCCGTATTTATTTTGACCGGGCGGCCGAGCAGTTGGATCTGTCGGAGAGCATGCGACGGCTGCTGCTCACGGCCAAGCGAGAGGTGCAGGTCCAGATTCCGATCGAGCGGGATTCGGGCGAGGTGGCCACCTTCATCGGCTATCGCGTGCAGCACAACGACGCCCGCGGCCCCCTCAAGGGAGGCCTCCGCTATCACCCGCAGGTCGATCTCGACGAGGTGCGGTCGCTGGCCTCCCTCATGACGTGGAAGACGGCGGTCGTCGACATCCCCTACGGCGGCGCCAAGGGGGGCGTGGCGATCGATCCATCCGCCTGCTCGCTCCGCGAGTTGGAACGGGTCACACGGAAGTTCGTCGACGCGATCCACGACATGTTCGGCCCCGACGTCGACATACCGGCCCCCGACATGGGCACGACCGCCGACATGATGGCCTGGATCATGAACCAATATGGCAAATACCACGGCTTCTCCCCCGCGTGCGTCACGGGAAAACCGGTGGAGTATCACGGCATCCCCGGCCGTGACGAGGCGACGGGCCGCGGCGTCGGCGCGCTCACACTCAAGCTGCTGAGCCGTCTCGGCCGGAGGATTCCGGGCACGCGGGTGGCTCTCCAGGGTTTCGGCAACGTCGGCACCCACACGGCGAAATACCTCAGCGATGCCGAGTGCAAGATCGTCGCGGTGGGCGACGCGAACGGTGCTTTCCACCGGGCCGACGGGCTCGACGTCCTGGAACTGCTGCGGCACGCGCGGGCCAACGCCGGCCGGCTCACCGGCTTCAGCGGCGGAGAGGCGATCTCCAATGCCGAACTCCTCGCCGCCGATTGCGACGTGCTCATCCCGGCCGCGCTCGGCGGCGTGATCACCGCGGCCAATGCGGCGCTCGTTCGCGCCCCGATCGTCATCGAGGCCGCCAACGCCCCGATCGAGCCCGAAGCCGACGACATCCTCGTGTCCGGGGGAGTCGTGGTGCTTCCGGACATTCTCGCCAACGCCGGCGGCGTCACCGCCAGCTGGTTCGAATGGGTGCAGAACCGCCAGCACTACCAGTGGGGGCTCGATCGCGTGCGGGGCGAGCTCGACCGGATCCTCGGCCAGGCCTTCGAGCAGGTCTGGCAGCTCTCGAACTCCCGGCAGGTGCCGCTCCGCACGGCCGCCTACATGCTGGGCGTGGGCCGCGTCGCCCGCGCCACCGTGCTCGGCGGAATCACGTGACCACGGTCCGGAAGGCCGTCCGCAAGATTCCGCGGCCTCACCCGGAAACCAGCCGCAGGGCTGCCCGGTAAACGCCCCACGCCGTGAGGCGTGGGGTGAACTCGGCGAGGGGCTGCCCGTGCCCTCGAGACGGCGTAGGCGGCCAGCGAAGCCCGGAGGGCGAGAGCGCAGACACCTCCGAGCGAACGGAGGTCAGGATGACCGCAGTGAGCGTCCGTCGAGAGGGTGTGGGCAGCCCCGAACCGCGCGACCGGCTACTCCTCCTCGACGGGCCGCGGCAGCCCCGCCGCGTCGAGAACGACGGTGCGGGTCTCCATGGCCACTGGTTTGCCCGGCGTGAAGGTGAGCTTCACGACCCATCCCGTCCACTCCGGCGGATCGACCGGATAGTAGTCGAAGACGAAGTTGCCGAGGCTGTAGACGATCGGGGCGGCCCCATGCAGATCGACGGTCTGCGTGACGTGCGGATGGCCGCCGATCACGGCCGCCGCCCCGGCGTCGATCATCGCCCGGGCGAGTTCGCGATCGGCCTGCCGCGGCTGCGGGTGGAGTTCCGGCCCCCAGTGGACGAAGGGCACCACGAAATCGGCGGCGGTCTTCGCGGCCGTGATGTCGGCGCAGATGTCGGCCTCGCCCAGCGGCGCCACACCGGGCGTCGTGGCCCGCGCCGCCGACTTCTCGGCCTGAAACCCGTTACGGCCCAGAACCGCGATCCGGATGCCGTGCTTCTCGAGCACGAGCGGCCGCCGGGCCTCGGCGAGCGTGCGGCCCCCACCGAACTGCGGTATCCGCTCGCGATCGAGCACGTCCAACGATTCCACGAGCCCGTCCGGCCCGAAATCCAGACTGTGGTTGTTGGCCACGCACAACGCCGAGAAATACCGCCGGAGAAACCGGGGCGAATCATCGGCCCCACGAAACGTGTACGACTTGAGCAGTTGCTTCCCGCCGTCGCCGAGCACGCACTCGAGGTTGCCCACGGTGAAGTCGGCGTCGAGCAGGAGTTCTGCGCATGCGGCGAAGGGATCTCGTCCGCACGCGACGGCGTGACCGGGGCCGTTGTCGAGCATCACGTCGCCGACGAACACCACCGACACGCTCCCCGGCGGAGAAGACGTTCGTCCGAGAGGGGGACCATCAGCCAGCGCCACCTGAGCGCAGACGCAGGCGGCCACAAACACCTTCCATTGCATGACGCTGAACCTCGCTGGGGTGACGCTGAAAACGGCCGCGGTGGCGGCCCGGGGAGCCTCCACGATACGTCCGGAACCAGCCGGCGTCCTGACGGCGGAAGCCGTCAGGAAACGCCGGGTCAGTGCCCGGCCGGCCGATACCAGTCTCCTCGGAGCCAGTCGGCAAGCAGCCCGATCTGCTCTTCGGAGAGCGGCGCCAGCGCACCGTCCGCGGCCTTGCCGAAACTCGGCATGCGGTCGTTCGTGTCGCCGTAGAACCGCTCGTGGGTCGGGTCGGTGATGATTCCCACGAGCCACCCACGATGACCCCAGCCCGTCAGGTCAGGGGCCGAGCCGAGCGGGGTGCCGTTGTCACGGAAGGCATGACAGCCGCCGCAGCGGTCGCTGCTCGCCACGAGCTCGCGGCCCCTGTCGATCATCCCCACGAGCTCCTTCGGCACCGCCGTGCCCGCCTCGTCCGCCATCGCGGCGACGACGGCGTCGATGTCGGCCTTCGGCCACTCCGCCTCGTCGGTGAGGTCGTTCTGCACGAAGCCCACCATGTCGCCCTCCTTGTGGGCGGTGTTGCCGAAGTAGGCGGGCCCCGCCACCTCCGCCGGGTCGAGCAGGCCCCGCATCCACGCCGCCGAGCCGAAGGCGAAGAGATTGGCCGCGGACGACTTCGCGATCACGGACTCCGCATTGGCCGCCAGGGGATCGACGTGGGCATGGCAGCCCGCACAGTGCTGGGCAAAGAGCCTCGGCCCCTGGCTCTTCGGGTCGTGGCGAACGAGCTCGAGCATTCCTGCGGGCGGGATCTTCTCCGGCCTGCCGGCCAGCTCGATCGCCCGCGCGGCATCGGCCTTGGCCTGCGCCGAGGCGTCGAGGAAGGCCTGCGAGTGACGAATCCTCTCGAGCTTCTTCCACTGTCGCTCCACGGCGACGAGCTTCGCCGTGTCGTTGCCGAGCATGGCGGCGAGCTTCGTCGGGTCTCCGTCGGTCTGATCGTGCAGCTTCTCGGCCTCGGCCAGCGACGCCTTGTCCACCCACAGGGCGTAGTAGTCCTCGTTGACGGCCATTGCCGTGAGCAGCCCCACCCCGGCGAGCACGGCCAGGGTGAAAGCCACGTTGAAGCGGTGGCCGAACTTCCAGTTGCCGAGGATCGGCATCAGGAACATCACGCCCATGATCAGTCCCGGCACGACGATCGCACCGAAGAACTCCCCCGTGGCCCCCCAGCCTTCGAAGACCTTGAGAAACTGGAACAGGAACAGGAAATACCATTCCGGCCGTGCGGCCGCGTAGGGCAGCGACGGGTCGGCCGGGGCTCCGAGTTCCGCGCCGAGTTCGCCCGGCACCACCACCTCACCCGCGAGCATCGCCCGCAAGGCCGGCACCAGGATCACGCCCAGCACGACCGCCATCACGGCGAGCATCGCCACGGCGTCCTTGAGCACCTGATCGGGCCAGAACATCGCATCGGGCTTGGTGATCGGCTGCTTGGCGTGCAGGCCATGCTTGCGGAACAGCGACAGGTGCACGACCAGCATCAGGATCAGCGTGGCGGGCAGAAAGCCCGCATGGAGCGCGAAGAAGCGGGTGAGCGTGTGATGGCCATACTCCGGCCCGCCGATGACGAGCTGCTGCAGTGACGGCCCCACGAACGGCACGATGCCGGCGAGATTGGTGGCCACGATCGTCGCCCAGTAGCCCTTCTGGTCCCAGGGCAGCAGATACCCGGTCAGCGCCATGCCGAGCACGAGCAGCATGAGCACGAGGCCGAGCCAGAAGTTGACCTCGCGAGGGGCCCGGTAGGCGCCGTCGATCACCACCTGCATGAGGTGCAGCGCGAGCAGCACCACCATCGCCTGGGCCATGAAGTGGTGGATGCCGCGAAGCAGCCAGCCACCGGCCATCTCGTGCTGGATGTAGTAGACGCTCTCCCAGGCGGTCTGGCCGCTGGCGGAGTAGCTCGCCCAGAGAAAGAGCCCCGTGATCAGCTGCGTCATGAAGGCGAAGACCAGCGTGCTGCCCCAGACGTACCGCCAGCGGGCTCCGCCCGGCACCCGCTCGTAGAGCGCCTCGTGGACCAGCGCCCGGTAGCCGGTGCGGTCGTCGAGAAAGTCGCCGAGGCGTCCCAGGAGTCCTCTGCGGGGGGGCTCCGCGTTCGTCGGCACGACGGTGCGTTGGACGTCGCGGCTCATCCCTGCACTTCCTTCCCGGCGATGCCGGCCCGAAACTTCTGCCACTTCACCTCCACCTCGCCGCTTCCGCCGACGCGACAGTCGAGCGCATCCATCGCGCGGGGGCTGGGACTGGGAGCGACGATGCCGCCGTCGAGCGTGAACGTGCTGTTGTGACAGGGACAGCGGAAGCAGCGTCCCGTCGGCTCCATCTCGACGAAGCAGCCCGCATGGGGACAGGTGGCCGACAGCGCCTGGACCACCATCGCGCCCTTTTCCCGCCGCAGGTAAACGGCCCCGACAGGCTCGGCCGCGAAACCCGTCCAGGCATCGGTCCTGTCGGTGATCACCGGATACTGCCGGGGCACGCCGTCATCCGGAATGGCGGCGAGGTCGGCGACCGGCAGGAACTTCGCCACGCCGGCGGTCCGCCGCAGGGGGTCGAGAAACGCCCACACCCCCGCCCCCACCGGCACCATCGTCGCCAGGCCACCGCAGATCAGCGCGAGGGCCTTGGCCGCGAAACCACGACGGGTGTCCTCACCGACGTCGCCAATGCCGGTCGCGGCCCGACCAAGCCCCCCGTCACGCTGCTCGGACTTGCTCACTGCTCTGCTCCAGGAGTGTGGCCAGCGCGGCTGGCCGGTGATGGTCAGGAGCCGTCAGGCCGGAAAAGTCTCCAGCGCCAGCCATGCCGCATCGACCGCGGTCACGACCTTCGCGTGGGCCGAATCGAAGGGCCCCTCGACGATCGTGCCGGCAGCCGCCTTGTGGCCGCCGCCGCCGAAGGTCGCGGCCAACGCGTTGCAGTCGAGCCGGCCCCGGCTGCGGAAGCTCACCTTGATCCGGCCGTCGGGCTGCTCGATCAGGATCACCGCCACCTCGGTGCCCTTCACGGCGAGCGTGAGATTGACGAGATCCTCGGTGTCGGCCGGCTGGGCCTTCACCTCCTTGATGTCCTTCTGCCGCACGGTCGAGACGATCACCCGGCCGTCGTGCGAGGTGACGGCGCCCGCGATCGTCCGCCCCACCAGATGCAGCCGGGCGAGCGTGTCCTGCTCGAAGAGCTCGCGGTAGATCGCCGTCGGATTCGCCCCGGCATCGACGAGCCGCCCGGCGATCCGGAAGCTCTCGCCCGAGACCGATGGAAAGCGGAATCCCCCGGTGTCGGTCGAGAGGCCGGCGTAGAGCGGGGTCGCAATCTCCTCCGTCAACGGCACACGGAGCCGCAGGCCGATTTCGTAGACGATCCTGGCGGTCGCCTCGGCGGCCGTGTCCTTGAACCAGCGGTCGGAGAGATCGTCTTCGCTGACGTGGTGGTCGATCACGAGCACCCGGTCGCGCATCGACTTGGCGACTTCACCCATCGCCCCGAGCTGCGCCCAGGCGCTGGTGTCGAGCACGATGAACAGGTCGCGGTCGGTGAGATCGGCCGGCCGCACCTTCTCCGCGAGCGACTCGATCCTGCCGCGGGGATCGATCCAGCGGAGGTTCGCCGGCGTGGCCTGGGCGTTGACGATCCGCACGTGCTTGCCGATCGCCTCGAGAATGCCGGCCATGCCAAGCTCGCTGCCGAGCGCGTCGCAGTCTGGCCGCACGTGGCTCGTGAGCACCACGCGACCGCATCCTCGGAGCACGTCAAGCAGGCTGGCCCAATCGAGTCGCATCATGCCTTCCTGCGGGGTGGGGTGAGCTCGGCGACGATTCCTGCCGCCGCCGCCACGTCGATGGCGAGCTGGGACTTGAGGTCTTCCACCGACGCGAACCTCCGAGTGTCGCGCACCCGGTCGAGGAAGTCAACGTCGAGCGACTGTCCGTAGAGATCGCCGGAGAAGCCGATGAGATGGGCCTCCGTCGAGATCGCCGTCTCTCCGAACGACACGTTGGGGCCGATGTGCACGGCGGCGGCGAAGTCCTCGCCCGCCACGCGTGCCCGCGCGGCGTAGACGCCATCGGCGGGAAGAAGCGTGGCGATGCCAGCCAGGTTGGCCGTGGGAAAGCCGATCGTCCCGCCACGACGTGCGCCGGTCACGACCGTTCCGGAAAGGCGGTAGGCCGCGGTCGCCAGTGCGTTGGCATCGCGAACACGTCCGGCGGCGATCAGCGACCGCAGTCGCGAACTCGACACGGGCTCGCCGTCGACGACCACCGGGGGCACGATCTCGAGTTCGACGCCGTCGCGGCGACAGAGCGTCTCCAGCAGCCGCACGTCACCGACACGACGGGCTCCAAAACGAAAGTCGGCCCCCTCCACGACCCCCCTGACGCCGAGCCGGCCGCGGAGAATCCCCTCGTAGAAGGCCTCGGCTTCGAGCGCCAGCAGGGGCGTTTCGGCCGGCTGAACCTGCACGGCATCGACACCCAGGGCGAGCAGGAGTTCGGCGCGGCGGCGTGGCGTGGTGAGCGGCGTCGGCGCCGTCTCGGGCCTCAGCACGCTGGCGGGGTGCGGATCGAACGTGAGGGCGACACCGGGCACGCCCAGTCGGTCCGCGACCGCCCGCAGCCGGGCCGCAATCGCCGCGTGGCCGCGATGGACGCCGTCAAAGTTGCCCACCGACACGACGCAGCCGGCCGATGGCGCGGCTCCGTCGCGGGCAAAAACGATCGGGGCGGAAAGATGCTGCACGGGTGCGGACGTGGCCGGCGTGTTTCGAAATCCTCTCTCGACGGCCCCAGTGTAACGTGATGAAGGTATGATGGGCCGACCCCCGGGAATCACCGCTCGTGACCCAACCGACCCACGTTGGCGAAGACAGGCAGATCTATCTCTCAGCCGACCTGGCGTGTCGGCTGGCGGCGATCGACATCGGCTCCAACTCGGTCCGCCTGCTGGTGGCCGAGGCCCTGCGGGGGGGTAACTATCGGATTCTCGACGAGGAACGGGAGCCCACCAGGCTCGGCCGCAGCGTCTCCTCGGAGGGCCGGCTCGACGACGAGTCGATGGATCGCACGGTCGCGGCGCTGCGGACGTTCAAGGAGATCGCCACGGGCTACCAGGTGACCCGGCTGCGGACGATCGCGACCTGTGCCGTCCGCGAATCACGCAACGGGCCCGAGTTCTGCAGGCGGGTCCGCGAGGAGGTGGGGCTCGAGGTCGAGGTGATCTCGGGCGAACGCGAGGCCCGCCTCGCCTTCGCCAGCGTGCAACACGCCTTCGATCTCTCCGGCCGCAACACCGTCGTGGCCGACATCGGGGGCGGCAGCACCGAAATCGTGTTCGCCACGGGCAACCTCATCGAGTCGATCTTCTCGACGCCGCTCGGCGCCGTCCGCCTCACCGAGCAGTTCGGCCTCGGGGAGTGTTGCGAGGGGAGCGATGCCGCCCGCGGGCTCGAACGGCTCGACGAAGAGATCAACGGCGTCCTCAAGAAGCAGACGACCCGGCCCCTGTTCGCGCCCCATCTGCTCGTCGGCTGTGGCGGCACGTTCACGACGCTCGCCGAACTCATGATGGCCGCCAAGCGGGAACTCGACGTGCCGGTGGCGGGCTACACGATCTCCCAGGCCGAGGTTCACCACCTGCTCGACCGGCTGCGGAAGGTTCCCCTGCGGGCGCGGCGGAGCATGGCCGGCATGACGCCCGACCGCGCCGACATCATCATCGCCGGCCTGACGATCGTCGACGCGCTGATGCGACGCTTCCGGGTCAACACGCTCGCGATCCACACCCGAGGCGTCCGCGACGGGCTGCTCCGCGAGATGATCGAGGAGACGGCGGTCGGCGGTGAAGGCGACGACGCCACCCACCGCGAGGCCGCGATCGAACGGCTCGCGGCCGCCTGCTCCGGCGAGATCGAACACGGCCGCACCGTCGCCGCGCTCGCCGGCAGGATCTTCGAGCAACTCGCCGTGCCGCTGGAGCTGCCCCCCAGCGACCGTCTGCTTCTGGAGTGTGCCGCGCGGCTGCAGGATGTCGGCTACGTCATCAACTACGACCAGCATCACAAGCACAGCTACCACCTGATTCGCAACAGCCGTCTGCCGGGCTTACGGCCGCACGACATCGAGATGATCGCCAACGTGGCGCGATACCACCGCGGCGCGCATCCCAAGCGCAAGCACGAGAACCTCATGCGTCTCTCGTCGGATGATCAGCGTCGGGTGCAGCGGATGGCGGCGATCCTGCGGGTGGCCGGCGGCCTCGACCGCAGCCGGTCGCAGCAGGTGCGGGACGTGTTCGTGCGGATCGAAGACGGCCGCGTCATTCTCGACGTGGTGGCCGACCAGAATCCCCAGGTCGATCTTTGGGGAGCCGAACGCCGCACCGACCTCTTCGAGAAGGTCTACGGCATGAAGATGGACGTCCGTTGGGCCGCGGCCATCCCCGAGGCGCCGCTCGAGGCGTCGGCGGACTGACGCGGGTCCCTACGACCGGCGCAATCCGTGCCGGTCGCGCCGGCGGAAGCCCCGCGAAGGAGGCCGGCCCCGCCGGCCGATACTCCTCCGGGAATCCGTCGCCCGCCTCCCCGGAAGTTTTGCCGTGCGCCGTCTGCCGCTGACTCTGACCGCCGGCCTCCTCACCCTGCTCGTCGCGGCGGCCTCCTCCGGGCGGGCCGAAGCCGCCGGCCGCCGCTGGTTCAGCGGTCCCCGCTCCGCAGCGTCGCTGGGCACGCCTCAGAAGCAGGCACCCTACGCCCCGGGCGCATCCCCCTACGTGACCGGCCACGGCACGCGGCCGAAGTACTTCGTGCCCCCGACGAATCCCCGCACGCCCACCTGGAAGATGTACGGCACGCCGCCGGGAGTGACCCCGGGCGACTGGCCGACGTATGCCCCCCTGGGCTTCGGTGGCTATCGCTTCCCGGCCGTCGGAAACCAGGCGTATCGCTGAACACGCGCTGCAGCGAGCGCGGGCGATGGGGCGTGGGCGGCCCCGGGCCACGGCACGGCTGAAGTTCCCGTATTCTCTTGGGTTTGATCGCTGCGGCACAGGCCGCGTGATCGCCCCCTCCCCCCGCCTTTTTTCGGGGGATCTCCAGCGAGCGTGCCGTGCGGGATCTGCTCACCGTCACCGAGTCGGGCCTCTACTGCGAGCGGGGCGATTTCCACATCGATCCTTGGCGACGGGTGCCGCGGGCGGTGATCACCCATGCCCATGCCGACCACGCGCGTGCCGGGTGCGATCGCTACCTCTGCGCCGCCGAGGGCAAGCTCGTGCTCCGCTCGCGGATCGGTGGCGGCGCGCCGATCGACACCCTGCGCCGCGGCGAGAGCGTGTCGATGAACGGGGTGAAGGTGTCGCTCCATCCCGCGGGCCACCTGCTCGGCTCGGCCCAGGTCAGGGTCGAGTGCGCTGGCACCACATGGGTGGTGACCGGCGACTACAAGCTCCAACACGATCCAACCTGCGCCCCCTTCGAGCACGTGCCCTGCGACGTGTTCGTGACCGAGTCGACGTTTGGCCTTCCCGTCTACCGCTGGCAGAGCCCCGATGAGATCACCGCCGAGATCAACGCCTGGTGGCGGGCCAACCGCGACGCCGGACGCACGAGCGTGCTGCTCGCTTATTCGCTGGGCAAGGCACAGCGGCTGGCGGCCATGGTGGATCCCTCGATCGGGCCGATCGTGGCCCACGGGGCGGTCATGAAGCTCGTCGAGGCCTACCGGGCCAGTGGCGTGCGCCTGCCCCCGATCGACCGCGTGCCGCCACGGGCCCGCCGCGTGGGCGACGGCCGGGCGCTCGTCATCGCGCCGCCGAGCGTGCTCGGCAGCTCGTGGCTCAATCTCTTCGGGGAATCGGCCGTGGCGATGGCCTCCGGCTGGATGATGCTGCGAGGCGTCCGCCGTCGCCGCGGCTTCGACAAGGGTTTCGCCGTGTCCGACCATGCAGACTTCCCGGGCCTGCTCGCGGCGATCGACGCGACCGGTGCCCGCCGCGTGCTCGCCACCCACGGCTTCAGTGACGCGCTCTCCCGGTACCTTCGTGAGACCCGCGGCCTCGACGCCGCTGTGCTGCCGACGCGGTTCACCGGTGAAGCCGGCCCCGAAGCCGCCGCGATGGCCGAAGATGACGACACGGGCGGAGCCGAGGCCGACGACTCCGACGCCGTCGCGGAGAGTTCCTGAGGGGCGTGCTCTGATGAAGCGATTCACCGATCTCTACTGGCGGCTGGACGGCACGACGAGCACGACCGCGAAAGTGGCCGCCCTCCGCGACTACTTCGCCGCCGCGCCTCCCGCCGACGCCGCGTGTGCGCTCGGCGTGCTCTCGGGTGGCCGCCAGCTCCGCTGCATCTCGACCGCGCAGCTCCGCGAGTGGGCTGCCGCGGCCACGGGCTACCCCGCCTGGCTCGTCGAGGAGTGCTACGCGCATGTCGGCGACCTCGCCGAGACACTCGCGCTCCTCCTCCCCGATGCCGAGCCGTCCGTCGCGGAGACGGATCGTCCCGGCCTCGCCGACGTCATGCGGACCACGATCCACGACCTACGCGGCGCCGACGATGCCCACAAGCGGGAGGTGGTGACGGCCGAGTGGCGACGGCTCGCCCCGCGGGAGCGGATCGTCTGGCACAAGTTGCTCACCGGTGGCCTCCGCGTCGGCGTGTCCCGAACACTCGTGGCCCGCGCGCTCGCCGAGCTCGCCGACGTCGATCAGGCGGAGATGGCCCACCGCCTCATGGGCGGGCCGCCGGCCGACGGTGCCGGCTTCGCGCGGCTGCTCGCTCCGGAGTCGTCCCCGGCCGACAGCCGTCGGCCCTATCCCTTCTTCCTCGCCTCGGCCCTCGACCGCACGCCCGTCGAGCACGTGGCGGAGGATCTCGGTCCGGTGGCCGGATGGCAGGCGGAGTGGAAGTGGGACGGCATGCGGGCCCAACTCGTCCGGCGCGGCGACAGCACGACGCTCTGGAGCCGCGGCGAGGAACTGGTGAACGACGCTTTTCCCGAGATCATCGCCGCGGGAGTCTCGCTCCCGCCGGGCACCGTGCTCGACGGCGAGCTGCTCGCCGTTCGCGACGGCCGACTGCTGCCCTTCGCAATGCTCTCGAAGCGGGCGAGCCGCAAGCAGGTCACGAAGAAAATCCTCGCCGAGGTGCCGTGCGTGTTCGTGGCCTATGACGTGCTCGAGCACGAGGCCACCGACCTCCGCGAGCGGCCGCTCGTCGAACGCCGCCGCGTTCTGGCATCCGTCGTCGGCGGCCCGTTCACCGACCTCCTCACTGGAGGCTCGACGACGACGGGGCGGCTCTTCCTGTCGCCCGTCGTGACCGCCGGCTCCTGGGAGGACCTCGCGGCCCACCGCGCGGAGTCACGGACCCGGGGAGTGGAAGGGCTGATGCTCAAGCGGCTCGCGAGCCCCTATGCCGTGGGCCGCACCAGGGGCGACTGGTGGAAATGGAAGGTGGAACCGCTGGAGATCGATGCCGTAATCCTCTATGCGCAGGCGGGCCACGGCCGTCGGGCCGGGCTGCACAGCGACTACACGCTCGGCCTCTGGCACGATGGAACGCTCGTCACGGTTGCCAAGGCCTATTCGGGGCTCACAGACGCCGAAATCGTGGAGATCGACCGGATCGTGCGGGCGACCACGATCGAAAAGCACGGCCCGGTGCGGATCTGCACGCCCACCCTCGTGATGCAGCTCGCCTTCGAGGGGGTGTCGCTTTCGACGCGGCACAAGTCGGGCGTGGCCGTCCGCTTTCCACGGATCATCCGCTGGCGGAAGGACAAGGAGCCCGCCGACGCCGGCACGCTCGCCGATCTCAAGCGGATGATCGCCACGGACGGCTGATCGTGAGCGCTGCGGCACGCATGCCCGGGAACCCCGGCCGCTCGGGGCCATCGCCAAAACGTGCTGTCGCACGCTTGCCCGTCGCAGCGTGTGGAGCATGTCGCTGAACGACTGGTCGGCCTTGCTGGGATACCAGCGGTGAGCCGGCGATCAAGAGCCGGTGGTACGAAGAGAAGTGCTTTGTGGCCCCGGAGCCAGGCTCACCGAGTCCGCTTCATGACCGACTCAGGTCACGGGAGGGGGTGCCCATGCCCCGGGAGCCGGCATCGAGTGAGCGGATGCCACGATGGCATCCGCGAACGTCCGGCGACGGGGCGTGGGCACCCCCGACCTGCGAGACGGGTGACTTCCTCGACAATCCGAAAAACTGCAAAAGTCGAACTCGCGGGCTGCCATCCGTGGCAAAGCGGGGCCCGTTGCGAACGGCGTCCCACGGTTTCCGCGGTCAGGCTCGGCCGCTTCCCGGTGGAGAATCCCGCGTCAACAGCAGCCAGTGCCGTCCAGGCCGCACTTCTCGGGCGCCAGGCATGCCGTGTGCTTTGTGCCGAGATGGAAGAGCAACCCCGACGGCGTGATCTCGACGCCGCCGACGGGATACTGGGAGATCACGCCCTCCTCGTACTCGACTTCCAGGGGAAGGTCTTCGCTCTGCAGGAGCGGACCGGCGACATCCATGATCGCCGCCAGTTTCGTGGTCTCCAGCCGGTGGTCGACATCGTCGGCAACCCACACCTGAAGCACGCCGGCCGCCGTGGACCGCACGGTTCCGCCGCAGTCGATGAAATCCTTCTGGACCCTGCCGACCTCGGTGATGTGGTAGTGGGCGGGGATGAACGACCTGTCGGGCAGCATCCAGTGCATCTTCACGCCGGGATTGGCGGCGAGCACCTGTCGCAGGTTCTTGACCGTCATGGCCGTCATGGTGAAGTCCCCCCCGCGGTCAAGAGGTTGTGCCTTTGGTTTCGAGCGAAACGAGGAGTTGCTTGACCATTTGCTCGATGAGATCCCGGACGCCCCGAAAGTCCTCCTCCGTCATGTCGCGGGGATCGGGAATCTTCCAGTCGATCCGCTGGCGGGCATGCACGAGCGGGCATTCGTCGCCACACCCCATGGTCACCGCCACATCGACTTCCCGACCGTTGAACTCCCCGAGCCCCTTCGATGCATGCTGGGTCAGGTCATAGCCGAGTTGCCGCATGGCCGCGACGGCCCTGGGGTTCACCCGACCCGAGGGCTTCGACCCGGCACTCGCCGCCTCGACCTTGCCCGCACCGTGCATGCGGGCGAACGCCTCCGCCATCTGGCTCCGATTGGAGTTCTCGACGCAGACGAACAACACTTTCTTCATCGGCAGCCCCCTCCCGTCACCCCATCGCAACACCCCGCCGGCTGCACGCAGCGGCAGACGACCACGCCCCCGACGGCGCCCAACACCGGGGCCATGAGGTAGAGCCAGAGACTTTCCCAACGCAGCGCCACGAGCGCCGGGGCCAGCGACCTCGCCGGGTTCATCGATGCCCCGCTCACCGGTCCTGCAAACATCGCCTCGACCGCGATGACGGCGCCGATGGCCACCCCGGCGATCAGGCCCTTCTCCTTGGCCCCGATCGAGACGCTGAGGATCACGAACATCAGGATCAGTGTGAGGAGAAACTCCATCACAAAAGATTGGAGCAACCCGCCCACGGGCTCGGTCGCGCCCAGGGTGACGCTCGTCGAAAACATGAGCCTCAACGAGAGGCTCGCCAGAATCGCGCCGGCGCACTGGCTGAGCACATAAGCCACGACCAACCGGCCCTCGAACCTCCGGGCGGCGTAGAAGCCGAGGGTCACGGCTGGGTTGAGATGGCACCCCGACACGTCCCCGATCGCGTAGATCATCGCCAGCACGATCAGCCCGAAGGTGAAGGCAACGCCCACGTGGGTGATCACCCCACCGCTGGCCTCGTTGATGACGATGGCCCCGGTGCCGGCAAACACCATCGCAAAGGTGCCAAACATCTCGGCGGCCAGTTTTTGGCGGTCACTGTGCATCACGGCACCCACGTCGTCATCTCCAGGCTGCGGAATCCTCGGGGCCCACAGGCGCCTAGACTACGTCATTCGGGCGGTGGACGAAAATCGGAGCGACGGCATGGCGACGCGTGGAGCGGGAAAGCGGAGGCCTCCTGCGGCTGAAGCGTCGCCGCCGTCGAGGCCGGCCGACGTCATCGAAGCCTTTCGTCGCTGGTTCGCGGCCCGCGGCTGGCGGCCCTTTCCTTTCCAGGAGGATGTCTGGCGGGCGGCCGCCGCGGCCGCGAGCGGCGTGCTGCATGCCCCGACCGGCACGGGAAAGACACTGGCGGCCTGGCTCGGGGCGATCGCGCGGTCGGCGGGAATCGATGCAGGTGATGGCACGATGCGTTCCGGGCTTCGCGTCGTCTGGGTCACGCCCCTGCGAGCCCTCGCCGCCGACACCCTGCGGGCGCTCGAGGAGCCGCTCGCCCCGCCGGAGCCCATCGCCCACGGCTGGTCGGTGGGTGCCCGCACCGGCGACACGTCGGCCGCCGATCGCCGCCGGCTGCGCGAGCACTGGCCCGCGGCGCTCGTCACCACGCCAGAATCGCTCTCGATCCTGCTCTCGCTCGACGACGCCCACGAGGTCTTCGGCTCGCTCGACACCGTGATCGTCGATGAATGGCACGAGCTCCTCTCCACGAAGCGCGGCGTCCAGACCGAACTCGCCCTCGAACGTCTCCGGTCGCTCCGCCCCGGTCTCGTCACCTGGGGCCTCTCGGCCACCCTCGCGAATCTTGACGACGCCCTCTCCGCCCTCGTGGGGCCCTCCCGCGCGGCGGAGGCGACACTCGTATCGGCCGTGATTCCGCGGCGGCTGGAGATCGAGACGCTGATCCCGGACCCGATGGAGCGGTTTCCCTGGGCGGGCCACATGGGCATGCGACTCCTGCCGCAGGTGGTGGCGGCGATCGATCGGGCCGCGACGACGCTCGTCTTCACCAACACCCGCTCGCAGGCCGAGCGGTGGCATGACGCGATCGCCGCGGCCCGGCCCGACTGGAGGAAGGCGCTCGCCCTCCATCACGGCTCGGTCGACCGGGAACTGCGGGCCCGGGCCGAGGAGGGGCTCCGCCGCGGGAAGATGAAGTGCGTCGTGGCCACGTCGAGCCTCGACTTGGGCGTCGACTTCGGCCCGGTCGAGCAGGTCCTGCAGATCGGCAGCCCCAAGGGAATCGCACGGCTGCTGCAGCGGGCCGGCCGCAGCGGTCACGCGCCGGGGGCCCCCGGCCGGCTCGTCTGCGTGCCGACGCACGCGCTCGAGCTGATCGAGTGCGCCGCCGCCCGGACCGCCGTGGCCGACGGCGTGGTCGAGGCACGCCGCCCGCTCACGAACTCCCTCGACTGCCTCGCCCAGCACATCGTCACCGTCGCCTGCAGCGGTGGCTTCCGCGCGGAGGAGCTTCTCGCCGAGGTCCGCCGCACGCGGGCCTTCGCCGAACTCGACGACGCCTCGTGGCACTGGGCACTCGACTTCGCTGCCCGCGGCGGCCCGGCCCTCGCCGCGTATCCCAACTACGCGAAGATCATCGAGCGGTTCGGCCGCTGGTATGTCGCCAGCAAGGCGATCGCCCGTCGGCACCGCATGGGCATCGGCACGATCGCCGGTGACGCGACGGTGGAGGTGAAGTGGCTCCGCGGCGGCAGGCTGGGCACGGTCGAGGAGTCGTTCATCTCGCGGCTCAACGAGGGGGACCGCTTTCTGTTCGCAGGCCGGCCGCTCGTGCTCTTCCGGTTCGACGGACTCACCGCCTGGGTCAAGCGGAGCCGCGTGACGACGGCGCTGCAGGTGCCGCGGTGGAACGGCGGCCGAATGCCCCTCTCCACCCTGCTCTCCTCGGCCGTGCTCGAGCTCGTGGGCGACGTCACCCGGCCCGGCGGGGTGAAGACGATGCCCCGCGAGGTGCATGCGGTCTTGCCGCTGCTCGAGATCCAGTCGCGCTGGAGCCGGCTTCCCGACCGCGGCACGCTCCTCGTCGAACGCTGGGAAGGCCGCGACGGCCACCACCTCTTCGTATTTCCGTTCGAGGGCCGGCTCGTCCACGAGGGCCTCGCCTCACTCGTCGCCTGGCGGATCGCCCGCGCGAAACCCGCCACGCTCACGCTCGCCTGCAACGACTGGGGTTTCGAGCTCGCGGGTCGCGACGCGATGATCGCCGACGACCGCACCTGGCGACGGCTTCTGTCGCCGGCCAATCTTCTCGAAGACCTGCTCGGCTGCCTCAACTCCACGGAGATGGCCCGCCGCCACTTCCGCGAGATCGCCCGCGTGGCGGGGCTCGTGTCGGGATCGCGGCAGAACGATCGGCAGACGCAGGCCTCGGCTGGCTTGATCTTCGACGTGCTCGCCGAACATGACGCCGGGAACATGCTCCTCGCGCAGGCCCGCCGCGAAGTGCTCGAGCAGCAGTTCGAGTTTCGCCGGCTGCAGGACGCCGTCGAAGCCATCGCCGCAAAGGAGATCCGCATCGTGGACACGCCCCGCATCTCGCCGCTGGCGTTCCCGATCTGGGCGGAGTTCGTCCAGTCGCGGCTGACGACGAAAGACTGGCTCACGCGGATCACCGACATGGCCCGCGAGCTGGAGCAGGCCGCGACCGCCGCCAGCTGAGGCCCCGCCCGGCGGGACCACCTCCCGCAGACGACACACACCCAGCCACTCCCCGCCATCCGCGGGTTGTGCGAGAATGCCCGGCGAAAGGACCGCGTCCGTGCGAATCCATCCCGCCGACTCAGCCGCCAACGAACTCGACGCCGACATTCTCCTGCTCCCGGGACGGGCGGCGTTTCTGCCCGCGACGGCGACCCTGCTCGTGGCCGACCTGCATCTCGGCAAGGCGGCCACGTTCAGGAGCGCCGGCATTCCGGTGCCCGAGGGTTCGGCCCAGGGCGACCTCGCCCGACTCGAAGGGCTGATGCACGACACGTCGGCGCGGCGGCTCCTGATTCTGGGCGATCTCTTCCATGCGCGAAGCGGATGCACCGATCGGGTGTTCGCCGAGTTCGCCGCCACCCGGGCGCGGTTCCGGGACGCGGAGGTGATTCTCGTCCCCGGCAACCACGATCGGGCCATCGGCACGATCCCCTCGTCGCTCGGGATCGACTCCTGCCTGCGGACGCTCGACGAGCCCCCCTTTCACTTCGTCCACGAGCCCGCCACGGGATTGTCCGAGCCGGATCGGAACTGCTTCACGATCGGCGGCCATCTCCATCCCACGATCGCGATTCGCTCACCCGGTGGCGACCGGATCGCCGAGCGGTGCTTCGTGGCCGAGGAGTCGCTCCTCGTGCTGCCGGCTTTCGGCTCGTTCACCGGCGGCCATCGGCTGGAGCCGGCGGATGGGCTTCGGCTGTGGATCGCTCGCGACGATGGCGTGGTCGATGTGACCCGGCTCGCGCTGCTGGCCATGCGGGCCCGGTAGCGGAGAGCCGGCCCCACCTCACGCGACCCGCAGCCGCTCGAAGCCGACGTGCAATCGTTCCAGGAGGTCGCGGGCCGTCATCGAGACCTGCCCGAGATCGCCCGCCGCGGCATCCCCCGCGCAGCCATGCACCCATGCGGCGAGCCGGGCGGCATCGAAGGTGGTCATTCCCTGGGCGAGCAAGGCCGCCGTCACGCCGGTGAGCACGTCGCCGGTGCCGGCCGTGGCCATGCCCGGATTGCCCGTCTCGTTTCGGGCCGAGCGGCCGGCTCCGGTCAGGAGCGTGCCCGGACCCTTGAGCACGATGACCGCATCGATCCGAGCCGCCAAGGCGGCGGCCTCTCGTTCGAGGAAGTCCCGGTCGTCGGCTTCGCGGCCCGCCGGTTCGTGGCCGATCAGTCGGAGCATTTCCCCGGCATGCGGCGTGAGAACCCGCGGCCCGCCGTGCTCGTGAAGCCTGTCGGCCGCCGCTGCCAGCGCCCAGAGCGCGTCGGCGTCGAACACGACCGGCATCGGCAACTCTCGCCACAGGCCGAGCACGAGTTCACGGACGGCCTCCGATCTGCCGATTCCAGGCCCCACCGCAACGGCATCGACCAGATTCACCTGCGGCAGAAGGCGATCGAGGCACCCCATCGCGAAGGTGCCCTCGACGCCGGCGGGCAGTCCCCGCGTCATCACGCAGGGATCGAACCCGGCCGCGATCGCCACCACGCCGTCCGGCACGATGAGCTCGACGAGCCCCGCCCCGCTCCGCAGGGCGGCCATCGCGGCGAGCGCGGGAGCACCGGCCATGCCCGCGGAGCCCCCCACAACGGCGACGCGGCCATAGTCGCGCTTGCTCGAATCGCGGCGTCGCGGTGGCAGGCGGGGCAGGTCGGCGGGGACGGTCGCGGAGGACATGGGAGTCGCCTCGGGATGTCGAAATCTACAGCATCCCGATGCCTCATCGCGGGCGGGAAGCTCGTTTACCTTGACTGAAACCTGCCTGACGGGCTACCTTCGCCGCGAAATCCACCGGTTTTGGCCGCGTCAGGAGACCAGTCCCCGCCCATGTGTGCCGCCCAACGATCAGTCGACAAGTCGGTCGACATTTTCAACGTCGAGAAGGTCCGCCATCTGATCGAGCTCATGAAGGAGCACGATCTCTCCGAACTCGACCTCAAACAGGCCGACAACCGGGTGCGGATCCGTCGTGGTGGAGAGGTCGTGGCCTACTCGGCTCCGGCACCGGCGGCCCGTCCGACGGCCGGTGCCGTCGAGGGGGCCGCGGCCCCCAAGGAGTCGGCCGCCGACGCCCGGATGCTCGTCATCAAGAGCCCGATGGTCGGCACGTTCTACAAGGCCAGCGGCCCCGATTCTCCCGCCTTCGTCAAGGTGGGCGACCGGATCGCACCCGAAAAGACCTGCTGCATCGTCGAGGCCATGAAGGTGTTCAACGAGATTCCCGCCGGCGTCTCGGGTCAGGTGGTGGCGATCCTGGTTGAGAATGGCGCGGCGGTTGAGTTTGGCCAGCCCCTCATCAAGGTCGACCCGGAGGGGTGAACCCGGGGGTGGACGGCGGCCCCGGCACACACACCAACCTGGGAGACTCGATGTTCAAACGGATTCTGATTGCCAACCGAGGCGAAATCGCCCTCCGGGTGATCCGTGCCTGCCGAGAGCTCGGCATCGAGACGGTTGCGATTTACAGCGAGGGCGACCGCGGTGCCCCCTACCTCGAACTCGCCGACGAGGCGATCTGCGTGGGGCCGGCCAAGGCCTCGGAGAGCTACCTCCGGATCGACCGCGTGATCAGCGCGGCGGAGATCGGCAACGTGCAGGCGATCCATCCCGGCTACGGCTTCCTCTCGGAAAACTCCCACTTCGCCGAGGTCTGCCGGTCGTGCGACATCGGCTTCATCGGCCCCACGCCCGAGGCGATGGAACGGGTGGGCGACAAGAACTCCGCCCGGGCCCTGGCCCGCGAGGCGGGCGTGCCCACGGTTCCGGGGAGTGACGGCATCATCGCCAACGAGCAGGAGGCGGTGAGGATCGCGAAGGAGATCGGCTTCCCGG